>Ga0206910_1185_pt1 | contig 11306 bp, 7 predicted proteins | sample Alteio_BWOrgHeat_77_FD_152949 | JGI IMG/M metagenome (GOLD analysis project Ga0206910, IMG submission 152949) | Enriched cells from forest soil in Barre Woods Harvard Forest LTER site, Petersham, Massachusetts, United States -... | ecosystem: Environmental > Terrestrial > Soil > Temperate forest > O... | reverse complement strand
GCAGCTTTCGAGGTTCTTGGAAAATTCTTTTAAATTAGGTCTCACTGCTAAATTTAAGGCTTGAGCCAATTTAGCATATTGCTCTGCTTGTTTTTGTGCGAACTTTCTTTTTTCTTCATATTGATTCAGAAACAATCCCAGCTTTTCAAGTTCTTGACCAGCCGTATCTTGTGAAAAAAGCCGTGCTAGTTCTTGTTTTTGTTCATTCATGGCTTGCAATTTAAATTCAGTTGCTTTGAGCTCAGCTTCGTTCTCAGTGAGTTTTCTTGAAAATTCCGATTGCTGATGAAAAAGAACTTCTTTTTTGTGCTGGGCAAAATAATAGGGTAAGATTTTTCGTTCTTCTTGAAATTGACCTAACCTGGATTGGATGGATTCAAATTTCTTTGCTTCCTCAACTAAAGGATTTAACTCATCAAGCTGATTTTTAGATAACAAGATGGCTTTGTAAGCAAGATCAAGATTTTGATAATTGGTATAGAGAGAAGTCAAGAGTTCTTGAGTTTCATTGGCATTAAGCATGTGCTTTCTAACAAATTCATTCAATCGATTGATTTCTTTAATAGCAGTAATTTGGTTAAATAAATCCAAACCTTTTTCTGATCTCAGGCCCACATACCGAATAAAATAAGCCTGGTATTCAGAAAACGCGGTAAAAATAGTGGTGTGTGGAATATTTTTGAGACGGCTTCGGACTTCTTTAGCATGTTTGATTTGATTAAAATGTTCCTTAATGGAAATGTCTGAATGCGATACAAAAAAAAGTTTGTGTAATGCCGCTTGTTCAAACCAAAAAAACTGTCCTATGATAATGGACTCGCCAGTCAGTTCATTTTGGAATTTAGCTAGCAATACACTATAGCTATCTTCTTTCCTGAGAAACTTTGTTTGACCTGCACCAGTGTCATTCTGCTCTCGGGCATAAGCGCCTCGCATATAGCTTAACTCAGTTCGCTCTTTTTTCTCATTTCCGGAGGCAAGATTATAATTACGTTTTAGATTAGGCACCAAAAGCGTTAAGAGCGCATCAACCAAAGTGGATTTACCTGATCCATTTTCACCGGTGAGTAGAGCACCAAAACTTTTTGGTTCAATAAGCCAGACTTTTTCGTCAAATGTGCCCCAATTGTAAACCTCAAAACGATCGAGTTTAAATCCAGCCTTATTCATTGCTTAACTCCTATCTCTGTCATCATTCGCGATTTGATTTCAACTAATTTCTCAGCATCAAATTGCGCTTTAATGATTCTTCGTACTTCAAATGAATTCTGATTGCCTTTTAATTCTTTTAAAAATCCTAGCTCTACCATTCGATTGATTAGTGCATCAAATCGTTTGGCTTGCTTGGTTTCATCGGTTTTTTCTTCATAGAATAATTTGAGAAGATCATACATATCGATGCGATGAAGCACTAATCGCTGATCATCATTCACTTTAGAATCAAATTGCTCCAAGGCTTCTCGGAGTAAAACGCAGAGGAGGCTGACTTCAAAGGAAAGAGGAATTCTACGGACCAAGGTTGGAAACCGCAAGGCTGGATCTTCTTCCGGGTTTTTTTCATCACCCTCCATGGCTTCTCCATCTTCTTGAGCGCCTTCTTGATGTTGCTCCAAGCGTCCTTGTTTGAGAAAAGCGTAGCCATCATCGATACTTAAATGCAGTTGCAAACCCAGAGTGGAGAAATATTCGCGAACAGCTTCTTGATAAATCAGAAGCGATTCCCAATATTTTTTCTCATCAGCAACAATAAATCCTTGTAAAAGTTTAATTAAAACGGATGAAAAAGCCGCGTTCTGTTCTAGTTTATTTATTTTTGGAGAAGAGTAGGAGCTCATAGAGTGTTACCTTTTTGAGTGAAAATCACATGTGGAACCGTTAGTGTGTACTGTTGTTCGGAACAAAAAATTTTCTCAGTCTGATCAAACTGAATGGTGTGTTGATTAGCTTTTGCCGCAATCGACAAATAAGCCAGTACTTCAAAAGCACCAAATCGAATAGGAAAAGTTCGAACAAGCTCTGACAGTGAAACTTGACCAGCACTCGCTAACATTTTTTCAATACGCGCTTCAAGTTCTGGCTCTGAAACTGGCGGCGCGTTCACAAGGGCGGCAAAATTCTGCACTGTTTGCATAGAGTCTGTTTCTGTTAAAGTCTCTAATTGTATATTTGCAAAACGAGATTCTATGCCTGGCTGCCATAAAGGACGAGAAAGAGGCAGTTGAATGTCAAGGCCGTCTTGTAGGGTAGTAAAATTCCTTGGCCCTGATTCCAGGAATACCGCCTGATGTTCCAAGAGCAGTTTTTTAATTTCAGCTGCGAGTTCTAGTACCCGTTTATTTTCCACTAACGCTTTTTGGTGTAAGAGTTTTCTTAATTCTTCGGAAAGTCTAAATTTAGACTTCAATACCTTTTGTCCAACTTGGAGAAGCTGGCTCTTCAACTTCAGCAAGCTAGTATCGAGTTGCCGATCTGGATTTCTGCGGACAAATTCTCGAATTTCAGGTGTTTCTAATATTTTTTCACTGAAATTCCTTAGCTGATTTTGCTGGTCCTCCGAAATCAAAAAACCCCAAAAAGCTGAGAAACTCCGACCTTGATCTGATTCTTCAAGACCATCATGAGCATCCAGGACTTCACGTAAAATTTCTCCTTTGGTCATGGTTTCTTTCAATTTCTTTTCTTTAATTCTTCGTGTGATGTCTTTGAAAATATCCTCGACCAAGCGAAACTCTGAAATCAAACGCCGAGAATCTTCAATCAAATTAAGAAAGCGTTCTCGAATCTGGGTGGCGTCCATCCGATTGACTATTCCAGTAGTTTGAATTTCCTTGATTTCATCGTCTAATTTTTTTCGCTGTTCTTTTAGAAACGAAAGGCGGGAATCTGGATCGTCTTCCGTTTGGTCGGCAATGCGTTTCATGTTTTCATAGATAGAAAGAAAGCGAGATTGTGTGCTAATAAATTCTCTTTTTTCCAAATTCTGAACCCATTCCAATGCGCGTTCCGTGTCAGCTGTGAGCTCTGTCATGGGCTCGTCTTGATTTAACTCGAAATATTTGCGAATAAATCCTTGATTATCATTGCTCCAAAGATCCAGAAATTGTTGGGGCAGCAAGGTATATTCAAGTTTTGCTTTCTCATCTAAATTTTCTAAAAATTCGACTAGCAATTCTTTCAGTTCAGAATAAGGAATTTGAAGACGATTTTTCGTTTTAAAGGCGAAGAAGAAAAAACTTAAGGCAAGTGTCGCTTGTCTACTTTGTAGTAAGCGAAGAGTGGCTGAGTGTTCAATGTGAAATAATACCCGTTCAAAATCCAAAGGTACTCCTCATTTTCATAGATAAAAAGAGGGCATTCTACAAAGATCCAAGAAAAAATTAAAGTAGCAAAGGGTGTAATAGGATAAGTCACTCATAATCGCGGTTCTCCCCCTTTGGAACCCCCCCCCATCGCACAAGGTCAGCGGGGGCTGCTGGGGTGTTGCTAGCTAAAAACGCGTTGTAAATGATTGTTTTATTTGAAAAAAATCAGCGCGCCCGGAGAGATTCGAACTCCCGACCCCTTGGTTCGTAGCCAAGTACTCTATCCAACTGAGCTACGGGCGCGTTTATAGAAATCTGTCATTAATTTTTAAAACCTTCGTTTTAAACCTTAAACTGATAAATAACGTGCTGCATCATGCAACACTTATCGGAGAGGGAGGGATTCGAACCCTCGATGGAGGTTTAAGCCCCCATACTCCCTTAGCAGGGGAGCGCCTTCAGCCTCTCGGCCACCTCTCCAAGTTTATCCGTCATATCCAGACGGGATCCCGATACTTACTGTACTCCATCGGAATAAGCTTACTCTTTATTAGTTTCACCTTTATCTACTTTTGGTTCACGCTTCTTTCTTACCACCGGAGTAGCAGCAGCAACAACAGGAACAACTTCTTCTGGCTTAGCAGGCGTAGTATTCTTCTCTTGCTGAATTCGTTGGTATATTTCTTCTCGATGAACTGAGACATCTTTAGGCGCATTAATGCCTATACGCACTTGGTTACCTTTAATACCAAGTACAGTTACGACGACATCATCACCGATGACTATTGTTTCACCCACACGTCTTGTTAATATGAGCATTATCCATCTCCTTTTATTAAACTGCCTTGTCTATTATTTAATCGCATTCATCCCCGTTTAATCCATGGGTGCAATGTGTACTTCGTTCCCAAGGGTATTTGTTATGACCCCTCTGTTTATATTAACAGGCTTCTCTAGTAGAGCGGGGGAACTCATAACTTTTTCTTTATTTCTTGCCCTTAGCAACTTTCAAGGTGTGCAATAGTAAACAATAAAATGCATTTCTGCAAATAGGATTTGCATTATTTTATGCAATTTTATTCAAAAAATGATTGTTTTACTGTTTGATGGGGTTTATCCAGCTCAAATGCTTGATGTATTGCCCTTATACCCCGTTCCAAGTGCGTTTCATCGACCACAACGGATATTTTAATTTCTGAAGTGGTAATCATTTGTATGTTAATGCCTTCTAATCCCAGCACTTTAAACATAGTGCTGGCTACACCTGTATGGGAGCGCATGCCTATTCCTACCAGAGAGAGTTTGGCCACCTTAGGGTTGGTTTTAATGCTAATAGCGCCAAATTCAGTCGCTAATTCTTCTACTACTTTCATTGCCTTGGCATATTCTCTTCTATGTACGGTAAACGTAAAATCAGACTTATCTTCAATGGCTGCATTTTGCGCAATCATATCAATTTCAATATTTGCCTGGCTAACTTTGGTTAAAATATGACCTTCCACCCCTAATCGTCGTGGAACACCTGACAAGGAAATGATGGCTTCCTCACGACTAAACGCAATACCTGAAACGAGTCTCTTGTGCATAATTTTATCCTCAAAGGTGACTAATGTGCCTGCACCATCAGAAAAGGTGGAGAGGACCCGTATGGGCATATTATGTTTACTAGCTAATTCGACGGAGCGCATTTGCAACACTTTAGCACCCAGGCTGGACATTTCTAGCATTTCTTCAAAACTGATTTGCGGTATCAGGCGTGCCTCGGGAAGAACATGAGGGTCAGTAGTATAAACACCATCAACATCAGTGTAAATTTGACATTCATCTGCTTTGAGAGCAGCAGCAATAGCAACGGCTGTCGTATCTGAACCACCACGGCCTAAAGTGGTAATATCGCCTATATCATTGACCCCTTGAAATCCAGCAATAACGACGATACGGCCTTGTTCTAGCTCGCGGGTAATCACTTCCGTTTTAACTTCTAGGATACGCGCCTTGGTATGAATATTATCAGTATAAATTCCAATTTGCGGCCCGGTAAATGAACGGGCAGGAACGTTTTTGGCATTGAGCGCCATGCTTAACAAAGCCATGGAAACTTGTTCGCCGCTTGAAATGAGTACGTCGTATTCACGCGGATCGTGATGTTGAGTCAAGGCGTTAGCAAGGCGTATGAGTCTATCGGTTTCGCCATACATTGCGGAGACAACGACGATAACATGATGTCCTTCCTGCCTGGCCTTGATGACTTTTTCAGCCACATGGTGGATACGATCAAGGTTGCCGACGGAGCTGCCGCCATATTTTTGTACGATTAGAGCCATAAAGTTCTCATTTACAGGAATTCCTACCCATCTTACATTATGAATTCACGTGTTCCTGTACCCAAGTGTAAACAGACTGCAAGGCTTTTTCCAACGCTTCTGGTTTATTTCCACCCGCTTCTGCCAAATCAGCCCGTCCGCCGCCTTTCCCACCTACCTGGCTTGCTACCATATTGACAATATCCTTGGCATTCAGTTTGTCTACAAGGTCAGGGGTTACGCCGCCAACGACGCCGATTTTTTGATCTTTGACTATGGCTAATACAACCACTGCGGTGCCAAGCTGTTGTTTAAGATGATCCATGGCATTTCTCAATGCTTTGCCGTCAAGACCTTCAACGACGGTAGCTAATACTTTTAATTTGCCAATTTCTTTAGCTTGATTGGCAAGATCACGGCTGAATAAACTAGCGAGTTTATCTTTGAGTTGTTGTATCTCTTTTTCTAGTGTATGTACGCGTTCTTCAGATTGAATGGCTTTTTGTTTAAATTCATCTTCACGTTTTTCTATATAACGAAGGGCAGCGTCACCGGTTACAGCTTCTATACGACGAATGCCAGCTGCAACTCCTGTTTCAGATGTGATTTTAAATATGCCTATGTCACCTGTATGGTCGGCGTGTGTGCCGCCACATAATTCGACAGATGGCCCAAAATGCACAACGCGGACTTTGCTGCCATATTTTTCTCCGAATAATGCGACTGCACCACTTGCAATGGCTTCTTCCGGAGTAGATACCTTTACCATGCCTTCATAATTTGCGCGAATTTCATCATTTACACGCTGTTCGATTTTGCGTAATTCAGCTTCAGTAAGGGGAGCAGAATGTGAAAAGTCAAAACGCAGACGTTCAGGCTCAACTAATGATCCTTTTTGAATCGCATGCTCGCCCAATACTTGTTTTAATATCATATGCAGCAAATGGGTTGCAGTATGATTCAATACGGTGGCAGACCGTCGTTTTACATCGACTTCTGCAATGACTTCCTCGCCTATATGCAGCGTACCTTTTTCCAGCTTGCCCAAATGTAAATGAGTATGAGCTTGCTTGATGGTATCGAGTACTTTAAAAAACGTTATGTTATCGATTCGGAACATTCCCTGGTCACCCACTTGGCCGCCAGATTCAGCATAAAATGGACTGCGGTCTAATACGATAGAACCTTTTTCGCCGGCATTTAATGCGTCAACAAATTTCCCATCGCGATATAACGCAAGAATTTTGCCAGTGTCAGGTGATTTTTCGAGTGCCAAATTTTTATGTCCTGTAAATTCTGTCGGGTGTTGTGAATCTTGCGCAACACTATATTCTGTTGTGAATTGGCTGGCTTGCCGTGACCGTTCGCGTTGTTTGGACATGGCCACTTCAAAGCCGTCATAATCGAGTGCCAAATTTCGCTCGCGTGCAATATCTGCAGTTAAATCGGCGGGAAACCCATAGGTATCATACAGTTTAAATACAGCTTCACCCGGAATAATATCGCTTTTTAATTCACTCACAACTTGTTCGAAAAGTTTTAACCCTTGTGAGAGTGTGGTGCTAAATTGTTCTTCTTCCTGACGCAATACTTTTTCTATGTGTGCCTGTGCTTTTGCTAATTCAGGATAAGCATCACCCATCAGATCAACTAAAGGCCGCACAAGCGCATAAAAGAAAGCTTGTGTCAAACCCAGTTTATTGCCATGACGCAATGCACGACGGATGATACGGCGTAATACATAACCGCGGCCTTCATTAGAAGGAATCACACCATCAACAATTAAAAAGCTGCATGAACGAATATGATCGGCGATGACGCGTAAGGAAAAATGCGTTAAATCTTTCACGCCGGTCAGTTGTGCAACAGATTTAATCAATGGTTGAAACAAATCAGTATCGTAATTATTGTGCACACCTTGCATGACAGCGGAAATACGTTCTAATCCCATACCGGTATCAACAGAGGGTTTGGGCAATGGGGTAAGGGTGCCGTCAGCTGCTCTATCATATTGCATGAAAACGAGGTTCCAGATTTCGATATAACGGTCACCATCGGCATCTTCACTTCCTGGCGGCCCACCGGCAATATGAGAGCCATGATCGTAGAATATTTCAGTGCAAGGTCCGCATGGACCAGTAGGGCCCATAGACCAGAAATTATCGTGTTCACCGCAGCGGCTAAAGCGTTTGGGATCAATTTTTATTTCATTTAACCAGATGTCTTCTGCTTCTTTATCATCTTCAAATACGGTAATCCATAATTTTTCTGGCGGTAATCCCAATTTTTTAACGAGAAATTCCCATGCAAACCGAATGGCATCGTGTTTGAAATAATCACCAAAGCTAAAATTTCCCAGCATTTCAAAAAAAGTATGATGACGTGCAGTATAGCCAACCCGTTCTAAATCATTATGTTTACCGCCAGCACGTACACAGCGTTGAGATGAAGTGGCTCGTGTATACGGCCGTTCTTCTAACCCAAGAAATACATCTTTAAATTGCACCATGCCCGCATTGGTAAATAATAAGGTGGGATCATTACCGGGTATGAGTGAGCTGCTTGCTACAATATCATGCCCATTTTCGCGGAAATATTCTAAAAATTGTCTGCGTATGTTGTTGCTGCTGGTAAATGTTTTTTTCATTGTCTTGTCACTTTTGTAATGTGAAGGCTCATTCCTCACTCCCAAAAACACTCGCAATCTGTTCCCGAGTAAAACCTCGGTATTGCAAGAACCGCATTTGTTTTGCTCGAAGTTTGAAGTCTGTAGGTAATTTACCTTTAAACTGCTTACGCCAGGCTTTTTGGGCTTCGGCAAACCAGGCATTATCAGTGATATGTATTTGTTCTGCAATCATCTCAGACGGGATACCGCGTGACTGTAATTCCATGGAAATACGCAGAGGGCCGCAGCCTTTTCCCCGGCGCCAATTAATATAATTTTCAGTAAAACGATTTTCGTTAATTAAACCTGCTCGTGTCAAAGCAGTGACAACGGTATTGATTGCTTCAGCAGGATAATCGTTGACGGTAAGTTTTTGCGTGATTTCACGTTGCGAGTAATCACGGCGCGCAAGCCAGCGAAGTGCTGCGCGCCGGATGTTACTCAAGATGTCTGATTCGCTCAAGCAACGTTCTCAGCTTCGCCATCTGCATGAGCGCCGCGTCCGGCATTGTCGGCTGCGATGATCGTGATTTCACGAATCTTACCTTCAATTTCTTGTGCTATGGCAGTATGTTCCTTGAGGAATTGTCGTGCATTTTCCTTGCCTTGACCTATGCGTTGGCCATTATAGCTAAACCAGGCACCCGATTTGTCGATAAAACCTAATTGCACACCGAGATTAATGATTTCACTTTCACGTGAAATACCTTCGTTATACAGAATATCGAATTCAGCTTGTTTGAACGGTGGTGCAACCTTGTTTTTAACCACTTTCACACGGGTTTCACTGCCTATGATTACATCACCTTCCTTGACATTGCCAGTGCGGCGAATATCAAGTCGTACAGAAGCATAAAACTTGAGTGCATTACCGCCAGTGGTCGTTTCTGGATTACCAAACATCACGCCTATCTTCATGCGGATTTGATTGATGAAGATAACCAGTGTGTTTGAGCGTTTGATATTAGCGGTCAGTTTGCGTAAGGCTTGTGACATGAGACGTGCTTGTAATCCCATGTGTTGATCACCCATTTCGCCTTCAATTTCTGCTTTTGGCGTCAGCGCAGCAACAGAGTCGATAATAATGATATCAATTGCGCTGGAGCGGACTAGCATGTCTGCGATTTCGAGTGCTTGTTCGCCAGTATCAGGTTGTGAGATGAGTAAATCATCTACATTAACACCCAGGCGCTTGGCATAACCAGGATCTAAAGCATGTTCAGCATCGATAAATGCAGCAGTGCCGCCTTTTTTCTGGCATTCAGCAATAACTTGCAGGGTGAGAGTCGTTTTACCAGATGATTCCGGGCCGTAAATTTCGACTATACGGCCTTTAGGCAAGCCGCCAATACCCAGTGCAATATCGAGTGAAAGTGAACCGGTGGAGATTGCTTCAATATCAGGCATGTTTGCGGCATCGTCGCCTAAGCGCATGACGGTGCCTTTACCAAATTGCCGTTCTATCTGGCTTAACGCTGCTGCCAGTGCTTTTTTCTTGTTGTCTTCCATATGTAATCCTTCTGCAATAAGTGTGTTGTCGGCGGTGTGTATGCCGATGAGAAAATCAGGGGAGACCTTACTTATAACCTGTAATACATCATAGTGGAAGTCTTTTTTAACAGGAGTTCCCGCTAAAAAACGCGGGAACTCCTTAAATGTTTATATGCTGCGCAAAAGCAAAGCTTTTGCTTGCACCAAAGGGGAAGAATCGCGGTTCTCCTCCTTTAGAAACCCCCATCGCGCAAAGTTAGCGGGAATCGCTGCTTTTTTAAATAGTTTAAGGTTGCCTTAAGAATTGACACCGTAAAATAGCTGCGTTTTTGACATGAAAAGAATGGAACGAGGAAGCATAATCAGCGTGTCTCAACAACAAGGTGTCCCAACAAGCTGAGCATTTTACAAAATAGGGAGATATACATGAGTACAACTAGAGATCCATTACCAGAGGATAATGATAAAAAGCACCGCCAAACGACTAGAGCCCAGAAAATCTCAAAGGCCATATATAGCTGTTTAGTCGATGGTGTGTTTCTGAGTACAGTCATTGCCTGTGAATTCATACCACCTATACCGCAACCATATAAAGAGATCATGAAGGGAGGCCTCATACTTGCCAATATTAATGCAGCAGATGCTTTGCGTGCATTAACTGAACGTAAATATCCATTTGCTGTCTTCAACCATTTTACCTGGGTTAAACATCTTTTGGCTCCCTGTCCACCCATGATTACTTGCGTGGCATTCGGTTTTCTCATACAGCGTTATGGCGGAGTCGATACACCGGATAACATTTTAAATGAAACAGGTGTTGGTAACGCGACTGGAGTGGGCCAGCAAATTCTATCGGCATTAATACATAATCCATTGGCGCATATGGGCATACTGGCAGGAGTGGTCTATGCAGAATCCGAATTCACCAAAAAGCTAATCGATGGCTGTGTAAAACCTACTAAAATAAACGAGGAAAGTGAACAACATATCTTACAAATCCTACTCAAAACTGGCATAGATGTGATTGAACCCATAGCGCTCTATGAAACCCTGCGCATTGTTTTGCTGCAAACTGGACAAGAAAATGTATTGCATGGCCGATACCTGCCATTACTCGTTATTGGATTTGATCAATTATTGAAGCTTTGGGGCCATATGAGCCGTATTCCCATGCCTTTGCATAGTCTGGTCGGTACAGAAAAGGTACGGGACTTGGATGATGGCGAATTAGGGGAAATGACTGTGAATTTTGACAATAGATCTGATAGTAATATCGCAATAGCGAGTAGTTATTACCTTGTGCGTGCTGGGGTTGCGATTTCATTGGGTGGGATGCTAACGTGGGAAATAACAAATTTATTGCGTGATCAAACTGACCAGGAACAGCTAGATAGCCAGAATAGATTGCTTAATCTTCTTTACATTGCGGGTGCAACCGGTATGGTTGAGAAAGCATTCGATGCAACGTCTGCAGCAGGCAGGTTTGTCTGGTCAAAATTAAGTGATTGTCGGCAAACGCTGTTTCGTGCTTACAGGCAAAGT
>Ga0206910_1184_pt1 | contig 11448 bp, 18 predicted proteins | sample Alteio_BWOrgHeat_77_FD_152949 | JGI IMG/M metagenome (GOLD analysis project Ga0206910, IMG submission 152949) | Enriched cells from forest soil in Barre Woods Harvard Forest LTER site, Petersham, Massachusetts, United States -... | ecosystem: Environmental > Terrestrial > Soil > Temperate forest >... | reverse complement strand
GCCGCATCTATTTCTTCAAACGCGCTCGGCCCATGCGTCGGGGCGCACGCTGCCAATTAGTCGAGCGAAGGGCTGGCCGTCCGCAGTGAGACTGCCGCCGAAATGCCCCATAAAGTTCTCGGCCTGCCCGTCTTCGGTGAACGTGACGTTAAAGAGACAATCACCGTTCTTCTCGCGCCGATAATTTGAAAAAGACGGCGTAATCCCTTCTTTGAAATTCCATGCCGTCATGTCGATCATGGCATCGAAGAACTGATCTGCACGGATAGCTGATTTAACTGATCTGAACGACCGCATGGGGGGAACCTTTGGGTCATTGAGGTGAGAGCGCTTAGCTATCTCTCGGCCTCATCACCAAACTCTAAGCTGGCGATGGGCGCAATCTATAGAAAACTTCAGATAACGCCAGAACTAAATTGAATTTATATTTTTAGGCTTCTGAAAAGGGCTCAAATTCATTTTTGTATCGCTGATATTTTTCACTTATCATGACTTTGTTCTTCAGTGAAAATCTCAGCATTCTCCTTGATTCTCAAGGCCTTCGCGGTGCGGTTCGCGTCGCTTTTGGTTGCGAAAACGCGAGCTTGCACTGCCGCCGCGGGTCGCGCCTATTTTCACGCTAAAATACAGGTCGGCTCGCTCTTTTTTCGCGGCGGGGAACGCCCCGCGAGCAGCCCCGGAGTTGCGCAAGCAACTAGACGGCAGACGGGCTCTACTTGACCGCGCAAGCCCCGCCCATGACGAAAAGGCTCTACATAGGCACCGACATAAATATCGAACTTCCGAAACCTGATCGGCGCACCAAGCGCGGGTTTCTTTTCATAGACAACGAAGTGCCGGACATCCCAGACGCTCGCGTTTTTGACCCGCGCAAGCACACCATCAACCTCGTCGATGGCATGGACTACCCGCGTGCGTGTCGGTTCGTTGATGGGCTCCTCGGCCTCATGCCGGGCGGCGAAACCACCCTCACGAAAGAGGCGGCGCAATTCATCATCCTCGTGGCGCTGCTCGATGAGCCAAAAACACTCGTCGGGCTGATCGAACCAAGCAAAGACCCTATGCGCGAAAAAGCCCGGCAGATGATCGATCGGCTGATGGTCTCGCCAGTACTTCGGCGTGTATTCGCCGGCAAAACGAATTTTTCCCTCGATACCAAATCGCCCATTTTAGCTCGCGTGAACCGCTCGGAGCTGACGAGGTTCGATGCGGATGCGATCACCCTATTTCTCATGGCGCTCTATCCCGGCCAGATAATCGCGCCGCGCTTCGGCGCGTGTGCCAGAGACGCGCACATAGATCTGATCGAACAGGATCGGCTCGACGCGGGCGTGACGCACTTGGGCCAGCTTCCCGACAAGCTCCGCGCTGCGGTGATGCTCGTCGCTGATAAGAGGCCCAGTGGCGCGCTCTACGATGATGCGGTCGAGCTGGCACGGCACGCTGGCCTCACGCCGAACACGATCGAATTTAACGACGAGGTGGCGGCTGCGATGCGGTCCCCGGCGTGATTGAAAACCGCTGTCTAGAGCGGTCAGCTATTTGTCTGATGGCTTGGCCTCGGGCAGCGTCGGCAGCGATGACGGATCCGCCCCGCGCGCTATCGCTTCACGAACAAACTCGTAGCCAAGTTGGCGCAATCGCGACGCCAGCTCCGCATCGGTACACCCTCTCGCCAGGCGAAAGCACTGCGCGGCTTTCTGGGCGAAGTAAGCTGCATCGTGATTGTCCGACACGACATGAGGCTGAACTAATGTTGCGAAGGCGCCGGTGCGGAATCCCGTTCGATGACCCGAGCTGTTGCGGTGCCAGCATCGATCGCTAAGGCGCAAGCGTCGAATTCCAGGGCCATCGCCTCTAACCCGCGCAGGGTCGCGGTGGCATCGTCGGACGCGCTCGCCGCCAGCTCGCGGCATTGCGCCGCCTTTTCCCGAAAAAATTCAGCGGACTGTTCCATGTGCCTATCTCCTTCCGGGGAGGCTAACGCTGCGCGCGCAAAAAAATTCGCCGCTCAATCATTCTGGCCCGAGCCGGGCGTACACGCAGTGTGCGCGGGACTTTATGGAAGCGGGTTGCCGCTAGGCGTTGGTGGAAGTGGCTGAATGAGCTGGGAGCGCCTCGTTGACTACGGGTGGTGGGCGGTGCTGATAGCTCTCATGGTCCTTGCGCTCACCTATTTCGTGGTCACGGCAGTCCTCGGCCGCTAGCGCCGTGCGGCGTATTGATCCACATGGAACTGATTGATGTAGGTTGTGTTCGCGCTTCCGGGATGGACAGTGATCGCCGCGTGAACCGGCCGGAGCACTACCGCCGAGAAGCCTTCAAAGCCCGGCGTGCGGCGCTCCGTATGCACGACCCCCAGCTCCGGCGGCAGGTGATCGACGTTGCGCTATCATATGAGCGCATGGCGAAAATGATCGAGGGTCTCTGGGGGAAAACTCTGGATCGGCGGCAGCCCCTCAAGACCATGACCGACCGAGATGCAGCGGATTAAGAAAAACCGCTTCGGGCGGATTATCGTGGTCGTCTTGATGCTCGACTGCGTGATCGATTTTTTTGTGCTGATCGCCGGCTCATTAGGAGTGGCGGTCGGCCTCCATTAAACTCTGGGAGCGCGATGAGCGCTACGCAGCGTTGGTGGAATTGCGCCCATATATGAGGACGCATTTTGCGGGGGCCGTGTCTTGCCAGAACAAGCGGATAATCCATCGCTGGCCTCGACGATCGTCAACAACGAGCAAGCCAAAGCCGTCACGGCGCTCAGCAATTTCGGGGCGACGGCAGTAACAGAGTCGAGCAATCTCGCTAGGTACATCGGCCGTATCATTGGTACGGCGCCGGAAGATACAGTAGGCCTGATTATCGGCGACCCGCTGCACGCGGTGCGGACGCTTGCCGCGTCTTGGTACGACAGCAAAGTCCGCGAGATCTTGGACCGCAGAGCGGTAAAAGAAACCGCTCCCGTGAGCCCTTCTGTGGCTCTTCCGCTTATCCGAGGTGCCTATGATGAAAGCCGCGAAGGCTTACGCGATATGTGGGCGGCATTAATAGCCGCGGCGATGGACCCTAAACGATCCGATCGCATCCGCTTATCGTTTATGGAAGCGTTAAAAAATTTCGATCCGATCGACGCGGTAATTTTGAAAGAAAGGAATGAAATTGAGGGCGATCCAAAACCCACGGTTAAAGCTTTCTTGCAGAACAAGCTCAATATCTCGCAAGACGAACTCAATATTTCAATCGGCAATCTAGAGAAATTGAATTGCGCGGCGGATATGAGAAATGGTAATTTTATTGTCACTCCACAGGGGCGGGGTATTTTGCGAGCTGTTGCAGATTAATTATTACTTATTCAATTCCACCAACGCCCCAAGTACGTTGCGGACTTCAAGCCATTTAGACTTGTCGAATTCCATACCGAGGCGATTTTCCGAGTACGCCTCGTCGATGTCGCGGATCATTGCGCCACGCACGCCGGGAGACAGGTCTGGGGCACGGCGGATAATTTCGTTAGCGACCTCGCCGACTGCATACGTCATCCGGCCAAGTGCGTACCGAAACGCGTAGAATAGGATATTTTCGTTCATACGTCGTTGGTGGAAGTGGTGTGCTCGCACTCGGTAAAGCCGCGAGAGAGGCAGTAGGCATGGTCGCCACGCCAGATAACAACCATCGATGGAAACGGCGCGTCCTTCTTAGAGCCGCCGAATTTCAGCCGGCCGCGCAGGAAGCGCACCTCGGCTTTCCCAGAAATATAGTCATGAAACCATGCGGTGTCGGTGCGTGCTGGCAGAAGTCCGACGCTGATCGCGGTACGCTGCTCGGCTAGCTTCTTAACCCAGCCGGCAATCTCGCGGCCGTATGGCGGATTGCAGAACACCCGCTCGCCCGCCCACGATCGCGACAGTCCATCCTCCGCCCTCGTAAAGAACCGCGCGCACTTGGCGTTCTCCGGTGTCGCACAAGGGTCGAGCGTGAATTGGAACTCCGAATCTAGTTCGTCGAAGAGAGTCTGTGGCGTCGCCCACTCGTCAGATGCCTGGCTGAAGTGGACATTCATACAACGTCGCGGCTATCTCCTCCCTTCTTCAATTCCACCAACGCTTCCTGCTGCTGTTCGGGCTCGATCGGATGATGGAGCGCCAAATGATGTGGACGGCACAACCATCGCAATGCGAGCGGCTTTGAATAGTCGTCGTGATGTCCTTCTATCGGTTTAGGGGAAATGCAGCCGTACTCACATATACTGGGCCTCACAATCTCGCCACGCTTGATTGCGAGCTGCACTTCCTTCCATGCCGCTTCTTGCAACGGGGTTCCATAATACCGTTTCTTCGGCCGAAGTCGGCTCGCGCGGTATTTGCGTCGGAACTCAGGATCATCCTTATGCCTGGCATAGAAGCGGCGCTGACTGGCGAGAGTCAAACTGCGTATGCACGGCGTGCAGTAGAAATACTCATGCACACCTCTGCTATTGACCCTGCGCTTGTACCGCTGTGCAAGCTCTTTGCGAACCGTCTGTTTGCAATGTGAACATCTCACTTGTTCCATACTGTTGTCTTTGCGATGCGCCGACCCAGACGGCGCATCTATTGATAATGCGTGTCCTTTATCAGTTATATCGGACATGAGGCACTGCCTCGGCCGGTAGCCACTGATCTAAATCGAATGTTCGATATCAACTATAAAGGACATTCATTTAGGCGGCACTGGTTTCCCAGCGCCAGCAAGCTACACCTGAATGGGACCGATCATCATACTGAGCGTTTCCTTCATGTGTGTGCCACTACCATGGGTGAGTGACATCTCGTCACCACACTTCGCACATACTGGATTGCCATTGATGGCAATATCTTCGTATGAGCGGAATACTCCAAGGCAGCAGCTCTTGCATACCCAAAGCCGTTCCATACGTTGAACGAATTATACTTATAATCTACTGTCTATTGTATCGAACTGTCTATTAGTGTCAACTGTGGATACTTGTTCCACGTCAGATGTCCATTTGTGTCAACCATAAAGGACATCTATCGGACACGCCTCAAATCCGAAACGGAGTAAAGGATCAGAGGCATGTATTGCATCTACCCTCCACCACGGGGTAAACGAATGTCCTTTACCCCGGCTTCGGATTTGAGGCGATAGCTCTCACAGCCGTCCAGGTGGTCTACCAGCCGTACGGGAGGCACTGCCTACTGCCCGGCCATGTGAGCCGAGGCGACAGCCACGGCCGCGAGACTTTTCTGGAACAGGCGAAGCGACTACCGCTGGAAGCGGAACGGCGTGTTGAGGCGGAGCCTTGGCCTTGTCCGGCAGAGCGCGGTGCTCGTCCCCTCGGGTGGCGGAGCATTGGATTGGGGGTGAATTGATATTGACCAGAAAAGTATTGCGGCCGTGGCTGGAAGCAGCGGCGAACATGGCCGGAATAGTGAGGGATTGTGCGGTTTTGCCGGAGGCAGGAAGCGTAAACAGGATGCGTAAACTGGATAACGCGTATGTTGACGCGTTCGGATTACGCCTGAAAGGCGGGAAAAGCGCTCGGAGAGCGCGGGGCCAAGTGCTTGATTTCGTTAGAAGGCGACGTAACGCTAACAGTCTTTAGCGTGTTTCCATTATCCATTGCCGAGCGATTTTGGACAGATCGCTCGATATGAGCGTCTGCCCGACCCGTGCTGGTAGAAGGCGCAGGACTGCTCGGTTTATGAGTTGAGAATATCATTGTCTGACTCGTCACACATCCTACTGCCACCCGGAACAAACCGGCAATCTTGAGCCCGATCCGCATTTTTTTTACCCTAACAGTCTTTAGGGTGAGAAATCACTGCCCTGCCAGGAAGCCCGCGCGGATCCGGCAAGATTCAGGTGGATCGATCCCCACTGGTCGCGCAAGGTGATGAGGCGAATGCCGTGGCAAACACGGATGAGAAGCCGATCCTGCCACGTAAGTCTGGAAAGCGATGGATCATCGCTCTCACTGCTGTGGTGCTCATCGTCGGCATTCCGTCCTACTATCTCTATGGTGTCTACCATCACCTCCAACGCCTCACCGCCGTGCGTTCGCTTTTACTGCGTGGTGATCGAGCGCCATTTTTCCCTGACCTTGAACGGGATGTTCGGGCAATGGAGGACAAGTACGGAGTGAGCGAGGCGACAGTCGTCGAGACGATGACGGCTTACGCGCCGGATACGAAACTGAAATATGCAGAAGTGAGGGCATTGACTGAAAAAACATTGAGTTCTCGAAAACACTGAGTGCACGCTTATACCCGGCTACCTGAACTGAGGAAATTCGAGGAGCTGCTGTTGCTCTTCGATGAATGCGACGGTTTCGGCCTTCATGTCCAACTTCACGCCGTACTCGTCATGGAAGGCATCATGGTGATCCCAGCAAAGGGCAACAAGGTCAGCATCGTGCTCGTAACCGAGATGCCGATAGCTCATATGGTGCACGGTCATGCGCTTGGCGCCGCCGCAAATGATGCAAGTCTTTCCGTACGTCCGGTAATATGCGATCCGACGATCGCGCCAGCGATTGCTCTTGATATAGGAGCTGTAGTGCGTACGCTTCTGGCGGCGCTTTTTCTTTTTGCGACGTGCCGGCCAAATTTTCGAAACGCGAGGCCGCTTAAAAAATGCAGCCCTATACTCAACTCTCAGAACTCTATCAGGGCTGCTCCCATTCTTAATCAATACCATAAGTCTTTATTAAAGATTCCCAAGATTTGCGTAGATGCGCCCCCTTTCCCCCACTGCTTCTAAAAAGCGACGTGGAAGAAAGAAGACGCAGATTCCCTTAGTTTGCTCCTCTGTGTACCGCCATGAGGTAGGCTGCGCTGGAACGGGTTTATTAACGTCCTCCCGTTGTACCCCCAGGACAACACAAAAAGCGCCCCGAAGAGCGCTTTAAGTGATGGTGCCTGCTAAGGCGCGGCTGCTGCCAATGTATTGGCGGCAATCGCACTCTAACTGTACCTTAGCATTTACCATAACCCTAGTATATCGCGCCTAAAGAAATGGTGAAGGGTGGGGTGGGGAAAACTCACGGGCCGATTGCTTGCTTTAAAAATGAAGTCAATATGCCGATAAAGAAGCCCCCAAAGGTTTTTACGATATCGTTGGCGGATGCGCGTCTGCTTGTGTTCTCAGGAATGTCCTTAAGAAACAACACTGCCAATACTGCAAACAGGAATACCGCGAGCATCACCACAAGAATAGCTGTGAGCATCCCGCCCAAATATGGCGGCGCTTGCACACCTCCAGACGCAACCCCTGCCGGCTGGGCATATGCAGCGGCGATAAACTCAATCAACGCACCCTTGATCGCGTGTGCACCTTCTTTTAGGTACAGGTACATTGCCAAAAATGCAGCCGCGACTGACAGAATAAGAACAATGAGCTGAACGACACGGTGCCATCGATCAATTTGAGTCAACCGGCGTTGAAGCGTAACAGCGTTTTGCCGTGAAGTTAAAATGCCTTCCTTAGACATCTCTCCTTCTATGGCTTCATTGATTAAATTTCTATATCGAGCAATATGTTGCTGAAGTTGTGCGATCTGTCGCCTCCAGTAAATCTCTAGAAGTATCAGCCCAACGTAAGCGATCAGTAGGCCTAGGATTGCTGGGGCCAATGTAAGAACTAGCGACTCTGACATTTCTTTCCACCCCCCGGTACGAGAAAACCCCGCGTCGATGGGGGTTTCTCGGAACGTCACGCGTTTCTGAATTATACCTGCGCCGAGCTGGCAAAAACAGTCAGCCAGATTTTGCGAAGGATACCCCAAAGGGTAGCTATCGCCGAAATTAGCGTGAGAGCGGCCTGTACGAAGCCAACAAGGCCGTCAACAAGGCCAGTAATCTGGTCTTGCCCAAGATTGATATGGGCGAGCCCGAGTACGGTCATCAGGACTGGTACGACGCCGATCAAAAGGCCTTTGATTGTGAGCGAGACTTCTGACGGGTCGGCCGATGACTGAAGAAGCCAGCGGAGCGCGTTTTCTACTGCATTCATGGTGAGTGGTTTGAAATTGAGTAATTCGACCTTTTATGAAAGGAAGGTGCTGATCTGAGTGTCACCGGGCACGCCCATCGCCGCGATAATGCCGTTGATGTAACCCTGCGGCGGATTGCCGGCATAGATGACGGTAAAGCCCTCCAGCGTGCGCGCAGCGGGCGCGTGGAAGGCGATAAGCTCGTCTTCTGCGCCAAGAGTGAGGAAGTTGCAGAGGGCTTCTGTCCCGATCTGTAGGCTCGGGAACTCGCACAGAAAACCACCGTCAGCGGCGGCCGGTCCAAAACTCGCTCCCCACGATTTGGTGAGGGTTGAATATTTCAGATTACCCGGATTGTTCAGCCCAGGCTTCGCCCCTTCCCAACGGCCAATCGCCGCGGCCCATTTGGCTATCATCGGCGGAAATACTTGTGCGGGCGGCGGGTTCATATCGGCAGTTGAAGACTGTGCCTTCAGTATACCAAGCTCTTGCTCAAGATCTTGGACGACCTGTTGATAGAGCGAGAGAAGCGTACTTTCCTTCATTGAAGGCAGCACGATGTCGGTCAGGACGCGCGAGAATTTGCCGGTGTAGAAGAATTTGTGTGTGTTGTCGGGCTGATCGCTGATCTCGTAAAGCGCGTGTGACAGCTCGTGTTCGATGATGACGGTCGCGAGGTCACCGAGATTGTCCATGCCGGCGCTTGGGGGCGTGAGGTACGCGCCCGGCAGCTCGTAAGCGCCGTTTTCCACGGTTGTGAACGTCATGCAGCAATAGATGCCGTCGAGCTGGCCGATCGTAATGCCAAGCGGCAAGCCCGGTTCCGGCGGGATGGTGGTCGTTTGAAAGACCACGATGTCGTAGCCGGCGGCGAGCGGAAGCACGTTCTCGCGCAGCCATGCGGGGTCAACCTCGATGTCGGTGCCAGGAACATCGGCCGCACCGTTGGGACCAAAAGTCGTGACGTTGCCTGGGACCGTTGTCGTGGGCACATTGGCGAAGTCAGTGTATTTGATGTCGATGTCGAGTGCTGTGAGCGGCGCGTAAAAAGCTTTGATTGCGGAGATCTTGGCCGGCCACGAAACCCATTCACACTTATTCGCCAATACGAGAACGCGCATAGATATGCAGATTATATCACGTTGATTTCTCAGAAGGTCAGGACTTGCCAATAATTGATACTCGCCGAGCCGGTGCCGGTCGCAGTCGTATCCAACCGAAAGAAATACCCCGGCGGAACATAGGCGGTGAGGATCTGGTTTTCCGTGATCTGGTTGTGGCCGGCATCGATCGAATTGAGGAGCGCGAGGGCAACTTCGGTAACCAAAGAGGGGCCGGTCTTGAAACTGCCGCTCGCTAAGCCCTGCGCCGTACCAGCGCAGGCGAGCTGCATGGTGATCATGTGAAGCTGGCCGCGGCCACTGGTATTTTGATAGGCCGTGTTGGGCGAATACGTGCTCGAAGATTCCACGACGGCCGGCACGTTGTTGTATAGAAAGGGGCGAGCATCGGTGATGTACCCCTGCCCTGCGGTCTGGTTGGCGTTGTCGTAAATGATCGTCTCGCCGACGACGTTGTAGATTTCCGCCAGAACCATCTTGTTCAGCGGATACGCTGGCGCGGTCGGCGATGAAGCTTCGGTGCCGGTCACGAACGCGAGCGTGCCCGAAGTGTCGATCGTGAGCAGGTCGATGCGAGGGTGCGTGGTTGGGGCCGTGATCGTGCCGCTGTTGCCGCCGGCAAAGGTCACTTTGGTCGCGCCGATCCAGAAGATGCCGGGCTCAACCGCTACCGTCATTCCCGGCGTCGCCTGCTGATGCACTAAAAGAAAACTTGCGCCCTGAGCATCAGCGCGAAGTAGATTGTAGTCCTGCGCGAGCGCGGCGTTTCCAGCGACGGCAGCGGACGATCTCATATACCGCAAATCATATCATGTATTGGCGATCGTCAGATCCACCTCACAAGTCGTATCGTTGCCGCTAGATTTTGAATATACCGGGGAAAACAAAGCGTGATTGAATAGCTGGCCGGCGCCGATCGACGAAGATGTACTTACATAAGTGCCGAATTCGGTGTAGGTGCCGTTTGCCAATAGTCCGTCAGGAAAGAAAAATTGGAGCTGTGCTTTGTTAAACGAAAGGTCGGCCGCATAGGAGAGCGCGGCGCGCATGACCGGCGTTTGCAGTGCCGTATCTGAAAGCGCGGGCGTTGCCGTGCCCGTGCCGATCTCACCCCACTGTGGGCCGATCGGATAGGGATTGACGCTGTTCAGGCCGCTGATCAGCCATTGGATGAGAAGGTCGATGCCACGGTTTGCTGAATCGACCACGATATTGTGCTCGCGCGACACGATCTCGCCCGCCGCGAGCAAGCGGTTCGCGGCGTCGTGCTCGCCATTAGCGTGCAGTTTTTCGAGCTTCTCGATGGTGCCGGCCGGATGGCGCCGAAGGGTCACAAGCCCTTTGATCCCGGAGGAATCTCTGACGACGATCGGCTCCATACAGTTACAGCAAGTATAGCAGCCTCGATGCAGCCCTCCTTATTGCCATGTGAAAAAGCCCCAATAACTCGGGAGCGATGATGAGCTTCTTGCGCTGTTGGCATAGGGAAGACCGGCGCCGAGTGCGAAGCTGCCGTAGCCGAACGAGCCGTACTCCTCACCACCGTTAGCCGTTTGCAGCGGCGTAGGCACGACGCCCCAATCATAGGTCCCAGTCGCTGTTGCGCTGGCGGCAAGCGCCTCGACAAGCGCGAGCGCCTCAAGCGGGGACACCTCCAAATTTTCATTGATCGTGCTGTCGTCAACCGGGGTCTGCGCCGCTTCCTGCTGCAACAGCAGCGTCATGAGGTCTACGAACGTCACATTGTCGTTGCCGATACATTCGAGCTGGTATTCGAGCTGTGCTGCGTCGCCTGGTGCGAACACGGTCGCCTCAATGCGCTTGATGACCAGCGTTTTCGCGGTGATGCCGAATGCCGAGAGGTTGACGGTGATCGCCTGGCCGATGCGGCAGCCGGGCACATTGGTGCGTACCTTTACGTCGTAGACGGGATGGCCGAACTGCATCACGGACGCCTGTGCGCGCACCTGGGCCTCTGAGACGGTCGTAATCTTGCTATCGACAATGACGGTCTGGTACTCGCCATAGGCGGCGATACTGGCGGCGTCGCTGGCATGGGCGATGATCGGCACCTGCGCATTGCCAAACACTTTGATGGTCTCGCCGCTGGTCGGCGCTCCGGCAGTAAATTTGATGTTCCGGTTCTTGTCGTTGTACAGCACGTTCACCGTGCCGGCGTCGGTCACGCCGTCATTGCCAACCGTTTGTGCCACTCCATTTAGCGTCACTTGGATCGTGGAGAGGGAATAGGGATAGGCAACCGACCACACCTGAGTGATGCCATCGGTCTTGTACGTGTCCGGCGTATTCGAGGCGGTGAAAGTCTTGGTGTAGTTG
>Ga0206910_1182_pt1 | contig 11513 bp, 4 predicted proteins | sample Alteio_BWOrgHeat_77_FD_152949 | JGI IMG/M metagenome (GOLD analysis project Ga0206910, IMG submission 152949) | Enriched cells from forest soil in Barre Woods Harvard Forest LTER site, Petersham, Massachusetts, United States -... | ecosystem: Environmental > Terrestrial > Soil > Temperate forest > O... | reverse complement strand
CATTGCTTCGGGCGGAGAAAATATCGCGGCCGGCGGACTGACTGTGGCTGGCGGTATCAATGCCGGAAATAGCCTAGTCACAAACGTCGGAGCAGGAATTACTGGCGCTGGGGCGATGTCAGTCGCGGCGGGGGGATCCAATCAAAATCTCACTTTAACTGGTAGCGGAACCGGCAGTGTTATACTATCTCCGAACGTTGGTATAGGGACCGGCACTCCAGCAGGACCCCTTGATGTCTACGCAAGTTCGCGCCATGCGCTTGGAATCAGTTCCAGCAATGGCTATGTCGGCATCGGGACTAATGCACCCATTGTAAATCTAGATGTGCGTGAACCCGGAACCGGAATAGCTGCAATTTCCATCGGAAACATCACGAATGGTTCGTACGGACAAATAACGATGTCAAATAGCACGGGTAACCCACTGCAAGTTTTGGGCGGAAGCGGTGATGACTTGGTGCTTGGCGCCAACAGCTCTGAGAAAATGCGCATCCTCAACAGTAACGGCAACGTTGGAATTGGGACGACATCTCCTGCCACAGACCTGGATATATTCAAAGCAAATGCGGGAGGTGCCGTCATCTCGCGCATATACAACAATTCGAATGCGACATCTACTATAGCGGCATCGGAAGTCGCTACCGCAACGGCCAACGCCTTTGTGGAGTCACTTGAAATTGATGGCGCATCTCCAGTAGGGTCAATTATATCGGGATCTGCGAACACCGAGTTCAGATTCAATCAGACTGCGAACAACCCAATGACCTTTTATACGAACAACGCCGAACATATGAGAGTGACAGGTGCGGGCAACGTCGGTATCGGGACCACAACGCCCACTTCGGCTCTGGAAGTGCGAGGCGGTGCCATTGTCGATGATAGCGTCAGCAACACAGTGGCCTACATTAATTTCGGTGCCGCCAACGCCCAACTGACTAGCGTCAATGCAACGACAATCAATCTGTGTGGCATGCAAGACGGCGGTACCTACACTTTAGTCATGACCGGGCTCACCAATGCCACGACCATCACAGTCAGCGCCTACCCCACTTACACCAGCACTACGGCTTGCTCCGGAACCGCGATCCAAGTCGATCTTGGCGCAGGAGCTACAAGCTTTGTGAGTCTTGGAGCGACGAATATTTTATCTTTTGTTTATTTCGCCAACCACGGAGCGCACGGAACAGTTTATGCAACGCCCGCAACAAACTACAACTACTAACAGCATGGCAAACCCCATAGGAAGAACGCGCCAAAACGTTTGGCAGATTTTGGTATTGGCTCTTTTTATTTTGTCTTCTATCACAGGTAAAAGAGCCGAAGCTTGGTTAGCAAACTCTTCTTTTTGGAAAAATTCGCCTTGCTCCTCATCGGGGATTCGTTTCATTCAAGCCAGCCGAGTTGTACACATAAAAATCATTGTTTGGATTGCTCACCGTTGAACTCGAGCCAGCATAGACTGAGCTATCATTCGCATTTTGCAATTGGATGGTGGAATTGGTGAAGCTGACCACTCCTCCGTCAAACTTCGTGTTGTACGAAAAGCCAGATTGAGTATTGGTGAGCACAGCAAGTGCATAAGGAGCGGCGCTTTCTCCGATTCCGACGCCTCCGGGAGCGCCGTTTCCGAATGCGGCCCCAGGAGTCAGACGAATTTCGCCGCCATTGGTATTTCCCGCGGCGTGTCCGTTTTGTGCAACAATCGTGATGTTCGTGCCATTGCTGCTGGCCGCGGTACCGCCCTCGACATCAAGAATTCCAGCGGGCGCAGTCGTCCCGATACCGACGTTGCCAGAAGTATCGATGCGCATACGCTCTTGGTAGGCTGAGGATCCCGTTCGCTGACCAATTACAATTGCAGGAGAATAATTTCCTGAACCAGCCGTAGAAATCGCTCCTAGGTAGGCCATCTGATATTTGCCCGAACTATTGGCTAGCTGAAATCCTAGCGATGTGATGCTCCCGTCCGCACCAGTTAAAGTTCTTGCTGACACTTGGGCATTGGTATTATTGGCATCGGCAGCTCCGTTCGGATAAGGAGTCGTAGAGCTACTGCTCGTATAGGCATAGCTATCAGTCCAATCCCACCCTCCATTGACTGTACCGCCGTGGATGTCACCGGGAGCATCGAAGTTGCCACTCGTATCAACGTTCAATATATCGATTCCTCCACTCCAGACTTCAAATGGGTTGCTTGGCGACGTCGTCCCAATTCCAACATTGGGAGTAAGAATGACGGCTCCGGTTCCTGATCCGCTCAAGCTAAGGTTTTGATTTGTTCCACCGGCAGCAACGCTCATTGCACCTGAACCTGTGATGCCTGCGCCAATGCCAGTGATTGTGCCACCGTTGGCCGAGATCCCGCCGGTGACGCTGAGTCCGCCTGAGGCAATATTTTCTCCGCCCGAAGCAATGCTTAAGCCCCCGGCGCCGATCACTTCTCCGCCTGCAGCGATAGAAAGTGTTCCGGTCATTGTTCCGCCTGAGCTCGCAAGTCCTCCACCGCCTCCGCCCGATAAATTGGTCCAAGTCGAATTGATATAGGCTTCGAGTTGATTGGTGTCGCTCGCGTATCGGATCATGCCGTTGACCGCAGTCGTTGGTCGATTCGCCACAGTGTCGCGCGGGACGATGATCGCGCTGGCCGAGGTGCCGGTGGTCTTGATGTCGAGCCCTGCTTGCGGAGTTGTGGTGCCTATGCCGACAGATCCACTCGAAATTACAGCTCCGGTACTTAAGCCTGTGGCGTAAATAAGATTACCGATATTTAGTTGATTGCTGGCAGTTCGCGAGGGGGGTCGGACGTCACTACCCAGTAAAATATTGTTTGATCCCGAAGTAACTCCGACACTGGCTGTAGGATAGGCACCGAGAATCAGATTATTAGAACCTGTCGTTACATCTAAGGCGGCTTGATATCCGACACTGGTGTTGGTGGCGCCAGTCGTAGAGTAAAGGGCATAGTCTCCTACGGCGGTATTTTTACTATTCGTGTTTGTATAAAGAGACTGAACTCCGATCGCCACGTTGTGAGTTCCTGCCGTGTTGGAGTACTGCGATTGATAACCCTGGCTGGTATTAAATGTTCCCGAAGAGTTCGCTATTTGTGAGTTATAACCAACCGCTGTATTATAGCTACTGTTGTTAGCCGAGAGAGCGCTAACACCCACAGCCGTGTTCCAACTGGCGGTTGTGCCGGAAGTGAGCGCTTGGTAGCCAACGGCCGTATTATTGTTTCCGAAAGTTACGGAGGATAGGGCTTGGTATCCCAAAGCTGTATCCGTTGCGACCGAGCCTGAGCCTAAGCCAATAGTTAAACCGTTGATCTTGGCATCACCGCCAGAGACTTGCAGCGCCGCGGTTGGGGCACTGGTCCCGATACCGACATTGGGAGTGAGGATGGTAGCTCCGGTCCCGGAGCCGCTCAAAGTGAGACTTTGATTGGTTCCTCCGGCTGAGATGCTCATTGCTCCTGAACCGGTGATCCCAGCGCCGATACCTGTTATGTTTCCGCCGTTGGCTGAGATACCTCCGCTGACGCTGAGTCCGCCGGCGCCAATGGTTTCTCCGCCTGAGGAAATGCTGAGGTTGCCATTTAGAACTCCTCCACCGCTAGAAAGATATCCGCCGCCTCCGCCGCTGGCCGCAAGAGTTTGCCAGGAGCCATTGATGTAGGCTTCCATGTTCTGGGTGTCACTGGCGTAACGAAGCATTCCGTTCACTGCTGTTGTGGGGCGATTAGCAACGGTATCGCGCGGAATTATAATGGCGCTCGCCGAGGTACCGGTCGTCTTAACATCAAGACCAGCTTGTGGAGTGGTTGTTCCGATCCCGACCAGGCCCGAGCTTGTTACAAGGACCTGACTAATATTATTTGTAATAAGGCTCAAGTTTTGAGCGTTCGTGGTGCCGACTTGTAAAGTGCCGGCTGGAGCATTTCCACCATTAAGTAACACCGTACTCGGAAGGTCCGCAGTCACCAAACTTCGAAAGCTCGGAGCGCCGCTGCTTCCGTTGGGAGCTGCAAGCACAGTGTTCTGAGTTTGACTGGCAAAATTGGACCCGGTGACTGCGACATTGGTACAAATCATGGTGTCGGTTGCAGCCTGCCAAGTCAGGGTCTGAGAACTCGAGCAAGTGGTCGGGAAGAATTGTGCGTTTCCGGCGACAGTCGAACGAATGTCCGTGATTCCGATGTAGCCCGGAGCGTACTGAGTGGTTCCATTGTACTTTAAGACCTGGCCGCTCGCTGTAGGTGCGCTGACCGATACCCCAACCCCTTGAATTTGTGCGACCGTCGGGTTCGGGTAGGTACCGGTCAAGTCTCCGCCGGCTGTGCCCGTAGGGGCAAGACTTGTAGGCAAAGTTGCCCAGTTCAAAACGCCGCTGCCGTTGGTTTGCAAAACTTGGTTAGGAGATCCTGCTGTTGTTGGTAAGACCATCGCGTAGTTCGCAGAGATAGAGCCTGGGGCAGGAGCTGTAATGCTGACACTGTGTGTGTTGGAAGAATCGTAGACTTTCAAAGTCTGTAAGCTCTCGGTTGTGGCTGAAATGTTAGTTGCTACTAAATTTCCAGAGCTTTGGATGAAGCCGGCCGAGACTGTTCCCGCAGTCGTTAAAAATCCCGCTGAAACGGATCCACTAGTCACGATGTTGCCCGAAGTGCTGACCGATGTAGACCCACCGATAGTTCCAGAAGTGATATCTGCGCCAGTGATCTGAGTCCCATTGGTTACGCGTCCATTTATATCCACAGTGGTTTTTGTGTAAGTTCCTGCGACGACGCCGGTTGGATTTAGGGCAATCGATCCTGCGGCGTTCAAAGTTCCGCCGGCCACTCCGCCAGCGGTGAAATCAGAACTTACGGTCAAGGAGCCTAGGCCAGCACCTGAGGTCCCGAGCGTTTCAATCGAAGCTCCGGTGGAGTATTTGATCACTCCACCCTCGTACCAGATCTGGCCGGCCGCTGGAGAAGCAGGATCTGAACCCGTGACAGGCAGCACGATACCGCTCGAAGAATTTTTCACATACTGGTTACTGGTTCCCGCCAAAAGTGACAGAAGGCTTGAGTAATTGGGGTTTGAAAAAATCCCTTCGACATTACTTTGTGTGAGTTGCGAGGTTGTTCCGATTTCTAAGACTTGATCTCGAGTCAACCCTTGCAAACTTTCTGCAACCCAAGCGTTCGGCACCGAATCCAAAGCTAGATCTGGCGAGAATGTGTCTGAAGGCCCTAGCGAAGGCTTAACAAGGATTCGAAAGTACCTTCCGTCCCCAGCGAGCGGCGTGTAGCCAGGAGCGCACGAGCCAGTACCAGCAGCAGTAATCAGAGTTTTATTTTGAAAGATCTGAGCCATGGAGTTGCCTGGATCACCAGTTGCTCCGGTAGAGCGCTTGCCAGAGCCAGGGTTTGAACCGACTTGCAAATTGAAATAGCCATTGGAAGTGCTGGTGTTGATGCCTGTCTGGATCTCTTCGTAGAGAACACAGAGTTTAGAAGGATCAAGCACTTGAATCGTAAAGCTCACGTTGGTATCGAGTAGAGGATCTACAGAGCCGGGCGCAGTAAACAAACGGCCATCGAGTGTTACCGATTGTGGAGAATCATTGACAGCTCGAGCGCCGACTGCTCCAAATAAAGTCGTTATAAAGGGTAAAATAAAGGCAAATCGCACTCTTACTTGTCGGACCAAAGGCCTGAAAAGTTAAGCATGTACCATTGTAGGTCGTTATAAAATGCGACTGGATTCTGCGGGTAATTTATCTTTGAGGAAGCCTGTATTTCATATCACATAGAGACAACGGAGCCTTTCTCAGGCTGCTTTTTTTGCAATCGATCTTGCGACAACATAACATGCGCTGCGATTGGTGGTCCCATGTCGAAGGATCAGACCCTTTTCAATGCCTCGCTGAAGTAACAATCGCACCCTTGACTTAGGCAATTGCAGTCGGGTTTGAACATCATGCGCGAGAAAGCTCTGAGCTGCGAACAGTTTTTGAATTTGTTCCAAGTCCGCGGCGAAAGATTCAATGCTAGGGCGATGCAGGGGGATTCGAAATGAAAACGCGCCTTCGATATGGATCCGATAAAAGCCATGCTCTTCGAGGATTTGCACTGGAATGTTAGACTCTTTGATCCAAGCGCGGGCCCGATGGATCAGCTGGCGCACGCGTTCTCCGGAGTTTGCAACATCATAACACTCATCGGGAAAAAGTGCCGAAAAGATTCCCGCAACGTTGAGAGGTTGGTAAAGGTCGCGCAATAACACTTCCAACAATCGGTGCGTCTTCTTGCCGGCATTGAGAATCGGCCCTCCGTCGATTTGGCCGGTTCGAAGATCGAATCGCGGTGAAGCCTTCGGCCCGAAAACATACATGTCTTGCGTCGGTGCACCGCCGAGCTCACGGGCGACGTGCTCACGAAATTCTGCAAAAGGGGTGCCGAAGTAGAGATGGATAAATAACTCTCTATTGTAATCGACTTTAAGGCGGTAGAAGTCGGCTTCGCGGCAGGCTTCCCATTCGCGATTTTTGATAGCGATCTTTTTAAGAGCATCGAAGGGTTCAAGCGATTTTGTTTCTAGGCCGCTTAGAATCAGTGACCACTTGATCATAATGAAGTGGTCGTTTCCTTGCTGAGCCGGAAAAAGGTTTTGAGCCCGGTTGAGTTCATTTCTAGCTGCAGACAAATCATTCATTTGAATAAAGACTTGCGCCTTGAGCGCATGCGACGTGGCTTGCAGCTGCAGATTTCCTTCTACTTTTGCCGTTTTGATATTTTCATCGTGCAGGCGCAAGGCCAGCTCGTTTTTGCGAGAATCGCCATAAGCATAGGCAAGATTTGTTTTGGCCACGAGGCTAGCGTAGGGCTTTAGGTCGGTTTTTAAGTAAGATTCTAGAAGTGGAATTGCCGCCTGGTATTCCCAGCAAAGAAAGTGGGCCCAAGCGCGATACAAGAGCAATTCAGGAACTTCGCTGCCGTCAATTTGTTGGAGACGGTCAATTGCTTCTTTTATGGCGCCGGTTCGAAGCAGCAGCATGGCGTAGCTCGCACGCTCTCCGGCTGAAGCGGGGCTTTTAGCCCGCACGACATGTCTAAGAAGTTTCAAGCCGAGCGAGTAAAGGCCGGCGCGGCGACAGATATTTGCAAGCGGGAGGCGGAATTCGCGCGGGACACCGCTCACGCCGACTGGCCGCAGTCGCCTGGCGACGTCTTGCGGTTTTCCGGAGCGGATGTCCGAGTCACATCCTTGAATGAGGGCCTGAAAGTTTCGTGCCATTTTTATAAAGACTTATCGGCTTCACTGACTGATTTTTACAAAACTTTTTAAGAGTGTGTCTTGATCTGATACGGGGGCTCGGTCGGAGCGCAAACTATTAGTTCTTAGTAAATAATTCTCAGCCCCTACGGTTCTTAGACCGATAAAATACACTGGTATGAATCGTCGCGGAATATTGTCTCTTTTAGGGCTATCACTGCTCGTTGCACTTTTTGCGATGGCCTTTCAGGCCTGCACTTACAACAAGGCCATTCAGAACCCGCAGGACCGCAATCAAGCCGAGGGTGGAGGCGGAGTTGAAGGCCTCAGATATATTAGCTATGCGATCTGTCCTAGCAATCAGGTAGGAATTCACGAAGCCATTTATTTTTCGCCGGACGGAAAAACTGCGAATTTGGTTTGGCAAAATTGTCAGACAGTCGCGCATCCACAGCCGATTGATGTTGCAAATTTAAACTATTTTGTCGGTGGTACTAAGGGCTTTCAATATGGCGGTCAACTCTATGATCAGCAGGCCTATCAAGGGACTCAGCGCGTGACTCTCAAAGTTTGTAGGGGCTCTGACGTTGAAGTCGATATTTGGGAAAATTACGGATCCCCCACTACGCTTTTTGGAAGTGTCAGCGAAGCTAGCGGATCTAGCAGTGGCCCCCTAAATATCGACTCTTCCGACACTGTGACTTCGAGCCATTTTTCTACAGTTACTGGACAGCCGAGCCTATTTGATCTCAATGTGGCATCGGGAACCTTGAGTTATTCCATCAATGGGGCTAAGCAAAAGACGGTCACCAATCTCACTTGCGGCTCTCAAAGTGTTCCGCCTTCTCCTCCGGTCGGAGCCGGTTTGCCGCTGGACTCTAACGGGTGGAGCCTCTTCACAGCCAGTTCGGATTCGCGAACGATTTATGTTTCAAGTGGAAGCGGCAGCGATGCCAATAATGGACTGAGTTCGAAGGCTCCGGTTCAGACAATCGCTAAAGCCATGTCGTTGATGCGGCCTGGATATCCAGATTGGGTGCTCCTAAAGAGAGGCGACGTGTGGAGCGGCGAAGGCTTTGGAAATCTTTGCGGACCAGGACGATCTGCTATGGAGCCGGCGCTGATTTCGGCCTATGGGACAGGCGCTCGTCCCTTGATCAAAGTCCCTAGCTCCTTCTACGCAGGAATCAGTACCGGAGGCGCTTCTTGTCGGGGAAATCCGCAAGCCTATCTGGCAATGTCGAGCCTAGAGCTCTATGCCTACGACCGCGATCCTGACTCATCGCAGTTCAATTCAAATACGGTCAATAGCAGCTTGGCGGGGGCTAATTTTAATGGGTCGCTTGGGTGGATTTTGATCGAAGACTGCAAGTTTAGTTTTTTTGTCGTTGGTCTGAATGTCAGTCCATCAGGGCCTGCGATGTCCGATGCCATCTCGGTTCGACGAAATGTCGTCGTCGACGCTTACGGTGCCGCGCCCAACTCGCATGGTCTTTATATTTGGGGCATGTCCAATATTCTGATTGAAGAAAACATCTTCGATCATAATGGTTGGAATTCTTCTGTTGCTCCGCTGGGAGCGCCGCAGGTCGGGGATTCCGATGTTTGGGTCGCGGATTTTAACGGTCCAGTTCATTTTGTCGGCAATATTTTATCACAAGCTGCATCTTACGGAGCCGATATTTCAGACAATGGCCTTGTCGACAACAACCTGTTTGTGCGTAACCCAATTGGTCTGCTCCTCAATGGACTTGTCCCTGGAACTGTTTCAAATAGCGTATTTGTAGAGAGCGATGATTTTTCGTCGTCGCAAGGACGTGGTTATGGGATTGATATTGCCCCGAGCGGCGGAGCCCCGCTTCGCATCACCAATAACATTCTCACCCAAGTGGCGAGCGTTAATCCCTATGCTTTTGGAATTAGCATCGAGTCGAACACACAAGGTGTAACGGTAAGTAACAATGCCATCTGCCTGTGGACAAATCCCACTGAAGATTACGGATCGGAAAACATGTTCTCGCAAAATACGGTCGATGCCTCGAGCTGTGACGGTCTTGGTTTTACAAATCCAAATCTATCGGTAGAGTCCTACGACAGTTCGCTCGGGGGGCCTGGAACCCTAGTGGATCTGCTGTCTCGGGCTCGCGCGCAAAGCAAAGACAATTGGAATACGGCCTTGATGGCCAATTCAATTAACAATTACCTGCGAGCAGGTTTTGGCAAATAACAGATCAAAACGAAACAGCTCTGTCTCATTTCTAGCACTGATTAGAATTTGTCACTCGGGTTTACCTATTGATTAAGTTTTGTCACTTCGTCCGAAGCCTCGACCGATTCATCATGGTTGTACGGGACGGGGGAACTTATGAATCAATGGAATTTGCTTTTCTTATGGATCGTTGTCTGCGGCATGCTCGGATGTTCAAAAGGATTTCAAGCAGCATCTAGCCCGCCGGTGGTCGATAGCGGGACTGTAGCTCTAAATCTGGCCACCCAAATTCAATCCGCCGGAGCTTCTTTTGTTGTGGCTTCTGCTCCTCAGCAGCTGACTGAAGGGGTTTGCTCACAGGCGACTCAACTCAAACTTTTGACGACCACTGGAGCGCCGGACCTGTTTCAAGGCGAAGTGGAGGTGCCGCTTTCGGCATCTCCTGCAATTTTAAACTTTTACTCGGATTCAGCCTGCAAGGTCTCTGCATCTTCAGCCAGCTTGCAAGGTACGACTGCCACTGCCATTTTCTATTTTCGCGCGACGGCCTCTGGCGCAACTAGTATTTCAGCAAACCTTTTAAATATTCTCTCAGCGAATCAAAACGAAAATATTATAGCTCCAGTCAACCCTGTCAATGGCGCATGCGGATCTTCTAATGGCATGAGTCTCGCAGCGGCTCCCACCACAAATCTTTGTAGTGTGGGTACGGCCTCGGCCGTTGCGGGAACGGGTCCTTGGACATGGTCTTGCGCGGGTATGAGCGGCGGAACGACGGCCAGTTGCTCAGCCGCAATTTTGGCTTACACAGTAACAGCTTCTGGCAGCAATGTTTCGATCAGCCCTAGTGGGGCTCAGAGCGTGCATAGCGGATCAAAAGCAAGCCTGACGGTGACAGCCAATTCTAGTTATAAATTGTCATCCAGTGTTTCGGGCACATGCCCGACCGGAAGTTTCAGCGGAAACATTTATACCACCGGTGCCATCACGGCCAACTGCACGGTTATTTTTAGCAGCAGTACGTTGGCTGGCACTCCGGCATGGCACACCTTAAAAATGGGCGGCGGCGGCTTTACCCTTTCGGTCGATGTCTCTCCCGGTGGGACTGGCAAATTGGCGCGGGTGAATAACTATGGTCTTTATTGGTGGAACCCAAGTTGTGCGAGTCCCGGAAACGCCGGTGGGGTAGGTTGCTGGCAGCAATTGGTGACGAGCCTGAATATGCCTCTGAGCTCTCAAGTGGTTCACACAGACTACTCGGCCTATTCCGATGCGATTGGGTCTACCGGACAAGATATTTATATGTATCAGGTCGCCGACGGTTGCGTGTACAGCGAGACCACTCCGGGCGGAGCATGGACTAAGAGTGCTTTTGGTTGTATTCCCGCGCAGAACTACGATGGAGTCAACGCCATGTTTGCTCCTTACATGGCGACCGACCCAGCTAATCCTAGCACCGCCATATGGGGAACGCCAGGTAGCGGCGTTTACTATACGACCAATCACGGCGCCGCAGTTTCAGCCATTCCGACCAGTACAATCCCAGCCGGAGGCTCTTCCGGAAGTGATCAAAATGGCGGAAATCTCATCGTCTTTAATCCGAAATCGACAGTGGTGAGTGGGGCCACACAAGGTCTTTGGATTTCTTCCTACGGATCAGGTGTGAAGTACAGCTCTAGTGGTATACATGGAACATTTGCGGCATTAAGTGGCGCTCCCCGCACGCAAGGGCATATGAAAGCCGATTCTTCCGGAAATCTTTGGGTGATCGACGCGGCTGACGGCTATGATGGCAATCTGTACAAATGCTCGACTGCAAGTTGCACCGAGCTGAGCCCCATGGGGTCAGGATCTTATTTTGTGGATGTGTCGGTAAGTCCAACCACAGGTTCTGTGGTGCTTGTCACCGCAGGCGGGGGGCTCGTTCTCTCGAAAGATAGCGGTGCCACTTGGACAGCTTATTCGGGAACAATGACTCGAACGGCGACCGATATTCCGTGGCTGGCTGCGACCAATGAAAGCTATATGTCGGCTGGCGGAATCAA
>Ga0206910_1180_pt1 | contig 11547 bp, 7 predicted proteins | sample Alteio_BWOrgHeat_77_FD_152949 | JGI IMG/M metagenome (GOLD analysis project Ga0206910, IMG submission 152949) | Enriched cells from forest soil in Barre Woods Harvard Forest LTER site, Petersham, Massachusetts, United States -... | ecosystem: Environmental > Terrestrial > Soil > Temperate forest > O... | reverse complement strand
GGCCACCTTTGTCGCGGCCAAATTTTTAGAATTTCTCGGGAATTTTCCGGTCGTGGCGCGGCCTCGAACGGACCTCGCCGAAAAAGAAGGAATGGAAAAACTATTTTCGAAAAATGCTTTAGAATAAAAGTTTTTTGCACCTTCTGCACAACCCAAGTGCAATTGGTAATTTCTAATAATCCAAAATCGATTAGCGGTATTAACTATCTTGACGGGCTCCGCGGCCTCGAGTTTCAAATTATTTAACATACCGAAGTTTCAAATCGGTTATTTTCTTTTGGAGATCACCTCGCAAAGCAGTTTTATCGGGTTTTAAAAGGTAAGGCTGATCTTTTAAGACCCCCCTTTTTGCATAGTCATAGATGAACCTGCCGGCTCGCATTTCTTCTTCCATCGAAGCCATAGCCCAACTAAGAGGAATTAATAGATCCCCATAGCTCCAGGTTGCATATAGCCAATCGCAGAAAATTTCGGGGTTCTTTTGAGCCAAGGAGACGTAGGTTCGCATTTGAACGTCAAATGCTCGTGCCTCATCAACAATCACAAACTCGGAACGTGCCTTTACATCGTTAGCGGTTCGCACGAACTCCTTGTATTCTTGAGCATGGGAGAGCTCATGTATGAGTAAAGGAATGAGATATGGGATTGGTTCACTGGCATTATTTGAGAAGACAACTTCCAATTTATAATGTGAATCGGAGGACGGAGAGGTCCTCATGGTCGCGCCGTAAATTTCTCCCAGATCCTTTTCGTCTGCCGGCCTAATGACTGTAGAAGAAATTAAAGGGTCTTGGAGAGTTTGAAACCAAGCTATTTTGTTATGTTCATTCGTAACAAACTTATTCGCCAAATCCAACAGTGCCTTCTTGTATCCACGAGGATCACTAATTTTCTTTTCGTGCGACGAATACTCTAGTGACAAAGTCTTGATTTCAGATTCAGGAAGAAACTTCTTGTTTCCCAAATCAGCAAGCTCTTGAATTTTTTCTTCACTTTTCGGAAGAGGACCTGGAGAATAAGCCGATTTCAAAAACTTTGCTAGGTCTGAAGAGCCTAGAGATGCAGCTTCAATTGCTCTTAGATTTGCATCTCTGTCTCGATAAGTTAGCATAACAACTGGGAGCCCTCTTTTTTTACATGCGGCCTGAACATCATTCGCCCAAGTGATTTTAGGATTTGCCAAGATCCCCAGAAGAACTATCAAACGAATGTTTACCACAAATCCTTCCATTCCATTATTGAGAGACCCTTTGATCAAAGGGTCTCTACTAATTTACTATTTTGCGTTTCTACTGTATAGGGCTGTTATTCATAGGATTACAGCCACGAACGCCATTCCCATCGGGGGGAGGTCCGGGTGGATACTTTGGATGCTCCCAAGGATAGTCAGGCCAGGGGGTTGGTGTTGCCGGAACAGTCGACCCTCCGCCTTCAGGCGGAAGAGGGATTGGTGGAGTGTAAACCGGAATGCCGGGCGGCGGCCTAAGTCCAAATTGGCCCGCAGGGTCGATGAAGTTAATGGGATCATTAAACGTGTAACTATAAAGATTTGTTTGGCCACCGTTAAACCCAATCGGGTCCTTCGAAACAAATCGCCCAACCTCTGGATCATAATCGCGCGTACCAAACCTCACTAGGCCAGTCTCCGCGTCTTTGAGTCCTCCAGCGAATCCAAACGGGACCCTAATATCTCCATCAACATCTGGACGTGCTCCAAACTCGTCGTAGCTTAGCTCAGTTACAATTTTTCCGGTCGCTACTTCGACGATTTTCTTCGGAGTTCCGACTTGATCGGAAATGATTCGGTATTCTTTTCCTTCATAGATCATATAATCAGGGATATTGGATTTTTCCCCGTAAACAAAACTCTTAACGATTTTTCCCTCGGCATTGGTTTCTGCCGCGATTTGTGTTTGCGACTGGTAAATAAAACCGTGAACCAGCACACCATTTACTTTTTTCCCAACCCTACGGTTTTGCCCATCGATAACGTACTCAAGATGTCTGCCGTTCGGTAATGTCACAGATAACAAGTTACCAAACACATCGTAATTGTAGCGAGTTATTTTTGGATTTTCCTTTTTGTGACTTCCCCATCTTCCACCATCGTCACAATCAACCTCATGCTCGATCTTGGATTGCAGGTCGCCGTTGGCGTTATAAGTGAATTCCTTTCGGCCATATTGAATCAGCCGATCTTGCGCATCATATGTGGCCTTTGCGTTGTTACTTACCCCTTGCGCTGAAATACGATTGCCGTTGGCATCGTAAGAGTAAATCTGAGTGACATGATTTTTTTCAAGAACTTCAGAGAGTCGACCTTGCTTGTCGTATTGAAAGGATTGCTGACCAGATCCTTGATCCATGCTTGCAACTCGTCCCAGGTTGTCTCTTTTGTAAATCACATCAAAAAGAGATTTCTTTCCCCACACGAATTTGTCTTCGACGATTTGTCCGAATGAATCATAACTCAAGGTCTCAGAAAGTTTTCCAAGGTTTGAGCCATTGATCGCCCCAAAGTTATTTCGGGTCAAAGACTCATCTCCTGCTTGAACTAAGAGTCCGTCGTTGTCGTTCGCAAATGCCGTTTTTATCGACGCACCTTTTGCTCCGGTAAGAGAAACACCCGAAAGGCTTCCATCCGCGCTATATGAAAAACCCACAGAACCTTCAACAGGCCCTACCGAAGCCGAGGATATTAAAAATTTTCCTGCATTTTGATAATTTAAGGTCTCTCCATAAGGAGAAGTGACGGAACTCAAGAGATTAGAGTTTGGCGAGTAGCTATAAACATAATTTCCTGTTGGAGTTGTGATTGAGCTCAGTAGTCCCGAGCTTGAATAGTAGTTGTAACTAACCTGTTCTCCGTCTGGTCTATTAATTTGCGCGGGCTGCTTATCCAAATTGTAACTGTAAAGAGTCGCTCCGGAAAGATTTGCGCCTAAAGTTGGAGGCAGGTACTGGCCCACAAGCTGGAACAAATTGTAGGAGAAGGTATGGGCTGTTTTTCCCGGAGGCGTAATACTTGTTAAATTTCCGGCCTTATCGTAGGTCATGGCTATTACATTTTGGTCCGGAAGAGTCTCTTTTGTCACACGATTTGCCCGGTCATAGGAAAATTTGGTTACCAGACCTAGTGGATCTATGCTTTGTGCAACATTCCCATATTGATCATAAGTCAGCGTTTGGATTCTTCCACCCTGAACGGTCTGAATGAGCCTTCCACGACTATCGTAATTCAGGTTTATTGGACTCAGTGAGCCAGTTTGCAGAGTCACCGGCTGGCCCTGGCGATTGATAGTTTGATAAGTCAGTCTATTCATCGGAGAGGTCGAAGTGAAAAGTTGTTTGGAGGAATTAAAGTTAGACGTATAGGTTCTTGTGCCTTGCAAAGTTGTGCTCGTGGTAAGACTAACGACATCCAGCAAATTATCCGGTAATACCTGCGCCGTTTTTTGAATCTGGGTCGAAATATTTATCCCGGTACCAGGAACTGAGTAACTGGAAGACTGGGAATAGGGAGACATCCAACCAAAGCGCGGATCTTGCGCTTGAACCGCTTGATAGGTATCGCCGTAAGCGTCCGCTCCGGAATTTGTTCCTTGCGCCTGACTTATGGAGTGAGATGTTCCTCCGTTCGGCTGCAAAGCGCTATGGCTTGAGCCCGCGTTGGATGAAGCATTGGTTTGAAAAACAGTGGTGCGGTTCATTGCAGTACTTGATGTTACAGTTTGCGTAGAAGTGCTTAGGTCAAAAGTTCGAACAAGACTTAAGAAGTCTCCACCGGCTCCTTGGTCTTTGGTGACAAATCCACTGGCGTCATAGGTCACCTGGCTTGCCTGACCTAGGGGATTTATAAAGGAGGTGAGTAAGCCTTTAGAAGTGTTAACGACGGAATAAGTCTCGTTGTTTGGATTCGTGACGCTTGCAAGAAAGCCATTGCTATCAAAGGATACCAGACTCTGTTGGCCGTAAGGGGAAGTTATAGTCACTCCCGAATTTGAATAGGTAAAAGTCGTCGTGTTATTAGATTGATCGCTGATTTGAGAAATTCGGCCATTTGAGTCGTAGGTGAAATTATAAATAAGAGTACTAGTAATAGTATTCCAAGTTGAGTAGTGGGTACCATCGGTGCCAAAATAATATATTTCAGTACCAGCGGCATTAGTCGCATAAAATCCATAACTTTGACTTACAGCTGGAACATTTCGTATCCCTCCATCACCAAAATAGAGCACCCCATTTCCTGGCGAATAGTGGTGCACCGGACTTGGGGTCCAACCTCCGAGTCCAAACCAAAGTGGCGAAAAGCTAAATCCCGATCGAAGTCTGTCGCTCGAATAATTGAGCGAAAAAGGTATTCCTACCAAAGGAATTTGCTCCTGCAAAGCCAAGCTATCCATGTTGATCGAAGAACTTGCGGGACAAGATGGGCTATCCGTTGATGTGACAGTTGTAGGGCCAGGTGGAACCACTGGAAGATCAGCTTGGGCCATATCAGACAAAAAGGCTGTTCCCTCATCTGGAGAGACGGAGACGACACTTGGCCCAGGAAATGCGTTTAGCGTGCCTCCAGCATAAACCGCTACTATCTTGAGATTCGCCTGCTGGACAGAAGAAATTGCTTCAGGCACATCAATAGTGGCCATGAAGCTGGAGTTGGCGCTATAACTCTGCGAGCTTGCAAGAATATTTAGGCTGCCATCCACCAAAACCAGCTGGATAGGTCCAGCGCCTTTTTTGGGAGTGGTCTGTGTAACTTGAGCTAGAATACTTACCTTGCCTCCATCAACGAGGACCGTGGGGTTGGATACGTCAAACGTCAATGCCGTATTTCCGATGATCTCGGCACAATTGGTCTGCCAAGGAACCAACTGACCAGTTGTTGGTGATTGGAAGAACGCGGGTTGAGTGATTGCTGCTACTTCTTGACCAAGCATCGTCGGAGCAAATGAAATATTTAGACTGCAGCAACTGCCCGTGGGCTGAAAAGTTCCCGTGCAATTTGATGTTCCTGTCAAAGTGATAGCTGGCGGGCCGCTAAGCACGGGATCACTAGGTGTGACGATGGGTTGATAATTTCCCGTGCACCAGAGGTCGATCGTGCTGTTAAGAGAAACAGTCCCTAAGTAGGTATAGGTAACTGGAATCGCACCGGGCTTCAAATAGATAAGGCCCGGGCCAAAATAAAAATAAGCATAACTGCTGGTATCTACTAGTCCGAGGTCGGCGCAGGTTGTGCCAATGGCATCTGGACCAGCCTGAGCGCGTGCAGTTCTTCCAAAAATTGAAATCCCGACGAGGACAATGAAAGCTGTCGAAATTATTCTAAAACTTCCACGAATGTCTGACTTCCAAAAACGTACCACGCTGATCTCCCTGTTGTTTGGTGACTGAGGCTAGACAGTACGGATTGTGAAAACCATATAGACCTTAGCCCTGATCACCAAAGTCTCTTCGGTTGGCGTCAAATTATCTTGATGGCACCGACAGGGTTTATTTTCGACCGCACCCCTCTCGTAAAATCATGAATAGTGGGCAAAATTTCAAAATTTTATTTTGGAGGGGAGCCGTTCTCAAGATCACTTCAGGAATTATCAATTCTAAACGCCTAATCAGGGCTCGTTTTGAAACCAAAATCCCGATTTGTTCCAAAGATCATTTGTGGGGACATTATCTTAAGAAGTCATCCCAGTTCGTCCAGCCATGGGGACGATAAACGCGTTCAGGATTTCTAGGAATTCTATGTCTTGGGTTTTCTTTAACAAACACTCGCCAGTGCTTTCGCGATTTAATATCGTGGGTACGAGCTATTTGCTGTGCTTCTTCAAATGGTACAAATTCCTTTTTCTTGAGACCCAAGAAATCAATATATGATATCCAGCCGTCATTCTTATAGGTATTTTGTGGCTTTGAAGGAATACCTTGTGGTCGATGAGTTGCCCAATAGTGACCCCATTCCTTAACTGATTTAAGTCCCAATTTTCGCGCAAAAGCACGCGCTTCCCTAAAAGAAAGGAACTCTTTTCTTTTCTTGTGGGGGATACTTTTTTTAGTCGCTTGCATCGCCCAATATTGGTATGTCCCGCCTAAATCGGCAAGTATTGCTCTAGGCGTGTCATAAATGATTTATGTTTATTCATTACTTGCATTATAAACTACTATTATTTATATGAGACAGGAATCGTTGTTTTAACCTTACGCTTGCTAACAACAATGCTTTGTTGGAGTGCGCTGTCGCTCGGGTAATGAAGCTCAGGCGGCTTTTTTCAGTTGTTGGGAGCTTACAATAGAAGCTTTTTTTCTTCTTCGGTATCTCGCCGGCTCCATATGCGCGTAGCACTCCTCACGCCAACCGTTTAACACTGCCGCATAATAGGCTCCGCCGCAAGCCTGCGCCCAGGCGAAACGACTCTGGAAACCTCTTGCCGATTCAATACATTTTTCCTTGGTCCAAATCGTTCTGGTTGCGGCCCAGCAGGTGCTAAAGATTTCCTTTTGTTCGCATTTTGAACATTTTTTCTGTCAAAAAAATAACAGGTTCAGTTTTTCTTAAAATCGATTAAGTTGTGCCTTGTTTAGGTAGTCGAAATAAAAAAATTAATCAGATTGTTTTTAGTCACCGCTCCTTTACAGAAAGGAAATATCATGTATCGATTTTTTTTGGTTATACTTTTTGCTTTCACTTCGATCGTGTTCGAGTTTTCACACGCGAGTTCATTTACCGAGCGTGAGCAAATGGCCAGCGAAATACGACAAAGAGAAGTCGATCAAGATGTGCGCAATCAACGACGCATTGCTAATCTCAAACTTATTCGTGTTATAAAAACGTTTGCATCTAACCATCAAGGTTTACTAAGTGAAGCCGAGTGTACGAACGGAGGCCCTGGTCGAGCAATTCTGCCTGAGGTCGAAAGTTACCCCGCTGATATTGATGTCCGTTACTGCGAATTTGATTTGCGCAATGGCTGGGCATGCCGGTTCGGTTTGAACAACGAAAATGGGATCTATCGTTCATGCTACGATGGCCATGGCAATCGGGCTTTATAGCCGCGTTCGGTCCTAAACCTCTCGTCATCGAGTCGGCGCCAGAAAAGTTTTGCCCGTTCAGCCCGTCCGGCTTCAACACTGAAATTCGGTCTACAATCGTGCTACTACCGAGAGGCGCCAACCGCTTCAAAAACGGTTTGACATGATGCTGCGGCAAGCCTAAAACTCAAGCGATGAAACAATTAATCACGGCACTTTTTTGGCTAATTGCAATCCTTGCATCGCTCGAACCGCAGGCTTATGCAAATAATTTGAGTCGCACCCTTCCAATGTGGCCGACTAGGCCTTATTTGGTCCATGTTCCATCCCCAGTTCCAACAGGGGCGCTACCGATTTTTTTGGCGATACATGGCGGCGGGGGAAATGCATCAGCAATGTTACGCTCAACATGCGCCTCTGGGGATCCCAGTGATTCTACTTGCCTTAATGCTCTTTCCGATCAAGAGGGGTTTGTAGTCGTATATCCAAATGGGACGGCGAATCCAGATTGGTGTAAGCAGGATCCAAAATATTGTGAGGTTCGGACCTTCAATGCAGGGGGCGGGAAGTTCGGTTACAATTGTGCTAGCGGATATGCTTGCGACACAGATATCGATGAGCTGGCGTACTTTAACAACCTTTTGAGTGATGTCGCCACGATTGTAAACGTCGATCAATCGCGGATCTATGCAAGTGGAATCTCGAATGGCGGCGCTATGAGCCACCGTCTTGCCTGTCAAATGTCAAATCGAATCGCGGCAATTGCGTCTGTTGCCGCTGCCAACCAATTTTCCACTTCGGATGACTGCAGCCCAGTTCGGGCGGTTCCCGTGATGGAAATCCATGGCCTAAGCGATGCTGTTTGGCCGTACTACGGGGGGCCAAGTAATCAATCGACAGTAGTTGGAGACATGTTCTCAGAAAAGACCTCAGTTCAAGACTGGGTAATACGAAATCATTGTGATCCCGGTGCTGGAATAGTCAATTGGCTGCCCAATGTTGATCCTATAAACGGTACCCGAGCTGGGATTGCAATAAACTCCTCATGCGCCGACAACTCTGAGGTCATCCATTATTTCATTCAGGGAGGTGGGCACGCATGGCCGGGTGGATGGCAAATTTTGCCGCCTTCGACAATGGGTTATGTAAGTTATGCGATTAGCGGGAACCAAATAATTTGGGATTTCTTCAAGAGTCACCACCTATAGCTAATGAGATACGGCATTGGTACCCCAAGGAATCGAGCGCGGGCCAGGAGTGCGGGTTGGCCTAAAACCCCTGACCCAGACCATCGGTAGCAGCCTGAATAATTGGAGCGCATTTCTGAACAAGGCCATACCCTCTATGAGCGATAACAAAATCGTGAAAAACCGCTGAATCAGGAAGGCACTGACTTTAAGTCGCACCGAAAAATCGGCGCGAAATGCTGATTCGCAACCCAAAATTGCTGGCTCCACAATGCGACGGTAAATTGGATTCGGCGGTCCAAATAGTGCCCATGAAGCTGATCAGGGCCAAGTGTGCTAACCTGAGCCAAAAGCAATGGAAACAAGGCTGGCGTTCCAAACGATACTTCAATCTCTCAACATATCTGGAGTCACTAGGAGTTGAATTGGGACTTTATGAATTAAGGAATTTTTAACTAATTCTTTGTTTGAGGGCGATAATTTGTCAAACCAAATGAGGCTCATTCCTGTCGTTCCTTTCAATTCCACACGTCCGTCCACTATTCGGGTGACAAACCCTCGAATTCTGAGATTAGGAGTGCCTAATGCCAAAACCGAAATAAGTAAAATATTGATTATGATGCTACATTGTTTAAGCACTTATTTTGCTTTCTGAATTGCGTTGTTTGGGGAGGGTATTTTAATTTTGCATGAGGTGTTGGAATAGTATTTTAAGGTGTCAGGTAATTGCCAACCGCAGGTACTATTTTTATAGTCACTGGGTGGTATATATAAGCCCAATGCACTAAATACTCGAAGGCTGGGCGTCTCATGCTGAGCAATGGTGCCATCGCCATCGGAACTATAGCTGAAACTTTCCGTTTCGAGCTGTTTTGAATATTCTTTTGACCAACTAAAAAATTCACCCTGAGTTGGCGGGGGATTGGTCCTACTTGTCAGACTCGCAAATTTATCAAGCAGTGCACCTTTATTTTTTAAAGATTGGCTGAACTCTTCTTTCACCGTCTGTGTCGTATTTAGTGATCTGGTATCGGATAGTGCGGCAGCAGCCATTTTAAACTGCTCTTTCATTTTTTTTGCGATATCTTTTACGAAAGGCGCACATTTCAGAGGCCCACTATCCGGGCCTTCAATTAAATAGTTGCAATAGGCCGCCAAAACTCCTTCCGAAAACATGCCGTCGTCGTCCGAAACGTGAAAGTAGCGCTTTGGAATTTCGGTAGCATCAATAAAATCAATTGATAAACCACCACCGTCATGGTCATAACAGCTAATACCTTGAAATTGAGGCGGACAGGCCATCGCGGTAGTTTGACTAAACTCTCCAGTTAAAACAAGAAAGAGAATTGAAAGCACTTTGTGCATGTTTAATTTTAAGGCAAGTCCATTTTAAAAACAAGATTCCCCCATATAATGGTCAACCTTGACCCAGCCATAAGTCAGCCCTGTGCTATTTAATGGAATTTAAACGCTCGTGCGAATTTAATAACTCAACTCGTCTCGTTGCAAGCATCTCGGCGCCATCTTTATTAGATAGATTCACGTTCAAATACTCATTGGCATGGATCATGAATTGTAGGTGGATGCTTCCAGATTGGCGGATATGTCCTTACACATGTTCCTGTTGACCCCAGGAGACCTTGATCCGATACCTCGGCAAACTGATGCGACCGCTTTTTTGAAATTGGTTCTCATCCGAGCGGCGGCTTAAAAATCGCCGCTCGGTTCGCCAGCGAATTAGTGATCATGTGAGGACGCGAAGTCCGAGGAAAACCGGTGGATCGATTCTCAAAGCCCTGGGACTCGTGTTACAAATCAGCCCGCGATCCTGATCACCTGCGAGTTTTGTCATCACGTTTCTTTGCGAATGGACACCGAACCCATTAATTTCCCCGGCCTTGAAGGCAAATCTCGACAGAAGCGCAAGCTTACGTCAGACATTTCTTTGACGACTGCGAAAAACGATATCTTTGCATTTACAAATCAGACGGTTGGGTACATTGATGTGTCTTTCTAGCATCGTTGTGAGCGTGACAGAGGTAAGGAGCTGAGTATGATTCGGTTTTTAGCTATTTTGACTCTTCTACAGGCGTCGAACAGCGGGTATTGCTGCTCATTTGTACAACTCGGCGACCAAAGGGATCATGCGAGCGCACAGAATTTTGATTTTCCTGCAGGTATAACTGCCAGCCTTGTTATCAATAAGAGGAACGTCGAGAAATCCGATGGTCATTTTAATGGCGCGCCGAGTGCCGCTTCGGCTAAGTGGGTTTCAAAGTATGGTTCTTTAACTTTTGGATTTGGGCCCGGAAACCCGGCAACTGGAGTCAATGAGGCAGGTCTCCGAGTCTATCGATTTCTCCTTGGTGTAGCCAAGTACCCTGCCGCCAATACCTTACCAGCAATTCAGGAAAGTCTTTACGTGCAGTACCTGTTAGATACAGCAAGTAGTATCGACGAAGTCGTTCAGCAGACCAAGGCCATTCAAATTTATTCACCAGGACCTTTCTCAACACATTTTGTAATCTGCGATCGAAGTGCTCAATGTGTCGAAATTGAGGCGCTCGGTGGGAAGTTAAATATTCATCGGGGTTCCGACTTTAAAGTCGCAGCACTCACAAATACGGACTATCCAAGGTCTATTGAACTACTGAAAATATGCCCTACTTCAGATTGTAGAGATATCAAGACCAATTCTGAATGGCGGTTTGTTAAAGCTGCGACGCAAGTGAAGCAATTTCGTGATTCCGATTTCGTGAAGGGCACTTTCGGCATTTTGAATTCGGTCAATGAGATATCGCCAGATCAATCGACGCCGACACTTTGGACACTGCTCACTCATGAAAGTAGCTTGGAAACTCAGTTCTACGTTAAGAACACCAAATCCTCGAACATCATCTTCAAGACAGATTTTAAGAAATTAGATTACTCCTGCAAAACCGCGGTAAAAGTCGCGATGTTGAAACCTGAGGATCCGGGTGAGGTAGCTCTTGTCGATTACTCAGCAGGTTTCCAAGCCAAAATGGACGACGTATTGGGATCTTATTTAGCTACTTCGGCTGCTGATGTGCAAAAATGGGCCGGATACTCTGACAAGTTCACGCGTTGTCTTGAGTGACGGAATCGGTTTCTGAGGGATTCGACTTCTCGCCCATCCTGAACAATTGGTGTGATTTTAAGGCCTATGATATACTAGATCAATTATAAACAAAAAAAAGGCGAACCTCACTGGGTTCGCCGCATGCTCGAGCGAAGTGTACCTATCGAAACCTGTCGTGTTTAATCTACGCCTTCAGTCATCACCTGAGACATCAGGAAAAATTGACCCAGC
>Ga0206910_1174_pt1 | contig 11707 bp, 10 predicted proteins | sample Alteio_BWOrgHeat_77_FD_152949 | JGI IMG/M metagenome (GOLD analysis project Ga0206910, IMG submission 152949) | Enriched cells from forest soil in Barre Woods Harvard Forest LTER site, Petersham, Massachusetts, United States -... | ecosystem: Environmental > Terrestrial > Soil > Temperate forest >... | reverse complement strand
TAATGCATCTTCAAAGCCTGGAAGCATGACTTTACTGCCAAGTTCCAATGGGAAGTTTTGCATTTTATTATCCATATCTTCTACGCCTTCAAAGATTGCATAATAATCTATGACAACTCTATCTTTATTTTGAGCTGCGCGTTCAACCACATTCCATTTGGTATATTGTTTTAACAATTGATCTACAACATGCTTGATATCATTTTCGGTAATATCCACGTTGAGCTTTTCTATATTATCCATAGAGAAGCTAACTTTCTCTATGTCTGGCAATACCTCGAAGGAAGCTACAAACTCTAATGGTTGATTGGTTTCCAGCATTTTAGGTTCAACTTGCGGGGTATTAATCGGGTTAAGATTTTTTTCTTTAATCGCTTCATAAAGCGATTTTTGAATAACTTCAGAGAGTGCTTCTTTGCGTGCATCATCGCCGAATCTCTGTTGTATGAATGACATAGGCGCCTTACCCGGCCTAAAACCTTTAATGTTTGCATTTTTAGCGAATCGATTGATTTGTATTGTATATGCCTCTTCTATTTTAGCGGCTGGAACAACAATAGTCAGACGACGCTCAACATTACTCACTTTTTCAACTTCAACAGATACTTGCATGATATGGCCCCAAAGAATCAAATTAACCTTAAGTTTTCAAGATATTGTATTAACTCATGCGAAAGGAGAGACTCGAACTCTCACGGGTTACCCCACTGGAACCTAAATCCAGCGCGTCTACCAATTCCGCCACATTCGCGTTGTTACGGTTTATCAAGAAAAGAACTGCCATTTTTACTGTAGTTTTCATTTGCAATCAAGCTCATTCTCGATTTTTTTACGATAAATTGATCTTAATAAACCCGGCCGCTTGCGGCAGGGCCTTTAGATTTCATTTTAAACACCTAAAACGGAAACGCTTGGGGTATAATAGGTAGGTACATCATTGATGAGAAAATGGTGAACACTATGACAAGGCCAAAGTTATATCCCCTATTTATTATTTGTACTCTACTCACAGGCTGTGCAACGGGGTATGAGCCGGCAGGAGAAATGGGCGGCTTTGAATATGGTGGATACACTGATCAAATGATAAATTATAATACTGCTATTGTTACTTTCAGAGGTAATAGCAGTACACCGCGAGGCATCGTTAAAACCTATCTTCTTTATCGGTGCGCCCAGGTCACACTCGCGCATGGTTTTGATTATTTTATTCTTGCCTCAAATTCAACCTCATCAAGAAACGTTTATATTAATACACAGGATACGTACAATAGTTATTTAACCGACCCGCCTCATCTTTATACCACTTACTATAGAAGCAGTGAATACATATCCTCTCATTATACTGCTTCAGCAACGCCTGGCTACTACCCTCAACTCTATGGTTCAACTGCAGTTATCAAAATGTTTCAGGGTAATACTCGCGGCATACCAGGCAAAACCTATAATGCAACTGATGTGATTGCACATTTGGGGCCCACAACATTTTAACGCTACCGCAATGAGCGTTATTTCGTGTAACAAGAGGAGGAAAGTGATATGAGCAGCAATAAAGTTTGGCTAATCACAGGTTGCTCGTCAGGTTTGGGGCGCGCCATCGCAAAAGAAGCTCTTCTATCGGGTGCAAAAGTCGCCGTGACAGCACGCAAACTAGCAGATATCCAGGACTTTCAAAAAGATTTTCCTCATAACGCACTCATTCTAAGCCTAGATGTCACCAATCAAGATCAAGTTAAATCCACAGTAGAAGAAACCCAAAAAAAATTGGGGCGCATAGATATCCTCGTGAATAATGCAGCATGCGCGATATTTGGTGCCATTGAAGAAGTACCTGACAAGGAAGTAAGAAGATTATTTGAAACCAATTTTTTTGGATTACTCGATCTGACCCGTACCGTACTACCCATTATGCGTGCACAAAAATCTGGTCACATCATCAATATATCTGCGCTAGGAGGCATAGTATCTACACAATGTTTAGGGATATTTAATGCTTCAAAATTTGCAATTGAAGGTTTGACTGAAGCTCTGGCACAAGAAGTTACCGGATTAGGCATTAAAGTATCCTTGATTGAACCCGGCCCTACGCGTACCAGTTTTCTGACGCGCTTACAGAAGTTTAATAGCATTACTGACTATGAAGAAGTACGAACTTTCATTAGCCAAATCATAGATGGATATAATGGCAAACAACCAGGTGATCCGCAAAAAATTGCAAAAACGATTATTCAAACCGTAGAGAATCCCGTTCCACCGCTACGCTTGCCATTAGGAAAATTTTCAAATGAACGTATTCGGGAAAAAATATCGGAATTAACTACATCCATGGCTCTTTGGGAAAAAGATTCCAATAATACCGATTTTGATAGTTGATACTTTATGCAGCAGTGTTAACAAAAAAAGGGCCGGCTACATTGACCCTTTATCACATCACAACCTATCCATCATTACTTAGTCGCCAATAATTCAACTTTAAATATTAATGTCTGATTTGGACCAATCACAGGTGGAGCACCGTTTGCGCCATAAGCCAAATCAGCTGGTATATAAAGTTCCCAAGTTGACCCCACTTTCATTAACTGTAATGCCTCTGTCCAGCCTGGGATAACAGCATTTACCGGAAATGAAGCTGGCTCACCGCGTTTATATGAGCTATCAAATTCTGAACCATCAATCAATGTTCCTGCATAATGTACAGTAACAACATCGTTTATCTTTGGTTTGGAACCTGTACCTTCTTTGATGATTTTATATTGCAAGCCATCAGGCAAAGTAACAACACCTGGTTTGGTTTTATTTGCAGATAAAAACGCCTGCCCTGCTGCTTTTTCTTTATCAACTGAAGATTGCATTTGATTTCCCGTAGTTGCTTGATTGCTTTGAATATCTGCAGCATAAACATTAGCGCACAGAAACCCAAGACTAATAATAGAAACAATAAATGATTTCATTGTAACCTCGTTATTCATAACATACTCCTTTCCTGATAAATACACGCTTATACAAATTATCCCAATGTGAAGGAAAACATCAGCGGTTCCCGCTAACCTTGCGCGATGGGGGTTTCCAAAGGGGGAGAATCGCGATTCTCTCCCTTTGGTGCAAGCAAAAGCTTTGCTTTTGCGCAGCATATAAACACACAGGAGTTCCCGCGTTTTTTAGCGGGAACTCCTGGCAAAACATCGAGGTTTCCGCTGGAAAAACAGTGCTCGCGGGAACTGCAGAGCAAAATCATACTATAGACTCTGACAAAAGTCTTTTAGAAGCTATTTAAAATTAACTGAACAGAATTAATTCAATTTTTACAGATATGTAAAGGAATAGTTAATTTTTAGCGATTTAATCACTTCAGATTACGCCACAATGCAGTTTTTCGCGTTACAATAAAGGTGTATAAAAATAAAAAGGAGTGATTGATATGCGAAATGTTGGATCTGGTTTGTCAATATTAGCGTTATGCTCAGCTACATTAGCACTAAGCTCATGCTCGTCAATGTCATCCGACATGTACTCCTCTGATGGTGGCTCTTATGCATACAACTCTGCTCCCGCAGATTATTCATCACGACTCCCGCAATCCATCACTGCTGGGGAAAAAGTCGTGGTAGTTGACCCGCGCGTGCATGCTTGGGGTGCATATGAAAACGGTACACTAGTCAAATCAGGCCAAGCAACAGCAGGTTCTGAGTGGTGTCCGGATATAGGCAGACCTTGCCGAACTTCAACAGGTAGTTTTCGCGTTAGCTCGTTAGGCGGCCCTGAATGTAAGTCAAAAATATTCCCTGTACCTAAAGGCGGCGCGCCCATGCCTTATTGTATGTTTTTCCATGGCGGCCAAGCCTTGCATGGTGTCAGTGAAGGTGAAGTAGTGGATGGAAATATTAGCCATGGATGCGTGAGATTGCATGTAGCAGATGCCGAGTGGCTACGTTTTAATTTCGTCAATGTCGGCACAAAAGTGGTTGTTAAACCCTATGATTAAAAGACGACTTTTAAAATCCACCACCTCCCAATAAATGAGGTGGTGATACCTTGGCATTAATTTGCTGGTCATTTTCAATTAAATAAATGGATGCATCTTTATAAACTGAATTGGGAATTTGATCATAAGGAAATTGGCCATAGATAGATATATAAAGCGGTGCATATTTTTCAGATCGAATGAGATAAGTTCCATGATCATCATCTACCAATGAAATATTAAAGGGAAAATCCATGCCCAACTGTTTACTCAGACTGGCTTTTAATATGATGTCATCATTAACAGGCTGACCATTAATAATATAATGTAGCAATGAATTCATATCGACCAAACTAAATGGCTCGTTGTAGATAGTATGAGGCGCAATACCTTTTCCAACTATGCTGCATACTATGCGTTCATGCCAAACGGAATATCCGCCATCATCCATTTCAGCTTTTTCAAGCGGCTCAAATCGTCTATGATCTCCATAAAGAATAAAATAAGCATTAGCTAAAGTACCTAGGTCTTTTAATTTTTCATAAAAATTGTATGTTGTACCATCAACGTAATTAATCTGATTCAACAGATCATTATCTCCGATACGATATTTAGGATCAGGAAGAATATAAGATTGGTGCAAACTCACTGTTTCAATCACAAGAAAATAAGGCGTTTTCAATGTAGAAATCATATTTAATGCTGCATTATACATGGCTTCATCACTAGGTGCATTCCACGTAAAACGCGGTGCATTAATAAATAAGGGTGAATCTATTCCATAAATTTGATCAAATCCAATTTGCTTGAACCAATCTCCCATTTGATAAAATGAATAAGGCTGGCCAGGGCTTATTATAACAGTGGTATAACCGGCATTTTTTGCATAACTAATAATATTGTTTCCGGGAAATTTAACAGGTGGAAATTGTTCCATCATTCCAGCATAGCCGCCTGTTTTAGTGGTTTGTACGCCTAATAAGGAAGCCGCTAATCCATGCGGTGTAATTTTGCCATTCGAGACTGTGTGTGTGAATACAATACCATCTTGTTGTAACAAATCTATTTTGGGAAGACGATCAAACAATCCTCCTGCATATTTTGAATCAACCATGGATAATGATTCAGATATGACAATAATAATATTAGGTTTTTGCTCCTCGGATTGAGGAATATCATACCAATTGTTTCCATTAAAATAATTTTGTATGCGCTGCACAAGCGATGTAAAATTATTTTTTACCCTATTTAATGTTTCCTGCGTAACAGACGTTGCCATATAAGAATTTGTCGAAAGATCAATTGCCCTGCCGCCGCTATAAGGCCTGGATTTGTTATCCGCAATAACAAATATAATAGTTAATCCCAATAAAATTTCACAAAAAAGAAGATTAGAGGTTGATGGGGGATAAGGTAAATACATTTTACGATTGCGTAGTAGGACAGGAACAATAACGACAGCTAGAATAAGAATAATCATTCTTATGGATATAAAATAAATAAAAACATTGTAATATTCTATGTTTCCAAAAAAATTATTTAACGTTAGCCTATTCTGTATTGCAATGTAGACGCAAGTATCTGCGAGATTATAAAAAACAATCAAGATTGCTATTAGCGATTGCAATCGCTGCAGAATCTTACTGCGTCTCTCGATAGAAAGGAAAATAATAAGAACCACTAGCAAACAATCTTTTGCTATATTTAAAAATAATTCCAATCGATATTCATCAATCAAATAATTTTTATAGATAAGCAGGCCAATGAGAGTGATTATCGGCCACAAATAAACAGAAGTTTTATGAGTAATCATGCACCGATCCATGTAAAGGCCCTTGGTACCGCGCTAAAAGCAGCGCGGAACGACAAGTAGGTGTGTGACAGCAAGCTACTCAGATTTTGAGTAACTTCTAGTCCGAATTTTTATCACTTATGAACGCGGATAAAATATCGGCCATGCAGAATTTTTTTGCTGCGAACCATTACCGTGTGCCTCGCTATCCTCTTCAGTATTTTCCCTGGAACGAGGGCCTTCCAGGATAGTGACCGATCCGCCCATGCTTGCAAATATCTGTTCGATATTTTGCGGTTCCATCGTTATGCTACCCATTAATACAGCACCTTTTTCTGTGCTAACACGTGGTGCATGTATTTTTCCATAAACGTGGCCAGGCTTTTTAATGATAACTCTATCACTTGCATAAATATCACCTCTGATTTCACCATGACCTACCAGAGATTTAACGTAGATATTTCCTTTGATTTGAGAATGCGTACCCACTCCAAGGGCATTATTTTTGAAATAAATGGTTCCATCAATATGGCCTTGAATAATGACATCTTCTTCAGAGAGCAGCTCGCCTTTAATGATAACAGATTCGCCTAATACTGATCGCTCAGAATACGGGCATGTGGAAGCAGCTGAATTTTCTACAGCAAGCGGCATCAGTTCATCTGATACAGAAATACTGTCATGTAAATCTTGAACAGTAGTGACTTCGGCTTGAGGAACTTCTCTACCCTTCTTAAAGAGAAAACCAAAACCTGAGCCTTTACCATGGCCTTCTTCTTGAATCTCTGGCACTATATGTTGCTTGAAAATATCTTGTTTCTGCATATCAATATTTCCCTTGATATGCGCGCCTTCTTCTATGCAAAAATCAGCTGTATAGATATCGCCAATAACACGGCCTGTTTTCGTTACGATAATTTGCTCACTTGCATAAGCATCGCCTACTAATTCACCGCTAATGATTATCACTTTGGCAAATGCGTTTGCCTGAATATATCCACCATCACCAATTTCAAGCTTATTGTCCTTCAGTGATATCGTTCCCTCAACACGTCCATTGATATGCATGTCTTGTTTTGCAGTAATTTCACCTTTAACAAAAACAGCTCTGCCTAATAATGTTCTTGCAACTCCGTTTTGCTCAAACTTTGAATGATCAGTGGGAACAGGCAGCATTGGAGCCGCGTGAGATTGATTTAACTGCTTTGCTTCTTCGTTTGTAGGTTTAAATGACATACACATCTCTCCATGAAGTGAAACATCAACATACATACAGAAGTTCTCGATGAAAAAACGCAAAAACTCCTTAAATGTTTATCTTAGAATATGCAAGATGAGATCACCGGTCAAGGACAACCACAAGGTAGGCGCGCGAGGATCTTTCATTTTAAACACCTAAAGCTGAAACGCTTGGGGTATAATCTCCGGATATTTTCTACTTTCAGTTGACCACGCAAATGATAATGATTATCATTTGCAAAATTTTCTGATAACTTAATCCAGGAAAAACGATGGCCATAGTGACGCAAGCCGCTGATTTATCTCAAACAAACATTGAATCACGCTTAATTAAGCGGTTACTTCATGCCTGTATACGTGAACAATTTCTTCCTTTTTCCATAGAAGAAAACCGTATCATGGTATCGTTAACACACAGCAACTTAACCATCATTGCCAACCAGGTCCAGCATTTCAAGTTAGGTAAATTTAAAATCCATGGGGATGTCATTCTGGTTCAAAATGGTACTTCTCATATTATCAATGACATAACACAGTTTTTACATCTCATTTATGATGAATTACACAATGTCATTGACGCATCACAATGGGAAAAATTCGCGGCTGAAATCAATAATTGCAATATAAACAAGATTGCTGTGACCAGGTTCATGCAACAATACAACCAGCAGCTCACCCATAACATCACACTATCATCTAGCAAAACAGTATTTGAATATATTTCCAATGAATATACTCCTGCCGAACAAATGATGTTTTATGAAGCCTGGGCTTCTCAAGGCCACCCCTATCATCCCTGTCACAAAACCAAATTGGGATTTAACTCGACTGCGTATTTGAAATATTCGCCTGAATTTAATCAAGATATCCACTTACCGATTGCCGCCATTGATAAATCAATTATGCATGTAGAAGCAGAAACGGATAATTTTAATTATGGCGAGTGGTTTGCCAAAACCTATCCTCAAGCCTGGCGTGCATGGCTGGATAAAATGACTGCCGCTGGATTATTCGCAGAAATTTATTATCCCATTTTCATTCACCCCTGGCAGTATGAAAATACACTCACATCATTATTTCATGATGAAATCGTAAATAAAAAATTAATTTTATTTCAGGATATTTATGTTAATACCAAAGCATCTCTTTCTTTCAGAACATTAATCGTCAAAGATGAGCCGCGTCAACCTCACATTAAACTCCCTGTAGCTGTTCATAGCACGAGCGCCATGCGTACCATTACGCCTGCCTCCGTGCACAATGGCCCCAAAATAGGAAAGATACTCAAACAAATTTTACAAAAAGAAAATCAACTCAATGATTTCATCCATTTAGCTTTTGAAATTTGCGGCATGCACATCAAACATCCTGATAATGATACCGCTAAACACTTAGGTATCATTTATCGAGATAATCCAGTTAACTTTGTTAATCAAAATCAATGTCCTTTAGTGGTTGCTGCTTTATTTGAAATATCACCTGTCAGCCAATCCGCTTTATTCATAGAAATAATACATGCCGCAGCAGGAGAAACATTAGGTGCTGCGCTGCAGTATTTCGATAATTATTGCCGCATCGTTATCAATGCTTTTTTGGATTTATTTTTAATTTATGGAATTGCACTGGAAGGCCACCAACAAAATACCATTGCTGTATTTGAAAACAAACTTCCAAAATGCATGATTGCACGTGATTTAGGCGGTGTACGCATACACATACCTACTCTGCTGCAGCAAGGTTTTGATTTGCAAGCACATCCTGACTCAGCAACGATTACCAATAACAGGCAAGAAGTCACCAATAAATTTTTACATAGTGTCATCCAATATCATTTGGGTGAAATCATTTTACTTTTAACCCAGCATTATCAAGCTCCTGAAGAAATTTTTTGGAAAGTGGTCAGGAACAATCTCGATAAACGCTTTCATAAAATTAAAGATAAAGTTGATCCACAACGCTGGGAACAGGAATATCAATCTGTTTTCATCGATGATTGGCAAATCAAGGGATTAATGAGAATGCGGTTGAATAATGTTTATAGTAAATATATTTATATCAACCTAAAAAACCCGCTGCGAGATATTTAAATGGCATACATTCTAAAGACTGAATGGAAAACGCAATTAAATTTAATGTGGTTTGGTCAAACCCTATTAATCGCCATGCTGGCCATGAGCTTACCTTATTGGCCGCTCTATATCTCGCAGCTTGGTGACTTCACGCCTCAACAAATTCGTTTTTGGAGTGCAGCCATTTATATTGCTCCTTTCATTTCTGCTACATTCAGCTCACCTGTTTGGGGAAAGCTAGGTGATAAATATGGTTACAAACCTATGGTCATTCGCGCCTGTTTAGGTTTGTTTATCACACAAACATTGATTTTATTATTTTCCAATGTATTCCTGATTTTTATTTTCCGATTATTACAAGGTGTATTAGCCGGTTTTATCGTGGCAGCCCAATCCTGGGCATTAGCCGTCAGCCCTGATAGTGAGCGCGGCGCAACTATAGGAAAATTACAATCGGCCACAGCGGTAGGCAATCTGATAGGCCCCTTGTTGGGCGGTATTATAGCGACATACGGTGGATATCATGCCATATTTAGCAGTTCATCTGTTATTTGTGCAGCTGTTACTATCTTGTTTTTATTTTTCTTACAAAATACGGTAAACACGAACACAGCACAGTCTGATACAGAATCATCAAGCATCACGAACAACTTTTCGAATTTGCAAAGACAAGTGCTATCCATATTGTTCGTTATCATCATCATTCAATTAGCCCGCGCCATGATTACACCGGTTTTTTCACTATTCGTAACAGAACAATTAGGCGGAACAGATATGATGGTCGGTATTTTGTATGCAGCCACTGGTTTAATGATTTTCTTGACTGCGCCATCATGGGGAAGATTTTTTGATCATTTTATCCAGCATAATCAACCTATACATTTGATTGTCACCCTACTCTTGTTTATTTGTGCAGGTTTACAAGTGCTGCATGCCTATGCATACACAGCAACCGCTATATTTATTTTAAGATTATTGTGGGGTATTTGCCTGGGTGCATTACTGCCCGTCATGTTAAGACTATTAGTTGATAATGCAAATCAATACAAGCATGGTTTTTATTTAGGCATAGGAAATAGTGCAACCAAATTTGGCAATTTATTAGGTATCATCACAGGCGCATTGATTGAAGCTAATTTTGGTTATGCAAACAGTTTTCTTGCGACAGCTTTATTATATGTTATCGCTGGTATTGTTTTTCTACTCAACACTTATCCATTAAAAAAACTCACTCATGAGTAATACTAATACTATGAATAATACACAATCAGAATCAAATAATATTACGTTTAAACTTTTATTGATTTCCACCTGGTTTTTAGGTGTGATGGCAGTTAAATTCATATTACCTTCATTACCCAATATTGCAGAGCAGCTTCATACCACATCCACGTTAGCGAAATATACCATCAGTTTATTTTTATTTGGTAAAGCATTAGGTATGATTGCTTTCGGCCCCTTATCTGAAAAATATGGGCGAAAAATATTTATGCTAATTGGATTAGCACTTTTCACACTAGGTAATTTGATTGCTTACACTTCGACAACTATTACCATTCTATTAATTGCCCGTTTCATTCAAGGCTTGGGTGTTAGCGCAACCGTCATGATAGGCCGCGCCATGATCAATGATAAATATAAAAATAATAAAGCTGCCGTTGTCTTTAGCCATATATTTCTCGCTGCTTCTGTCGTCATTGCTTTCTTGCCCATGTTAGGCAGTTTAATTGCAACATATTATCAGTGGCAAATTACATTTATCATCATGGCTGCATACAGTCTTATCATCTTTATATTATGCTTTTTCTTCTTACAGGAAACACATGATGATCATTCGAATGTGACATTAACACTGAATAATGTATTTAATTATTATAAAATGATTACCAGCCATCCCGTTTTCCTCGGTTATGTATTATGCTCAATCTTTATGATTGCTGGTGAATCTGCATTTAATACTGCTTCATCCTTTTTATTCATTAAAACATTTGGCATATCAAAAACCACTTATGGTATGTTGATTACCTCTTTAGCGGTAGGGCATCTAATTGGCACATTAATTTGCGGTCAGTTAGTCAAAAAATATGATCTGGTTAATATGATGGGAACGGGTGTCACTATCCTTGCTGTATCAACACTCAGTATGACTATTTTTGTTAGCCTGGGTTTTAACAATTTACCCATGATCATTATTCCTATGATTATTTATTACATAGGAACAGGTTTTGTCATGACTATCACTTCTGTAGGTACTGCAGTACCCTTTCCAAAACTCATTGGAATTTCATCAGCCGCATCGTTATCATTAAATTTCACTTTTTCAGCTGTCAGCAGTGCTGTTATGAGCCACCTGCCAACACATACTGCCGGGCCTGTCAGCTTGTTAATAGCGGGATTGGGAGTAGCTGCATTCATTTCATGGTATATATTGATTGCACCTAATCGGGAAGCAAATGAAGCCGGTAAATTAGCAATGAATGAGAGTGGAAATAGATAGTCGCTGGCGCGAAATTGAATTGATTATTATTTATTCATAATCTCTGTTTAGTTTTTATTTTTACTTCCATTTTTCTCATTTTTGTGTTTGATTTCTATTTTATATTGGTTATTCTCATTTTCAAGGCGCACTACTCTTGCAATAAGCCATCT
>Ga0206910_1092_pt1 | contig 11794 bp, 11 predicted proteins | sample Alteio_BWOrgHeat_77_FD_152949 | JGI IMG/M metagenome (GOLD analysis project Ga0206910, IMG submission 152949) | Enriched cells from forest soil in Barre Woods Harvard Forest LTER site, Petersham, Massachusetts, United States -... | ecosystem: Environmental > Terrestrial > Soil > Temperate forest >... | reverse complement strand
TGAATCAAAATTGGCGTATCAAGTTTCTGCTGGATTATGCGAGCATGGAAAAAGATGCCGGTCGCTCTCGTCATGCTATCGCCCTATTGCGCCAGGCCTTGGGCACCGATCCCCAGTCTGTAATCACCCTGGGCCATCTGGCATGGTTGCTGGCGACCTCGCCGGACGACTCCCTCCGCAATGCCAAAGAAGCACTCGCTTTCGCCAGGCAAGCGCATGAAATCGACCAGGGCCAGCACGTAAACATCACTGATGCCCTGGCCTGCGCCCTGGCGGAAAATGGAGAATTTGCGCAAGCGGTGGCGCTCGAAATGCAGGCGATAAAATTGGCCGAAGCCGCCAAAGCAACCGCCCTGGCTGACAGCTTGCGGACACATTTGGCTCTGTTCCATAATGGACTGCCCTATCGCGAGCCAAGCCAGCCGGTGAAAACGGGATCTTAAAACAATCGCTAGACCTCCGCCGGATTTGCATCTAGAGTTTCGAAAGGGAAGCCCTTTCCCGGAGAGATGGATTTATGTTAGGTTAGAGAACGGTCGATCCTGTTCAGTTACACCTTTCATCATTTCGCCACTGTCATGAAATATTTATTATTTATTATAGTGGGCACGGTAATTGGCGCGATTGCATTTGAAAGTGGCTACCACCTAGGGCAAACCAAACCCGTGATCGCGGAAAATAATGGCGGTGGGGTGGCCGCGCGCCTGGGAGCGTTACATGGCTTGCGGGCGAATTTGGAAATCGGGTCCACGGGCCAATCGGTGGACTGGCAAACATTGCTCAAAACGTCGGATCCGTTGGAGTCCAGCCTGCTCGCGGCCTGGGCTCGGAGCCTCGAACCTGGTGCGGCAGCGGAAATTATCAACGCTCTCAAGGCGCAACCGGCCAACCTCCGCCGCAATGACTTGTTGGGCGCTCTTTATAATGCTTCTGCGGAGCACGACCCCAAAGGCTTTCTCAGTGACACCAACGGCATCCTCGTCCCCGCCTTGCGCGAGAAGAGCATCGGTACCGCGCTGAAAACCTGGGCCGCCCAGGATCCCAAAGCCGCCTTGCAATGGATCAAAGACAACCCCGGTACCGCCTCCGCTTCCGCAGGCGATGAACGCTTTGCCGCAGCCATTGCTGGCTTTGCCAGCACCGACCCGACCGGCGCGCTGGCGACAGTCAGCGCATTGTCGGACAACAATCCGCGCGATCGCTTGATGAAAAGCGCGGCCACCAAGGCACTGGCGGACGCGCTGGCGGAACAAGGCCAGTTTACGCAGGCCACCACGTTTTTCAGTGAACTGCCGGCCGGCCAAACCCGCAATGACGCCTACGCGGAACTCGCCCAGCGCTGGACGGAGATTGCCCCCACGGATGCCGCCACCTGGGTCGAAGGTTTGACCAACGACGCTTCCTTGAAGGAGGCCATGGGCAGCCAGGTGGCAAAGGAATGGGCGATGACGGATCCAGCGTCGGCGGCCACTTGGGCGGCCAAAATGGATGCCCAGGATACTGCTGCTGGCGTATCTGAAGGCTCGCCCGGCAGCACGCTGCTCGCCACGACCATTCGCGCGTGGACCACCTACGATCTTGATTCCGCCGGACAATTTTTGAACCTGCTGCCTTCCTCGCCGACCAAAGATCCCGCGGTGGCCATTTTTGCGCTGCGGGCTTCGCAGGAGGATCCGCAAGGGGCTTTCCAGTGGGTCAGCACGATTTCCGATCCGCAAATGCGCAATGGCCTTATGGTCGGTCTATCCCTGCTGTGGATGCAGGAAGACCAGGCGGGCTTTAACCAATTTCTGGGCTCCTCCACCATGCTGAATGACGAGCAGAAACAAATGATTTCTTCCATTCCCGCGCAAACGGCGCAAAGTCTGACACAACTCAATACGGTGATGGGTGGTGGCGAAGCGGTCCAAACGATGTTGGAAAATTCCATTCTGAACGGGCGCGGGCTGGTCGGCGCACGCAGTGGAAGCGGCGGGCCGATTACGACGGCTCCGGGTCCTGAGCCGAGTAATTAAATCGGCTAGTACCAGTGACGGCGACGAACATTCGGTTGATTTTCTGGTCACAGTCTATAGTATCGTCCCTTGGTCTGGTGGAAACCACCGTGGTCAATGTCCCCGGATACCAGAGAACTTTTGAAATTAATCCCCATGCAATCGTCTTCGCTAAAAATCATCATCGTGCTTATCGCCTGTGCCGCCAGTGCGGCGGGTGGCTTCTGGTACGGAAATAATGGCCATGGCAACCCTGCGGCTAAAAATTCTGCGACCAAACCGTCGTCAGCCAACGCAGGTGCGAATCGTTACACGTTCACGACCAGCCAAGCCGGCATGACGCAATCCTGGCAGGATTTGCTCAAATCCAAAGGCAAAATGAACGCAGATGCCTTGGCGGCGTGGGCCAAAAACCTCAGCCCGGAAGAAGCGGCCGAGGCCTTGAAGGGATTAAAAGACCAACCTGCCAACCTGCAGCGCAATGACCTCATGGGCGCGCTGTACAACGCGTGGGCGGACCGCGATCCGCAAGGATTCTTGACCGGAATGGGCGACATCAATGTGCCACGCCTGCGTGAAGGCGGCGTGGACGCAGCACTGAAATCGTTGGCGGCCAAAGATCCCAAAGCGGCGCTGCAATGGATCAAAGACAATCCGGGCACGGCATCTTCCAGCGCCAATCAACAACGCTTTGCCGCAGCCATCGCTGGCTATGCGGCGACCGACCCCGCAGGAGCGCTTGCCGCCATCAATGCACTGGGCGACACCAACCCGCAGGACCGCCAGATGAAAAGCGCCGCGACGCAGGCACTGGCAGACACGCTGACCAGCCAGGGACAATTTACCCAGGCAGCCGATTTGTTTAATCAATTGTCGCCAGGACAAACGCGCACCGATGCCTACTCGCAGCTCGCGCAGCAATGGGCTTCATCCTCGCCGCAAGACGCCGCCAATTGGGTGGCGGGTCTGGCGGGAGACCCTGCTTTGAAGGCCAGCGCCAGCATGCAAGTGGCCAAGGCCTGGGCCGCCAATGATCCCGCCGCCGCCGCCAGCTGGGCCGCCCAACAGGATATTGCCAATACCGATCCCAATAACACAAATGCAAACGGCCAGCTGCTTGCGACAGCGATCCAAAGCTGGGCCAGTTACGACCTCGATGGTCCCGGACAATTTCTCAATCAACAACCACCCTCCCCCGCCAAAGACAGTTCCGTCGCCATCTTTGCCATGCGCTCGAGTTCGGAAGACCCGCAAGGCGCCATGCAATGGGTAAACACCATTACTGATAACCAAACGCGTTCGGGCGCGACCATCGGCGTGGCGTTGCAGTGGATGCAACAAGACCAGGCGGGCTTCAACGCATTCGTCAGCACCAGCACGACATTGACGGACCAGCAAAAACAAATGCTCTCCAACATTCCCCCGCAAATGGTGCAACGCATCGGCCAATTTAACAACGTGATGGGCGGCGGCAATGCCGTGCAAACCATCATGGAGAATATGCTGATCAATGGACGTGGGCTCGGCGGTGGCATGGGCGGGCAAGGCGGCGGTGGTGGTAATCCCTTCGGCGGACAAGGTGGTGGCGGTGGCAATCCGTTTGGTGGTCGCGGCACGGCTCCAGCGGGTAATTAATTAGCAGGCTGGCGACGAAACCCGGACTTGCCGCCAGCGCCGGTGGAAGTCTATCGTGGAGCATGGCTGTTACCCTCGGTCTGGACTATGGCACCAACTCCGTTCGCGCACTCATTGTCGATTGCGCCAATGGCCGCGAAATTGGCTCCTGCGTCGTCGACTACCCCAGCGGACACCAAGGCGTGTTGCTCGACGACCGCGACCATAATCTGGCCCGCCAGCATCCGGGTGATTATTTAGTCGGCGCTGAACGAGCGGTCCAAGGAGCCATCGCCGCCGCGCGACAGAGCGACCTGGGATTTCATCCTGACCAAATCATCGGCATCGGCGTGGATTCGACCGGCTCCAGTCCGCTACCAGTGGACAAAAATAATCAGGCGCTGGGGCTCGACCCGCGCTTTCAGGACACGCTGGCCGCGCAATGCTGGTTGTGGAAAGACCACACCGGCCATGCCGAAGCCGCGCTGATCACTGAAAAATCCCGCGCGCTGCGCCCGCAATATGTCGCCAAATGCGGCAACACGTATTCCTCCGAATGGTGGTGGAGCAAAATTTTGCATTGTTTAAATACGTCGCCGGAAGTTTTTGACGCCGCGTATTCGTGGGTAGAATTGTGCGACTGGGTTCCCTCGGTGCTCGCGGGCGTACACGACCCCAAGGCCGTGAAGCGCGGCGTGTGCGCGGCGGGCCACAAGGCGATGTACGCCGAAGACTGGGGCGGCTTGCCGGACAAGGAATTTCTGAGCGCGCTGAATCCGAAACTGGCTGATTTGCGCGACCGGCTCTACGACAAGGCCTACGATGCCTCGACGCCAGCGGGCACTTTGTGCGCGGTGTGGGCGCGGCGGTTGGGCCTGCGCGAAGGCATCGCAATCGCCATTGGTGAATTCGACGTGCATTACGGCGCAATTGGCTGCGCAGTGGAAGAAGGCGTGCTCGTCAAAGTCATCGGCACATCGACGTGCGACTGCGCAGTGGTGTCGGCGCACAAAACCGTGGCGGACATCCCGGGCATCTGCGGCATTGTCAAGGGTGCGATTTTGCCGGGCTATTATGGCATCGAAGCCGGGCAATCGGCCGTCGGCGATATTTTTAAATGGTGGGTGGAAGTCGTGTGCCAGGGCGACGCCGCGCTGCACGAGCAATTCACGACCGAAGCATCTCAGCTGCGCCCGGGCCAAAGCGGCCTGCTCGCGCTCGACTGGAATAACGGCAACCGCACCATTTTGGTCGATCAACGATTGACGGGGCTTCTCCTCGGCCAGACTTTGCACACCACCCGCGCGGAAATTTATCGCGCGCTCATTGAAGCCACGGCGTTTGGCGCGCGGGCGATTTTAGAACGCATCGAGGAATATGGCGTGCCGGTGAAGACCGTGGTATGCGCGGGCGGCATTGCGGAAAAAAATCCGCTGCTCATGCAAATTTATGCCGATGCCACGGGGCGCGAAATGCGCGTGGCCCGCTCGGCGCAGGCCTGCGCGCTGGGCTCGGCGGTGGCGGCGTCAGTCGTCGCAGGCGCGCATCCTGACTTTGCCACTGCACAAAAAGCGATGACCGGCTGGAAAGACATCGTGTACAAACCCCGCCGCGCAGAAAAAGCGACCTATAACAAACTCTACAAGCTCTACATGAAGCTGTACGACAACATCGGCGGTGTGCGCAATGTCAACCTCGGCCGCGTGATGAAGGATTTGCTGGAAATTAAAGATAACGCGGCGAAATAAATTTACCCATGATTCTACTGCCTAAAAATCTCGAAGTCTGGTTCCTCGTCGGGAGCCAGCATCTCTACGGCGAAGCGGCGCTGAAAAAAGTCGCCCAAAACGCGCAGGTCATTGCGCGGTCGCTGAATAATTCCGAGGAGCTGCCATTGAAGGTCGTCCTCAAGCCCGTGCTGACGCGTCCGCACGAGATCACGCAGATCATGGACGAGGCGAATGTCGCGCCGAACTGCGTGGGGCTCGTCGCGTGGATGCACACGTTTTCGCCGGCAAAGATGTGGATCAACGGACTGAAGAATTTGCGCAAACCGCTCGCGCACCTGCATACGCAGTTCAACCGCGATTTGCCGTGGGGCGAAATCGACATGGATTTCATGAACCTGAACCAGGCCGCGCATGGCGACCGCGAGTTCGGCTTCATTGGCGCGCGGATGCGGCTCGACCGCAAAATCATTGTCGGCCACTGGCAGGATAAGGATGTCGTTGCTTCGCTCGGCGCGTGGATGCGCGCGGCGCGGGCGTGGCACGACTGGCAGGGCGCGAAGTTCGCCCGTTTTGGCGATAACATGCGTCAGGTCGCTGTCACCGAAGGCAACAAAGTTTCTGCGGAGATTGCGTTTGGTTTTTCCGTGAATGGCTACGGCATCGGCGATTTGGTGGCGAAAGTGAATGCGGTGAAAGATGCCGCTGCGGACCGGCTCTGCGCCAAATACCAGGAAGAATACAAACTCGCGCCGGAATTGAAAAAAGGCGGCGCGCGGCATGAATCGCTGCGAGAGAGCGCAAAAATTGAAATCGGCCTGCGGGCGTTTTTGGAGGAAGGCGATTTCAAGGGCTTTACAACCACGTTTGAAGACCTGCATGGTCTTGGCCAGCTGCCCGGCATGGCGGTACAACGCCTGATGGCGGACGGCTACGGATTTTCTGCAGAGGGCGACTGGAAAACGGCGGCGCTTGTGCGCGCGTTCAAGGTCATGGCCGACGGTCTGCCCGGTGGTGTGTCGTTCATGGAGGACTACACTTACCATATGGGCGAAGACGGCCGCAAAGTACTCGGCTCGCACATGCTGGAAATTTGCCCGACGATTGCCGCGGGGCAACCGCGCGTGGAAATCCATCCATTGGGCATTGGCGGCAAGGGCGACCCGGTGCGCCTCGTGTTTGACTCAACGCCAGGCCCGGCGGTCAACGGCTCGCTGGTGGATTTGGGCAACCGCTTCCGGCTGTTGGTGAATGAAGTCACCGCAGTGGAGCATCCGGCGCTGCCGAAGTTGCCAGTGGCCCGCACGGTATGGGAGCCGAAGCCCGATTTCGCCACAGCGGCGGCGGCGTGGATTCTCGCCGGCGGCGCTCACCACACGGCCTATAGCCCGGCGCTGACCACCGAGCATATCGAAAACTTTGCCGAGATGGCAGGGGTCGAATTCTTCCACATTGGCGATCATACGACCATGGGCTGTGCCAAGCGCGAATTGCGCTGGAACGAACTGTATTATCAACTGGCTCCTGGGTTGGGGTCGGTCTAACTCATGAAAAAATTTCAATCCATCCGCGAAGAGTGTTGCGAAGCCAACCGCGTCCTGCCCAAAACCGGACTGGTCGACCTGACCTTTGGCAATGTCAGCGTGCTCGACGAAAAAGCGGGCGTGTTTGCCATCAAGCCGAGCGGCGTTTCCTATGAAATGTTGAAGCCCGCCGACATGGTGCTGGTGGATTTGGATGGAAAAATTGTCGCGGGGAAACTGCGGCCGTCGTCAGATACGCCGACGCACCGGTGCCTGTACCGCGCCTTTTTGGGTGTGCGCTCGATTGTGCATACGCACTCGCGCCACGCGGTGGCCTTTGCGCAGGCCGCGCGGGAAATTCCGAACCTTGGCACAACCCACGCGGATTATTTTGACGGTGCAGTGCCGCTGACTCGTGCGCTGACGCCAGCGGAAATCGCCAAGGACTACGAATGGGAAACGGGCAATGTCATCGCCGAACGCTTTAAGGACTTGAATCCGCTCGATGTGCCGGCGGCTTTGGTCCGCCACCATGGCGTGTTTGTGTGGGGGCCGTCGGCCAAGAAAGCGCTCGAGACAGCCCTAGCCCTGGAAGCCATCGCGCAAATGGCACTGTGGACGCTGCAATTGCAGCCCGCGATGCCGCCAATCCCGAAGGCACTCCACGAAAAACATTTCCGCCGGAAGCACGGATCGACGGCGTATTACGGCCAAAGCGGAAATTGTTAGCGGTAACGAAAATTTTTGCAGGATTATGACCCTGGCAGGCGTGTAGTGGATGAAAACAACGAACCCGAACTACTATCTGCCATGAAAATTTCGTCTATCCTTCGCCGCCTTTTGGCCCTTGCGAGTTTAACGCTTGTTACTTCCACCGGCTTGTTCGGCGCAGAACCCGCCAACGAGGCTGAGCCCACCCCGCATGCCTATGCCATTGCCTCCGGCAAGATGACGGATGCGGCAAAGGCGGCGACGAGCGTCCTTGGGCCGCAGAAGGACGGCGACCCCCTGGTTTTTGTTGACGGCAATTACCTCATCGTGGGTGCTCGCGGGGACCAAATGGGCAAGCTGGCGGAGGCGATTAGCCCGTACCTTGAATCTGCATCCAAGCCCTTTGACCTCGAAATCCGCAACGGGCACATCATTGAAAACGGCAAATCCATCGGCGACGCGACAGTGGGCAGCGTATTGGACTACCTGAAGCTCAAAAAAATGCCGTTTAATGTCATCCTCAAGCCGGGAGTAGCGGACATACGGATTAACGACCTGGTGCTGCACCAGCCCAATTTCGACGACGGTGTTCTTTTGTCAGCTCTAGGATCCAGCGTGGAAGACGAGGTGAATACTTCGAATCCGAGTCCCGGGATATTTATGATGGCACTGCGGGAAAGCAATGAAGTCCGCCAGACCCAGGTGTTCAACCTCACCCGTTATTTAAACCCGAACGGCGACGCCGACGAAAAAGCCATCCAGGAAAAGCTGATGTCGTTGCGCGAGATCATCGGCAGCACGCTCCATGACTTGAATCCCAACACGCCGCCCAGCTTGCAGCCCAATTTCCAGTTTCATCAAGGGGCAAATTTGCTGGTCGTCGTTGGCACCACCGATGCGATCACCGTCGCCAACCAAGTCGTGAATGCGTTGCAGCCGGAGGATGGCAATCCAAGCGCACCATCGCTAAAAAACGTCGCTCAACGTTGGGCCGACGTCGACCCCGCCGCGGCTTTGGCGTGGGTGCAGTCGTTGCCAGACTCCAATAAGACCGTGGCCGACGGAAGCCGGCGTGCACCGGATCTTACGGCGTTATATAACTTATTCGCCCAGATGAGAAACTTGCAAGATGGCACACCCGGCAAGCCCCTGAGTCCGCAAGAAATTCAGGATTTCGAGAAACAAATGGTGGAGATGCAAAAAGTGTTAAATGGCTTTCAAAAACTCTTGCCAAAAGAAAACCCACCGGCCACCTCGACGCCCTAAACCTTGCCTTCCACCCACGCCACCCAACCTTTCTTCCCCCTCGGTTTGACCAAGATACAACCGGTGGCCGGGACGATTGCGCCCCTCGAGGCCGGGGCGAGCGCCACTGCGACGCTTACCCATCGGCTGGCGACGGGCGAGGAAGAGGCGTTTCGCGAATTTCACGCCCTGTATTTTGACCGGCTGCACCAATTTCTCCTCGTTGTCGCCCGCGGGCAGGAACACGAAGCCCGCGAGGCCCTGCAGGAGACGCTCCTGCGCGTGGCACGCGGCGCGCGGGTGTTTGACGATGAAAAGACTTTTTGGTGCTGGTTGAAGGCCGTGGCCCGCAATGCCGCGCGCGACGCTGGCCGCAAGCGCACGCGCTACAGTAAGCTTTTACAGACCTTCGCCCACTTTACCCGACCCGCCCTGCCAACCGGACCTGATGCCGATGATGACCGCTTGACCGCCGTCATTGACGAATGCCTCGCTGAACTCGCGCCAGAAGACCGGGCGTTGCTCCAGGGCAAATACTTGGCGGGCGCGACGGTCAATGAACTATCCACCCGCGAGGGGTTGACGCCCAAGGCTGTCGAATCGCGCTTATCGCGCCTGCGCGGCGAACTGCGCGAACGCGTGCTCGTGAAACTCCGCCAATCATGAAACGCAATTTCCACCATGATTTGCTGAAGGAAACCTTCGCCGACCGCGAGCTCGACGCCCTGCGGGAAGCCACGCTAAACAGTGGGTTGGCCGCGCAACGTTCGCAGCGGCGTCTGCGGATGGCCCGCAATACTACGCTCGCGGTGGCGCCGGTGTTGTTGCTGTTGGCGGCTACACTGTGGTGGCATCCAGCAACCGCCCCCATGCCCATGATTAGCACAGCAAAAATTGCGTTGATCCCTTCGTTGAAAATTTATCCAGCCGTCAAGACTGCCGACATGGCACCGATACCGACTATTTCCGATCAAGAGCTGCTGGCCCTGTATGCGAATCGCTCAGTGGGCCTGTTGGGCAAGCCCGGGCAGCAGAAGTTGGTGTTTTTTGATCAACCGGCCAAATCGGTGAATTAGGGGCGTCATTATAGTTGGCTTTTCCGATACTCCGAAATTGAAAAGCGAATAAACACCCGCCAGACTGCGGAAATGAAGCCAGCGCGCATCATCTTGGGGCTGGCTGTGCTATTAATAATAGCCAATGGAATTTACTGGCGCACGAAATCTGCGCCAACACCCAGTCCAACGCCGGAAGCGATTGTCGCGCCCAAGATTGCGACAGTTGAACAACCTGTGGTCGCGCCAATTAAGAAGAGTGAAACGGCAAATCCCGTTGCATCGTCGACGGTTGGCAATGCCGCCAATGCGGCGGTGCTGGCGACAAACCATCAGGATATGCTGAACAGCCTGCTCAAATTTCAAACCGAACTGGAGCAAAGTCTGGCGGGGTCCACCGACCCGAAGGAGCGCGAAGCCCTGCAGCAGGAACTCGATCATTTACAAATCCAAATTCAATATGAAATGAGCAGTGCTTCGCCCCGCGCCGTGGTGACCACCAATTTGGGCGAAATAGTGCTCGCCGAGTCCAAATCGGTACAACGAAAACTTGCTTCCGGCGATATGGCTACATTTACCGCGACCACCACCGCCGAAGGCACGTGGTCGGTGAATATCATCGTGCGGCATGTGGATGCCAACGGCAATGCAAGCGTCGAATCGACCTCCCTGACGGCTCAATCCGGCCAGACGGCGGACCTCAAAGTCACGGGCAATGAAATTCATTTTACGCCGGTGGCGGCCGCGACTACTTTATCGAAGTAAGCGGCATACCATCCATGTCATGAAATCCAAGCGTACCTTTTTCGAGTTGGTCTTGCTGCTGGCGATCGCCGTCTTGCTCGTGGGAAAATTCTGGCCGGCAAAAGAAGTTTCTACTCCAGCAGTTGCCAATGCAGCGCCAGCAAATTCGAAAAGCACCGTACCCACTACGCCGGCAATCAAAGCAGCCGTTGAAGCCCCCAAAGCTCCGCCGGTATCCGTTGCCCCGGCACCAGGAGGGCTGACCGTCCCCGCCAATGGGCGCGCTTTATACGACGCGAGCAAGGCCCAGACGGCCGCGACGGATCCGAACGGAATAACAGATGACGACGCTGCCAACTTCGTCAAAAATTCGCCGGCCATTGCAAAACTGAACAACATTAAGGCTCAAACTGCGTCCCTGCTGCAATCCTTGCCTCCGGCCGACCCGATGCCGCCGCCATTGACTATTTCGGATCTGGGCATGGTAGCATTGGCTCCCGGCCAGCCGGTAAAAAAGATCCTCGATTCTGGTGAAGAAGCTACGCTTACCCTCAGCAATTCGCCTTTACCAGATGGCAGTTGGATGGTGCGGGTCGTCATTGCTCATCCAGATGAAAGTGGCCAAGTCCCCATGTCGAATAACCGCATTTTGAATCTCGATGACCACACACGAAGCGTGACAAGTGTCTTGGTCCAACTTGGCCAGCCAGCGCTTATCAAAGCAACTTATACAAACCGCAGCGAAATCCATTTTGTGCCGGTTATGGCCAGCCAAACGGGAACGTCCCCGTAATTTTGGCAATTGCAGCCTTGCCCAAGGCATGGGCGGGCGTAAGATTCGTTTCCCCCTACCTCTTGAATCGTTTTGGCGGCCACGGTGTTTAACGGCACTCCCCCGCTCCTACCCTGCCCCATGAAGAACCTGCTTGATTCCCGCATTCTCGGCGTCTGTTGCGCCCTCACGCTGGCCGCCGCCACGGCGTTGGCCCAAAATCCCTTTAACGGGGCGGCTCGCAAGCCGAGCCCGGTTGTCCAGCCAGCTTCGACCCCGAAGATTGGCTCGACGGTTTACAATGTGCGCGCCTACGGCGCGACCGGCGACGGCAAGACGGTTGACTCCGACGCCGTGAACAAGGCGATTGACGCCGCGGCAGCCAATGGCGGCGGCACGGTTTATTTCC
>Ga0206910_1177_pt1 | contig 11888 bp, 8 predicted proteins | sample Alteio_BWOrgHeat_77_FD_152949 | JGI IMG/M metagenome (GOLD analysis project Ga0206910, IMG submission 152949) | Enriched cells from forest soil in Barre Woods Harvard Forest LTER site, Petersham, Massachusetts, United States -... | ecosystem: Environmental > Terrestrial > Soil > Temperate forest > O... | reverse complement strand
TAATAATTGTTCCAAACCTGCTGAATATTGTTTACCGTACTGATGACCATCTGAGCATTGCTCCTGAATATATCGTTGACCGTTGCGCTCAATTCCAAACGCTTGTTGAACTCCAAAAATTTTATGCCTAGGTTGAGGTTATAAAAGGCTTTGCAATTGTCCACACCGTCTACCTCTGCGAACTGATAATAGAAGTTGGCCTCGCAGGAAACCGTTTTGTTTTTGTTGAGGTAAAAAGAATTGAAGGTGGAAAAATATGCGCCCCAACCCTCAAGTGAATGCACCGTAAGAGGGTTGTTGGATATAGAATTGTTGTAAAACAACTGGAACTGGTCGTTGCTTTCCACCCACTTTAGTTTATTGAATACGTAAGTAAAGTTAGCGCCATAAGAATAGACCGTAAGGAAATTGGCATAGATAGATCTCTGTATATCTGAAGTGTCTGAAACAGTCAATATTATATCCTGACGGTTGGTCTCCATGGAGTAATATACAGAGGCGGAAAAAAAGTCTTTGAAATTGTAATCGAGTTCATAATTATTGTTGTAAGAGGGTTGCAGGTATGGGTTGCCCTCTGCATAGGCATACTGGTTGAAAAACCAACGGAAAGGGTTCAATTCCCAGTAGGATGGCCTGTTGATCCTTTTACCATAATTCAATGAAAAGGTATTGTCATCATCCGGCTTGTAATTTATAAATAAGGTGGGAAACAATTTGAAATACTGTGTCTCATTCGCGAGACCAAGCGTTGGCGACAGGGTCTTAACCTCTGTCATTTCTCCCCTCAGACCTGCCTGTATCTCCCATTTTTTTATGGTCTTGTCGACGTTGGCATAAAGGGCCTGCACGTTCTCTGTATAGTTGAATGTATTGCTTTGGCTACTATCGTTTACGTAAATGCCGTTGGCGTAATTATAAAAGCCGTATCCGCTTACATTGTTTATAAAACTCAGTTTTCCCCCACAAGAAAAAGAAATGTTCTTATAGGGCAGATCCAGATCTGCTTTTAGGGTTGAGATTTTCCCATCCTGGCTCCCGTTGTTCCTGTATTGGGCATATGAATTAGCAAGGGGCGCATCGTTTGGGTCAAAAGTCTGCGTAGAATAATATTTGTTGCGTGTATCCGTAAATTCGGAGTGATCAACATCTACACTTATCTTTTTACCAAGGGAATCGAACTTATATTGGTAATATCCATTTGCAGAGCGATATGTAGTATGCCGATGGGTAAACGCATTTGTTTTGAGGAAAGAATCCACGCCGTTGGCGGTATTATGAACCGGCGTATTTATCCTTTCGCCAATGTCCGGGTCGCCACCACTGCCATAGAATGAGCCCCCGGCAATTGCCTTGTCAGATAACTGGTAGTCTAATGCCACCTGCCCTGAGATATATTTTGTATAATCCCTCCGGTCATCGACCTGATACCATGTTTGTTTGGGATAGTAAACATCCACCTCTGAAAACGGAGCTACAGAGGCCTTATTGCCATTTATGGTGGCATGAAGCGTTAATTTATTTTTTTTGTAATCCACTATTGCCCCAGCAGACAAACCTGCATAAGTGGCCTGTGTGTAGGTGGATCGCAAAGCAACACTCCAACCTTGTTTACGGTTTTTTTTGAGCCTGATATTTATTAGTCCACTGTTCCCTGCTGCATCGTATTTTGCCGGTGGGTTTGTTATTACTTCAATAGCTGCAATGTCGTCTGTGGCTATTGTTTTAAGATAGCTCACGAGATCTGTCCCTGCTATTTCCAGCAAACGGTCATTGACCATTATCCTGACACTACTCTTGCCTGTAATAGAAATATTGTCGCCACTAACGCGTACCCCCGGTACTTTTCCTAAAGCGGTCATTGCATCGCCGCCAATATTGGTAATACTGTTCTCCACATTGAATATCAACCTGTCTGCCTTTCTTTCCATCAAAGGTTTCCTATAAGTTACGGCTACTTCTTTTAAAGCAACGTCTTTGTTTGTTTCTAAAACTATATGCATTGTTTGCCGGGCAGATAACATATTGGCGGTGATGGATATGGTAGTGTCCTTGTAACCGGTATGATAAATCTTGAGAAGATAGTTGCCAGAAGCAACACTGTCAAAAGCAAAGGCACCGTTGGCATCAGATATTGCACTACTAAGCAACATCGTGTCTGCTGAACGAAAAAGCAAGACATTCACATTTTCAAGAGAACTGCTATTGGCGCTGACAAAGCCAGCTAGGCTATACTGCCCATAGAGGCCATCGCAGCATATCAAAAAGAAGAACAGAAGGGTTAGCTTCATCATTTAAGGTTTACGGGACCGGCAGTTCCTGATAATCAGACCAATACCGACCTATATCAAATATCGAAAGAAATACGGTGATAGCAAATACTATATATCTATTCTTAAAAATAAATTTATAAAATTCTTTATTTCTACATTAGCTGCGACGCTTTGATGGGGCGCAATGGTAAAGGACTGAACTGTGGTATGACGTTAGGTGTTTCGTGAGATTGGTTCGTTCCTCACAGGGACGCCTTAATCAGCGGCTTGCAGCAGTTTGGCGGTGATGTAATCGTTAGGTGTTTCGCGAGGCTGCTTCGTGCCTCGCAGGGACGCCTTGATCAGGTGGCTTGCAGAAGTTTGGTTGTGATGTATTGTTAGGTATTCCGCGAGGCTGCTTCGTGCCTCGCAGGGACGCCTTGATCAGGTGGCTTGTAGAAGTTTGGTTGTAATCTATCGTTAGGTATTTCGCGAGGCTGCTTCGTTCCTCGCAGGGACGCCTTGATCAGCGGCTTGCAGCAGTTTGGCAGTGATGCAATCGTTAGGTATTTCGTGAGACTGGTTCGTTCCTCACAGGGACGCCTTAATCAGCGGCTTGCAGCAGTTTGGCGGTGATGTAATCGTTAGTTGTTTCGCGAGGCTGCTTCGTGCCAAAGGCGATGACGCCAATGCAATAAAAAACTGCAAAGACATAAACACACATTCGGCAGACCAAACCCAGCATTCGGCGGACCAAACCATCATTTGGGCGGACGCCATATACATGCCGCTATAGCAAGGAATAACTTTAATGCGAACACACGATCTTTTCACCTTTTAAAACCACAAGACCATAAAAGAAAACCAGCGAACAAGAAAACTTCAAAAAAAACCGTAGCCAGCGCTATGCGTCCACACAAGAAAACATCAATTCAAAAAAACTATTTAAAACTAAAAATCAGCAAATGAAAAAGATCTTATTCGTACTACTTATCGCATTATTCGGCGTTAAAGCAAGCGCCCAGCAAACACTTCAGCTCACTTTCACCAGCGATTGCAACGTTGTAGTGAACATCTACATGTACGACCCCACGGCTCCCAGTCCATGCAATGCCCTTTACTCGGCCAGTGTTAGTGTTAGCGGCCCATTCTCAGGTATGATAAACTATATGCTCCCAACTCTCAGTTGGATGCATTTGGGTGGCTCTGCAACGCTACCGGCTACCGCCCTAATAGAGCATATAGATGTGTCGCAGTCAACGAGTTGTTCTTTTGTAACAGTGGGTTTTGGCCCTTGTGCTCTATATCCAACTAATACCATCATACCCTGGTGTGTATGTACGCCTTACAGCGTTAATCTGAGCGGCACGTCTACCAATGCTAATCTTATGGTGCTTGAAATGTAAAAGTCTTATAGTTAAAGAAGGTGCCCGACACGGCACCTTCTTTATAAAAAAATTCTAATAAAATTCTTCCTTTCACTTACAACGCCTTTCTTAGTTTTTCTTCTGTAAGCGGTTTATGCAGGAACAAGCGTACATGGGGGTTTGATAAGGATCTTTCCCGATCCTCAGGATTTGTGGAAGAAGAAAGCATAACTACCTGACATTTTTCCTTTACAGCTTCCGGTAACCTCATAAACCTGTCTAGAAAATCGAAACCGTCCATTTCCGGCATACGTATGTCCAGGAAAATCAGTTGAGGCAATTCTTCAGGTGTGTTCTCTACAGATATGAGATAGCTAAGGGCATCTGGCGCTGAGGAGCAAATAACAATATGCTCTGCAAATGAATACTTTTTAATTACTTTTTCTGCTAAAAAACGATCCATGTAGGTATCGTCTATAACCATTACTTTTTTGAATCTGAATGTCCCTTTCCCGTCTGTCATTTTTGTTCCTATTTGTCTGTCTTGCAATGCTTAATGCTATCTTATTAATTCCATTTCTCTATCATTTACGACCAAATGATAAGCGATCTTGAATTAGGACAATAAATATAATATTATTTCTGTTCCGTAGGGAATAAAAATGCCTTTTTCTGCTATAAAGTGTTGATATTCTTTATAATTCAGGAGGTGGTAAGTGCCCGCGTATGATCCATATGCTTTCAATAAGTTCCATAGGTAGCTCGAAGGATTCAAAAGCATCATTTTCAGGCACCAACCAAAAGGTCTTTTTATTTTTCGATTTATGTACTATATAGTGCAGTTTCCTTCCATCGTAAAGGCGAACTTCATAGCGCCTCCCTGTCTCCAAGAATTTTTTCCACTCTGTAACTTGTTGTATAAAAATGTAGGACTCTTTGGGTATGCGGTATATCAAGGTTTCCGAATGCAGCTTGCAGGCTATGCAACCCGCATATTCCGGAATGTTCATGTAGTAATCGGGTATGAATTCCCCTTTGTGATTTGCCCGCAGCAGCACGCCAAGAGCAGGAAAATTGGTGATGAAAACAGGTATATTCTCGCTGTTGTCGGCTTTAGCAGGCTCGTCCACCTGTTGGTAGGGATACTTCTGCCTTGTATTTTTATGCACCGGCAGATTTATAGGTGTGCTGTTCCCTTTTCCTCCGTTTTTGAGCATATCTCCCTTCCCTGTGAATAGCCATTCTGCATTAAAATCTTCAAACCTTTTTGAAATATCCTCAATAGTTGCAACGCTGGGCCGGGCACCTTCTTTCCGAAAAAGACGGTATATCTTCTCCGCGTTGCCGTAGCCCAATTCCTTCGCAAACTCTTGTATATCGGCACTTCCGTCTGTATTCGGGTATTTATATTTTATAAACTCTAGCAACCTTTCTACAACTGGCTCCATAATATTAATCTTAAAAATATTTCAAAATAATTTGTATTTTTCAAAACTATTTGTACTTTTATTACGTAAATATAAATCGTAAACGTCAAACACACAAACATTAACACATAAAGAAAGGTAACAAAAACAATTAAAAAAGAGAACCAACAATCAAAAACAAAAAAATAGCGACATATGCACACAAAGAAATCAGCGCTTAAAAAAACCAATAGTACCTGTTCCTCCCACGACGGTAGGTTCAGCACGGGGTTCACCTAGCACCGGGTAATGTATGAGAGAAAAACAAAAAAGAGAAAAAAAACAAAAAGAGAGAGAAACCAAATGAACCCTAGAGAGAGAAAAAATTTAAAGTACGCAATAAAATATAAAGGATATGAAACTGAGAAACTTTTACCCGCTAGCCCTCATAGTATTATTAAGTAGTTGTTTCGGGCCCAATTTTAACGACGTAAGCGACCTGGCAGATAAGAAGAGAGATTATGACAGGCTGATGAAAGAATATGATAACTACAGGTTCTCAAACACCAATAATTTTTTAGTGACGAGGAAAGAAAATGACTCATGGACCAATCTCCAAAAACAGGACCGGATGTTCAAGACGCAAAAAAAGATAGATGAACTGAACAGCGAGATAATAGCACTGGAGTCGAAATATGAGAGCAAGTACAGCAAGGCGAAAATAGAAGAACTACAAAAAGCAGTATGGGCATGCCAACAATACAACAACTATTGAAAAGACCTTACATACGGATAAGAGAGAAAATCAAATAAGAGAGAAAATCACATACCTCTAAGAGAGGTAGAGGATAAGAGAGACAAAAGGAAGAGAGAAAATTACATACCTCTAAGAGAGACAGAGGATAAGAGAGACAAGGGAGGAAAGAAAAAAAAGGGATAAGGAAAAAAGGAAGGCTACTGTCAGTATCCTTCCTTTTTCATTTTGTATAAAGGTACAATTGATGGACCGCATGAACGAATGAACAGAGATACTGATCCCTGAGGTGAAATATTGCATATCAACTATTATTTACCTATCATTGCCTTATGTTTTGTAAAACATAATGGCACAAGCAACCAAACGAACTAAAAAATACCATATCGTTTTCCGCATCAGGATATTTGATGAGAAGGATAACTATGTAGGAAAAGGACGTGTAGAACTGCTGGAGTTGGTGCAAAAGTTCGGCTCTATCAATAAGGCGGCTGCGGAAATGAAGATGTCTTACCGGCAAGCCTGGCAGATGGTGGAGGAGATGAATAAAATAGCCGGGGCGCCGCTTGTAGAAAAAAATCTTGGCGGTAAAGGCGGCGGCGGCACTAAGGTGACGCCTACAGGAGAAAAAGCCATACAGGTTTTTCGGCAGGTAGAAAGCGAGGTAACACAGTTCACAGAGCAATTAAGTAAGAAAATAAGGTTATAAATTTTTTTTGAGCATCGTTATTCTTATAAAAACATATCGAAAAGTAATGAACAGCATACAGCAATTAAGAACGGGCATCAGGTATATCCCCGCTTTTATTCTTTTCTTTTTTATGTCCACATTATATGCGCAGCACAATGCAGTAGCGCCTACTGATGGATTTATCGTGAGTGGTATCGTGAAAAACACACTGAAGCTGAACATTAAAGACCTGCTTAGATTGAAACAAGATGACCTGGGCGATGTTGCAATAAAAAATCAACGTGGAGAGGAAAAGGGGGTAGCAAAGCAAATAAAAGGAGTATCGCTAAAAGCTATACTGGATAGCGCAGAAATATTCGCTGACAAGCCCAAAGAATTCAGTGAATTTTATATTGTCCTTACCGCATCAGATGAATACACAAATGTCTATTCATGGAATGAGTTGTACAATACCGAGGTGGGCAAGCATGTGTATGTTGTGACAGAAATGGACGGCAAGAGCATAGACCAGATGCCGGACAGGATATTGGTGCTTAGTTTGGCAGATCTTAATTCAGGGAGACGACACTTAAAAGGTTTGGCAAAGATAGAAGTGAAGAAAGTGAACTAATATTTATCTCATCATTTACTAACAGTGACATTTAAAACAATTTTTAAAACTAAAATATCTGACATGAAGAAAAAATTACTCCAGGTTTTGTGCTTCGCATCTCCCCTGCTATTGTCCTACAATTCCCGTGCGCAAACACTGATCCATTACTGGCATTTTAACAATGATGGTTCTGTATCAAATGCATTACCCAACATTCCACCCATCGACGCAGACTATTCTGTGCTTGATACTTCAAAAGCAAGAATATATTACCAGGCGCTACCCGGCACTTCTGCTTCCTTTGCGTCCCAAGGCACTTATCGTGATTTTAATGACGTGGGAGACACTATGAATGCGCAACTTGGACACGCCACCGACCCTAATAACTACGCCATAAAATTGCATAACCCTTCGGACAGTATGGAACTTCTCATATACATTCCCACATCAAATGGCACTACACAATATCATAGCCCCATATTAAAATTTGAAACAAAAGCCGCATCTAACGGACCCTTGAAACAGTACTATGACTATAGTACTGATAGTGGGTCGACATGGAAAACTACCAATCTTGCAAGCGATTCCTTTACATTCAGCGCCGTAAATACCTGGTATCTTGTTACAGAGACATTCGATGTATCAGCAGATAACAACGCTGGGTTGATCTTCAGGATACGTTTTGGTACGCCCAATACAGGAACTGCGGGAAATGATGAGATAGATAATGTTTCGGTAGATGGAACTTCACTTACAACTTCAGTAAACAGCATATCCTCCAATAGTTTACCTTGTATATTGTCCCCCAATCCCGCAAATGATTTTGTAAACATCAGCACATCTGTAAGCGGAGAAAAAACATACATCATTTATAACACGACGGGGCAGAAAGTATATACCTGCCGAGCCGATGACGAACAAAAAGCAATAGCTATTTCTCAACTAAGTCCCGGCTTATACTTCATTAATGTGCAAAGCACTGACATGTGTGCCATAATGAAGTTCATAAAGAATTGATCCCCTTTCACCATTAGCAATTATCGGAGCAATATGACTGTTAACACAGTCTATTGCTCCTTTATCATTCTGGTTTGTTACCTTTACAACTAATTGACCATCAAAACATTAATACATACAAAGACTCTCTTGACGCTATTCATCTTTTTGATGTTCAGCCCGGTCTATGCGGCTACTATAAAGGGTATTGTATCGGATAAGGAAGACCAGGAGGCTATAATTGGCGCGGTAGTAAAACTAGATGAAAACAAAAGCATCACCACAAGTGGCATTGACGGGAGCTACGAATTTAAGAGTGTCCCAGATGGACGACATACCATCATTATATCATATGTTGGATACGCTGGCCAAACCAAAGAAATTGAAGTGCATGGTCAGGAAATTTATAAATTGAATTTCGTGTTGCAGAATGCCCGGATAAATGAAGTGACGATAAAAGGCTCTAAAAATAATGGATCTGACGAAGCCGCAAGACTTAGCGAAAAGAATGCAGAGAATGTAATGAATATCGTTTCCGCAAGGGCTATTGAGCTATCTCCAGACCTAACGGTTGCCAATGTGCTGGAACGTGTTTCCGGGGTGAATATTGAACACAGCAGCAATGGCGACGCTCAATACGCTACGATAAGAGGCATGGACAAAAGATATAACTATACATTAGTAAATGGTGTAAAGATCCCAAGTCCTGATATGAACAACCGTTATGTTCCTATGGATATTTTCCCATCTGATCTGCTCGAACGTTTAGAAGTAGTAAAAGCGTTAACGCCGAATATGGAAGGCGACGCGATAGGTGGTGCAATGAACATGGTAATGAAAAGCGCACCAAAGGAGCTAACGATAAAGGCAAATGCAGCGACAGGCTTTTCTCAATATGCGCTCAGCGATGGTTTTTATGGTATCAACAACAACACCATAGCTATAAAAAGCCCCGAAGAAACACAGGGCAGAGGCTACCAGGCCAACGCTTCCGCTTTCAGCAATAAAGTATGGGACTATTCAAAAAACAATGTTCTACTCAACCAGTCATTAGGGTTCAGCATTGGCAATAGCCTATTAAAAAATAAAAAATTAGGGTTTATCGTTGCCGGCAGTTACCTGCACACGTACAGTACTTCTTCGTCGTTTTTCCTTTTAATGAATGGACAACCAGAATCGTCGCCAGTTATTCCTGCAAATACAGGCGCTTTTACGGATATTAATTTAAGGACGTACTACACGGAGACACAACGATATGGGCTACACGCCAGGTTAGACTATACGTTCAACAACCATAATAAAATAAGTTTTTACAGCCTTTTCGTCCAAACCAACCAAGATCAGTACCGCCATACTATAGACTCGACCATTGGCTCAGAACCGGGTATTGGCAACGTAAATATACTGGATAGAAACCGGGTGCAGAATGGAAGCATATACAATGCCACACTAAAAGGAGATCATGACCTAACGGATAAATTGCGTCTTACGTGGAATGCTGTTTATTCGCTGGCATCAGCGCAAAGGCCCGATTGGTCCACATTCGAAACCAGCTTTGCGACAAAAGACAGTTCGGGCATCAGATCGCAAACCGCACCAACAGTTGACGCCTTGACCAGGCAATGGGAACATAATACAGATGAGGATATGGCAGCCTACCTGGATCTTAGCTATAAAACTACTATTGCCCATATGGATATGACGTTCTCTGCCGGTGGTTTGTACCGCCATAAAACAAGGGACAATTTCAACATCATCTATTCAATAAGCCCTGTGGGAATGAATCAAACTTTCACCAATTTCGATGCGGCGCAATTTGCTTTTTCACCTCTTAGCAATGACAGTGGCAATATCCGAAACCCCAACAATTATTCCGTGACGGAAAATACCGCAGCATGGTATGGCATGGCAAAGGTGCAGGCTACAGAAAAGCTACAGATACTTGCCGGTATGCGGGTAGAACAGACAGACGATAACTATCATTTAACAACCCTTGATACTACACAATGGCCTGCCGCAGTGGGCGGCCAGTTCTATACCGATTTTCTTCCCTCAGTCCACATATTGTACCATTTGGAAGATGATAAAAATATCCGATTATCGTATTACAGGGCCATATGCCGCCCTAATTATTTCGACATGATACCCTATAATGAACCGGGAGAGGACTATACCCTCATTGGCAACCCTTCTATTACCCGGTCGACGGCGGACAACCTGGATGCACGCTATGAATGGTTCCTGGGCGGAGCTTCACAAGTGCTGATCGGCGCTTTTTATAAAAAAATATACAGCCCTATAGAATATGCGTTCAATACCGTCAATTCGACGACACAGACCACCGGCAAAGCCGCGCTGGATATAATGCCCATCAATGGCGCAAACCCTGCTACTAATTATGGCACAGAAATAGTCTTTACAAAATTCTTCCACAGGTTTGGTATCAACGTCAATTACACGTACACCCACTCCAGCATCACCACGCCTAAACGATGGTATGGCTACAATGCGGCCACCAATAGCATAAAGGGAGATAGCATTGTAAATGTTGCTATGCCATTGCAAGGGCAAGCAGAGCATATCGGAAACATAGCTTTGATCTATAAAGATGTGAAACTAGGACTTGATGCACAGTTAGCGTTGGTATATACCGGGCCGCATATAGCATTGGTTTCCGGCTTTGTGAACAATGACTATTGGCAGCGAGGCACAGCCGTACTAGATCTTTCCTTCGAGAAAAAAATCATAAAAAAATTCTTCGTGTATGGGAAGGTAAATAATATATTGAATACCCCTGTAGTGCTGCAACTGAGACAAAATAATATTTACCGATCTGGCAATATAATTTTGCCAGAACAGGACAGAAGTAACGCAATAACGGTGCAAAGAGATCTTTACGGGCAAGTATATCTAATAGGGATGCGGTATAAATTTTGAAAAAAAGAATGAACTATAAAACAAAATATCTTTCTACATCGCTTGTGTTTTCCATACTGATAGGTGTGGTCTTCGTTGGCTGTAAAAAGGATTCTGTTTATTTCTCAACGCTCCATCCTCTGCACGCCAAAAACCCCGTGGACTCTATACCCATGAAAGGCGCATATAGTGGTATAATGCACAAAGGCAAAACTTATACAGTAGATAGCAACATTATCGTCAACCCCGGCGATACCCTTTTATTGCAGGAAGGTGTCACTCTCAACATCCGGGGCAACTACAGCGTAATTGTGAGGGGTGTGTTGATATCACTGGGCACCAGGGACAGCAATAATTATTTCACAGTACCGGGTACAATAAAAAACGACGCAGCTCCTGAGAACACCGCTACAGACCCCGCATTTGCAGGCTTATGGCAAGGCATTAATTGCGATACCAGTTGCGGCCTCCTAATAGTAAAATGGACCCATATAGAGTTTGCAGGAGGTGTGCTTACCATACCGCCTACCAGTAATTACGCTGTGGGAGCCAATTCTTATTCTATTTCTTTCATCAACATAAATGGGCTTTTCGATATGGAAGACTCGTGGGTATATGGAGCTATAAACGATGCGGTGCGTGTCACATCAGGCGAGTTCAGTATCATGCGGAATACCTTTGAGAAATGCGGCCTTGCAATGGGAGACGCGATAAATATACGGAGTGGTGGCACAGGCGATATAGCTTACAATTTATTTATTGGCTGTGCTACAAATGGCGCAAGAGGGTCTAACAAGGGCGGTGCCGCCGTGCAATGCAATGTAAATATCTATAACAATACCGTTATCAATTGTGGTTACCGCCGAAGTATGACAGGCAAAGGCGGCAGTATAGACTATGAAGAGGGAGCAAAAGGA
>Ga0206910_1172_pt2 | contig 11979 bp, 10 predicted proteins | sample Alteio_BWOrgHeat_77_FD_152949 | JGI IMG/M metagenome (GOLD analysis project Ga0206910, IMG submission 152949) | Enriched cells from forest soil in Barre Woods Harvard Forest LTER site, Petersham, Massachusetts, United States -... | ecosystem: Environmental > Terrestrial > Soil > Temperate forest >... | reverse complement strand
GAATATGAACGTGAATGAGGTGATCTCGAATCGGGCGATTGAGATTGCCGGCGGCGAGATGGGTAGTAAGAAGCCGATTCATCCGAACGATGACGTGAATATGTCGCAGTCTTCGAACGATACGTTTCCGACGGCGATGCATATTGCGGCGGCGGCGGAGACGGCGCGGCGGCTTTTGCCGGCGGTGAAGAAGCTGCGGGACGCTCTGGACGCGAAGGCGCGGGAATTTGCCGATGTGGTGAAGATCGGGCGGACGCATTTGCAGGATGCGACGCCTTTGACGATGGGGCAGGAATTTTCCGGGTGGGTGAGTTTGCTGGATCGCGATGGGGCGCGCGTGGCGGTGGCGCTGGACGGTTTGTACGATCTGGCGATTGGCGGCACCGCCGTGGGGACGGGGTTGAATGCGCATCCGGAATTTGCGGAGCGGGCCGCGCGGAAGATTTCGGAGCTAACGGGATTGCCTTTCCGGTCGCATCCGAACAAGTTTGCGAGCTTGTCGGCGCATGACGAGATTGTGTTTGCTTCAGGGGCGCTGAAGACTTTGGCGGCGTCGTTGATGAAGATTGCGAACGATATCCGGTGGCTGGCTTCGGGGCCGCGGTGTGGGCTCGGCGAATTGATCTTGCCGGAAAACGAGCCGGGATCGTCCATCATGCCGGGGAAAGTGAATCCGACGCAGTGCGAAGCGGTGACCATGGTTGCGGTGCAGGTGATGGGGAATGACGCGGCGATCGGGATCGCGGGGTCGCAGGGAAATTTCGAGTTGAACGTGTTCAAGCCAGTGATGATTTTCAATTATTTGCATTCGGTGGAGTTGCTGGCGGATGCGTGCAACAGCTTTGTGGATCACTGCATCGCGGGGATTGAGGTGAATCGCGAGCAGATCGACAAGTATGTGCAGAATTCGTTGATGCTGGTGACGGCTTTGGCGCCGAAGATCGGGTATGACAATGCGGCGAAAGTGGCTAAGATGGCGCACCATGAGGGGACGAATTTGCGGGATGCGGCGGTGAAGCTGGGGTTTATTTCCCGAGAAGATTTTGATGCTTTGGTGCGGGCTGAGGATATGACGCATCCGTGAGACGCATCAGATTCGGATCGACTAGCCTTGTGATCTGTGGATTCGTGCTCGCGCCAAGCGTGCTCGGCGATTGCAAGTGCCAAGCACCGGCAACGGACGACAGTACTCGTTGGGGCGGCAATGAAATGATCGTGATGGTGGACGAGCAGAGCCACCAACGACTGCACGGGAGAATTGTGGCAATCAACAATCAGCCCCTAGAGAGAGCACTCGTGGAAATCTTTGACAAACCAGAATACTTGTTGGCTCCTGGCGACAACTCCACGGCAATCCTGAGCAGCGAAGACTTGCTGCTTGCCGGACCGGTCGTGATGGCAAATTCTGCTTTCGAGATCTCCCCTCTGGCAACTACGAGCTCCGATCCAGTATTGATGGAACTTGGAATGTGACGCATCTTCGCGTTGCAGTCGATCAGCACTCAGGCAACAACAAAGCCATTCTGGTGACAATGCGCGTCGGATCTTAGATCCTTCGGCAAGTTTTCGCGAGCCAAGGAAGTCGGTTTGGAGGCAAGACCGTGAGTCGTACAGTCGGCATCATTTGCGGTTCATTTGCTTCAGCTTTGTTTTTCCACCCAACTACCGCCCAAGCACAAGTGCAGTACACGCTGAAGCCGACGCCGAAGACAGTTGCTGTGGGGTATTACGATGCGAAGGCGGCGCCGGTTTTGCGGGTGAAGTCGGGGGATGTGGTGGAGATTCAGACTTCGATCACGTCTTCGCCAAAGCGGTTGGAGGATGCGGGGGTGGCGACTGGGGATGTGGAGCAGTCTTTGCGCGATATCACTACGCAGGTGACGGAGAAGGGGCCTGGCGGGCACATTTTGACTGGGCCGGTGTACATCGAGGATGCGCAGCCGGGTGATGTGTTGGAGGTGCGGATCCAGAAAATTAAGCTGGCGATTCCTTATGCTTACAACGCGTTTGGGGCGGGGCGCGGGTATATTCCGGATGATTTTCCGTATACGAGGATGAAAATCATTCCGCTGGATGAGCAGCGGATGGTGGCGAAATTCGGGCCGGGGATCGAGATTCCGTTGCATCCGTTTTTCGGCAGTATGGGCGTGGCGCCGCCGGAGAGCGCGGGGCGATTCAGCAGCAATCCGCCGTGGATCATGGGCGGGAATATGGACAACAAGGATCTGGTGGCGGGAACGATTTTGTATCTGCCAGTGCACGCGGCGGGCGCGCTGTTTGAAGTGGGCGATGGACATGCGGCGCAGGGCGATGGGGAAGTGGACATTACGGCGATTGAGACTTCGCTCGTCGGGACGTTTCAGTTTGTGGTGCGCAAGGACATGCATTTGAAGTGGCCGCGGGCGGAGACGCCGACGCATTACATGACCATGGGATTTAACGATGATTTGAATGCGTGCGCGACCTTGGCGGTGCGGGAGATGGTGGATTTTCTGGTGACGGAGAAACATCTTTCGCGGGAGGACGCTTACATGCTGGCCAGCGTCAGCGCGGATCTGCATATTACGGAACTGGTGGATGGGAATAAGGGCGTGCATATGATGATCCCGAAGAACATTTTCGTGGGAAATTCCTCGAAGTAGCTCGAACCCGTTGGAATGGCCGTGTGCCCTTTCGGGCACGTTTCTTGGGCGGAACAATCGTGCACACGCGTCTGTTGCCGGACGGCCCGGCTGATAAAATTTAACCGAGGATTTATGAAACGACTCTTGACCTGCCTCGGGGTCTTGCTCGCCTTCGTTATTGCGCCAAGCCTTCGCGCCCAAGCTATTCCTGCGGGTTGGTGCAGGGCTTTGCCGCGGCCGGAGTACCGGTCGCTGGAGCGGGTGTTTGTGCATGAACCGTGGTTTGAGGTGTACAAGATTGAACCCGGAGTTTTTGCGATTTATGAGCCGCATCAGGCTGAGGAAGTGATTTCTTACCTGATCATAGGGACGAAGCAGGCGGTTTTGTTCGATACGGGGATGGGGATTGGGGATATTCACAGCCTGGTGACCCGAATGACCTCGCGGCCGATTGTGGTTTTGAACTCGCATACGCATAACGATCATGTGGGCGGGAATTCGCAGTTTGAGTTTGTGTTCGGGATGGATACGGCGTTTACGCGTGCGAACGCGAAGGGTTCACGAGAGGATGCGCAGGCGGAGCTGGGGCCGGATATGGTTTGCGGGGATTTGCCGAAGACGTTCAATCGCGCGAGCTATTCGACGAAGCCGTGGAAGATTTCGATGGCAGTGCATGACGGGTTCAAGATCAATCTTGGCGGGCGGACGGTGGAGATCATCGGGACGCCGGGGCATACGCCGGATGCGATCTGTCTGTTCGATCGCGCGAACGGGTTGTTGTTTACGGGAGATACGTACTATCCGGCACCGATCTGGTTATATCGTCCGGAGACGGATATGGATGCGTATGTAGCTTCGGTGAAAAAGATCGCAGCATTGGCGCCGCAGGTGAAAACGGTGCTGGGCGCACACAATATTCCTGTGGCGGAGCCTGCGGTGTTGTCGAAACTGGTGGTGGCGATTGAGCAGGTGCGGGCTGGTAAGGGCGATGTGAAAGCCGAGGGTGAGGGTAAGGCGATTCACGAGATTGACGGGATCGCATTCTTGATGAAGGCGCAGTAGAACGAGCTTTGAGCGATAGGTCGTTCCTTTTTGTGGGCAGCACCGTCCCACCCTTCGCAAAATGCGCGAAGGATGGGGCACCCCAGATGGCCCAGCGGTGAAAATCTGTCCTGTAGTTTCAAGCAGCAAACATCAGTGACAGGAATCTAGTAGTCATAGATGTGTTCGACGAGATAGCCGCGGCTGGCTATGTCGTTGAGGACGAGGTGAAGGTCGGTCACCCGGCACTCCATGGCGACGCGCTGGACGTCGCGCGCGAGGACCTTTTCGGTGAAGAGGGCGCGCTCTTCGGGTGTGTAGTCTCGCCAGCCCTGGGCGATGGAGGTGACGACGATGACGGAGTTTCCGGCGATCTGGGCGAAGTGAACATTTTTCTTCGCCAGCGCGACAGCGAGCTCGGTGAATTCCTGGTAGCGCGGGATGGAGACCAGATACTCGCCTGGAGCGATGTCTTTGATCTTGCGGATGTGCGGGAATTCGCGAAAGACGGATTCGGAGGCGTTGTCGATGGCGGCGTAGGTTTCAGTGGATTCGGCGCCGTGGAGATGGCTGGTGAGTTGGAGGATTTCGGAATAGAGGGATTGCAGGCCGTAGTCGAGTGTGAGGATGGTTTTGCGTTCTAGTTTGCGGAACTGGTGAGGCCCGAGGAAGGGCGTTTGCGTCCAGAGGCCTTTGAGGGCGCGGGCAAAATGGAATTCGTACGCGGGGCGGACGGTGGCGAAATTGGCGTAGTCACGGGCGACGCCAGCGGCGTAAGCGTCTTCCTCGGTGAGCTGATGGCCGCTGAGGAATTCGGTGAGACGGCCAATCGTGTTTTCGTATATCCCGCGAGCCGTGTACTCGAGCGAGAAGCTGGTGCCGATAGCGACGAGCATGACGTGATCGCCGAAATTGCCCTGCTTGCGCTGGTGAGTGAGCGAGCAGATGAAGCAGTAGCCGTGCCAATACTGGTAGATCGAGCCGAAGTAGGGGAAGTCGCTGGGCGGGCGAGATTTGTCGAGGAAGTTGGCGCGTTCTTCGTAGCTCCAAACGATGAACCATTCGGGAAAAGTGTAGTAGGTGTGGTCGAGGGGGCGATGGTTGGCGCCGAAATCGGCGATGGTGGCGTGGTGGGATGTGAGGTCGGAATCGTCGGAGATTGGAGAGGCGTCAGGCTTGCTGAAGCTGCAGATCGCGAAGAACACGATGAGGAAAAGGATGTAAGCCCCGACGAAATAGAGCAGGGCGCGCAGAAATTTGCGGAACAGGAACCTGAGGAATGGGCCCATGGTGAGAGGTATCCACCTCTAAAATAAATGTTTGTGTACTGAGCGGGAATAGCTTCCTTCGGACAATGGCACAAAAGATTACCTCCTGTCGCGAACAGCCAAGCGGATTCGGTTTACTAGACGAGAGATTTTTTCGAAGAGAGAGCGGATTGTTCTTGCGTCCGCGGAAAATATTTCTCACAATCGGTTTCGTCCTTGGGATCAGGGGAGAAGTTGGGGCCAAACCACAGGGTAAGAACGCGAACGTATTGGATTCGCATGACGTGGTCATGCGTGGCTGTTGTGGCATTGTCTCCGCTGGTGACTGCTGCGCAATCTCCCTCCAGCGCCAGTGTTCCGGCAGTCGTCGACAGTCGCAACTATCAGGTTTCCGCCCACGAACTGCAAGTTCCGCCTAAGGCACGCGAGGCCTTCAATCGCGGCACGGATCTACTCGCTGCGAAGAACTCCGCGGCCAGCATCACGCAATTCCAGCGCGCAATTGAGATTTATTCCGACTTCTATGAGGCTTACTACAAGATTGGCTTGGCCAGCTTAAATCTGCAGAAATACCAAGAGGCGCAGACCGCGTTCGAGACTTCGATCGAGCTGAGCAAGGGTCGCTATCCACCTTCGCAATTCGGTTTGGGCGTCATCCTCTGTATTCAAAAGGATTTTGCTGGAGCGGAGGAATCCGTGCGCGCCGGCCTGGATGCGTATCCAACGGATGCAGCAGGCAACTTTACGCTGGCGTGGGTTCTGTTCCGGGCGGGCCGGCTGCCTGAGGCGGAGAAAAGCGCGCGGCAAGCGGTTCTTTCCAATACAAACATGGCTAGCGCCTATCTTCTGCTGGCGCAGATTCATCTGCGGCAGAACGAGCTTTCGGCGGTGGTTTCTGATCTGGACGCATATCTGGCGTTGGACCCAGAGGGCGCGCACAACGTCGAGGCCCGGGCGATTCGGACTCAGGCGCAGCAAGTGCTCGCAAAGCAGCAGGGCGATGGACCCATCGTCGCCAAGACGCCAACGCCGTAAATCTCACCGCTGGCTCCGCATGTCCCGGCCGCGCTTCACTCAATTGATCTACAACGAATGGCCACTTAATGTGGCCTTTGCGCTTTCGGAGGTAAACTTATTCTCGTTGTTGTGGGTCCGACTTGAAATTGTGGCGTCATGCTCCGGCGGCCAGCTTCATTGCAGCGCTGCTGGTTTGCCTTCCACCGCTGACTGCCGTTCCCGCTCGCGACAAGTCCGTCTGGAACTATGACGGCGGCATCGTCCTTGTTACCGACGGCTCGATCACCGACGGCCCGTGCTTTCGGGTCGCGGGTCGCGTTTCCGCGCCGAAATTCTTCGACAACCTCAAGCGTGTGGATACTGGAAGGGGCGCGGTGTTTCGCCGAGGCGCCGAGACGCTGGATACCTTCCCCGATCAACTGACACTGGTCTTTGTAGTGCACGACCATCCATGCTCCACGGAGTTGCAGAGCAGTTTCGCGCATGGGTACCTCACGCGTTCGCAGATGAGTTCGCTGAAACTCAACATTTACTGGAAGCGAGGCGTTGAGATGCGGCCGGTCTCTCACATTGAACCCCGGTATTTCTCCGTGGATCCAGTGATGACCCATCCAGTTGGTCCCGCGACCTCCTTGCAGGAGAGGCTGGTGTGGTCTTACGCATTCGCCGTGAACAGCACCGGGGTGCCGCTGACCGACAGCCTGGTATTGATTCTTCGCTCACCCGATGGGCGCATCGCTGCGCGCGTCGCCGCACGGATGTGAGCCGCGAGACCGAGGCATTCGACCGGAATTGTGAACCGTCGTGGGCAACTGGTGCTGTAGTGTCTGCGACCCTCCCGCCATGCCGGCTCGCCGCCGGGCGACTAGTTCTAAGGCCTGCGTCCTAGACAATTGCAACGTTGTGGACTGGCCTAAATCTGGCCCGTGGGACAGTTGCCCGACCTCTGAGGTCGTCCTTATTGTTAGCGAAGGGTGCAAGCGGAGCCTCCTCTCGGCTCTCCTCGCTTGACTAATAAAAACCTAATGAAGGGCGATCCCGAGGAGGGTTTTCGTGAGGAAATATCTGGGACTCTTAGCGTTGGCTTTGTTGGCCTCGATGCCCGCGGCGGCTCAGACGCCAACCCCGATTCGGGTCAAATGCGGAGGGGCTGCGCTGACAGATTCCAGCGGACAAATCTGGACGGCGGATAATGGGTTTAACGGCGGGTTGGTGAGCAAGACTACGGGGGCGGTGAGCGGTACTGCCGATCCTGCCTTGTTTCAAACCGGGCGAACTGCGCCGGATTCCGGATCGTTGACTTACTCCTTTCCCGTTTCCAACGGGTCCTATCACGTCAATTTGTACTTTGCGGAACTGAATACCGGTGACTACGCGAAGGGGGCGAGGCTGTTCAATGTCCTGCTGCAGGGCAGCAGCTTTCTGCAGAACTTCGATATTTTCGCTTCTGCTGGCGGCGGCGCGGCGTTGATCAAAGGATCGGACATTACGGTGTCGAACGGGGCGGTGCAGATCGAACTCGATACCATCCCCGGCCACGATCGCGCGAAAGTGACTGCGATTGAGATCACGCAAGGGACTGGTGGGTCGGCACCCCAACTGGCACTCAACTTTGTTTATCCTGACGGAACCCCGGTGTCTGGCACGCTGAACTACACGGTGACGGCGTCGCAACTGAAGCTGAGCGGAAACACGCCGCTGGTGAACGGCCAGGCCAGCTGTGTTCTATATGCAGCGCCTCAGATGCTGGGGCTCGCAGGGCAAGTGCAGCTGAATTTGAGCTTGACGGACACCGCGGGTCGTACCCTTTGGCAGATCGGCATGACGCTGGATTCCAGCACTGCGAACATTAATGGAGTGCAGAGTTCGGCGTTGAGCGTGGTAGTGCAGAAGGGGACGTAGTCGCGGCGTTCACGACTTAGGTTCACCGAAAACCGGCTCGGCTTGGCTTGGGTGAACACACAATCCGTCGGGAGCCTCCACAAAGGACGCGGATAGCGTTCAAGACGCTGTGGAAAAATATTAAAATAGTGTTGACACTTAAGCGGTGTGTCCCTATACTCATCAGGTTGTTCGGAAGCTTTCCTGCTGGACAGGAGGCTCTTGCTCTTTGACAATCGATACGATGTGCCAGAATCCGTTCGAAACTATTCGGCTTTCGAGCCCGAATAGTCTGAGTTAATCGAGCGACAATAATTTGCTTGGCAGGCTGGCTCTCTGATGCAAATCAGAGGGCATTTTTTTTCGCCAAGCTACCAGTTTCAAACGAGAGTTTGATCCTGGCTCAGAACGAACGCTGGCGGCGTGCTTAACACATGCAAGTCGAGTGCGCGTCCCGGTCGCAAGACCAGGATGGCGCACGGCGCACGGGTGCGTAACACGTGGGTAATCTGCCCTTCGATGGGGAATAACTCGCCGAAAGGCGAGCTAATTCCGCATAACATTCCGGGGACTTTGGTTCTTGGATTCAAAGGCGTAAGTCGTCGGAGGAGGAGCCCGCGCACGATTAGCTAGTTGGTGAGGTAATGGCTCACCAAGGCTATGATCGTTAGCTGGTCTGAGAGGATGGCCAGCCACACTGGAACTGAGACACGGTCCAGACTCCTACGGGAGGCAGCAGTGGGGAATCTTGCACAATGGGCGAAAGCCTGATGCAGCGACGCCGCGTGGGGGATGAAGCTTCTCGGAGTGTAAACCCCTTTCGACCCGGACGAATACCTCGCAAGAGGGGTGACGGTACGGGTATAAGAAGCCCCGGCTAACTACGTGCCAGCAGCCGCGGTAAGACGTAGGGGGCCAGCGTTGTTCGGAATTACTGGGTGTAAAGGGTTCGTAGGCGGTGTGGCAAGTCGGGAGTGAAATCTCTAGGCTCAACCTAGAGTCTGCTTCCGAAACTGCTGTGCTTGAGTGTGGGAGAGGCGCGTGGAATTGCAGGTGTAGCGGTGAAATGCGTAGATATCTGCAGGAACACCCGTGGCGAAAGCGGCGCGCTGGACCACTACTGACGCTGAGGAACGAAAGCTAGGGGAGCAAACAGGATTAGATACCCTGGTAGTCCTAGCCCTAAACGATCAGGACTTGGGGTGCCACCCGTTCGGGTGTCGTCCCGGAGCTAACGCGTTAAGTCCTGCACCTGGGGAGTACGGTCGCAAGACTGAAACTCAAAGGAATTGACGGGGGCCCGCACAAGCGGTGGAACATGTGGTTCAATTCGACGCTACGCGAGGAACCTTACCTGGGCTCGAAATGCTTTTGACCAGCTGTAGAAATACGGCCTTCCCGCAAGGGACAAGAGTATAGGCGCTGCATGGCTGTCGTCAGCTCGTGCCGTGAGGTGTTGGGTTAAGTCCCGCAACGAGCGCAACCCCTGCACGTAGTTGCCACTCCGCAAGGAGGGAACTCTACGTGGACTGCTCCGGATAACGGAGAGGAAGGTGGGGATGACGTCAAGTCCGCATGGCCTTTATGTCCAGGGCTACACACGTGTTACAATGCAGGGCACAAACCGTTGCCAACCCGCGAGGGGGAGCTAATCGGAAAAAACTCTGCTCAGTTCGGATTGCAGTCTGCAACTCGACTGCATGAAGCCGGAATCGCTAGTAATGGCGTATCAGATCGACGCCGTGAATACGTTCCCGGGCCTTGTACACACCGCCCGTCACATCACGAAAGTGAGTTGTACTAGAAGTCGTCACGCTGACCGCAAGGAGGCAGACGCCCAAGGTATGACTCATGATTGGGGTGAAGTCGTAACAAGGTAGCCGTAGGAGAACCTGCGGCTGGATCACCTCCTTTCTAAAGTAGTCGTGGCTCAACCCGCTAAGGTGTGCGGGTCATGCCACGCAATGCAAGCAAAGCCCTCACGAGCTTTGGTTGCACGCTTCGATTGACTCGCCTTCGGGCGGATTCTGTCAGATCGTATCGATCAAAGAGCAGGCACAACTCGAGATCTATTGTAAGGCCGCTGAGAAATCAGCGGCCTTTTTTTGTTTTTGGGGCCTCGGTTGAGTTCCCCGATTGGGAATCGAGGCCCTTCACTGGCAAGGCCTTTCACCTTGTGACTGGCTTTCCGGATTTTTCGAATTTAACTTACTGCCGTCGACCCTAAGATTCGCCATATCTTCGCCTTTGCCGCTCGATTCGACGTGCTCCAGCGGTCCATCGCCAAGTAAGGCTCGTAGCCAAATTGGTCCGGTGTTCCAACGTGGAAGATCGAATTGGCGCGATTCCCGAGATGATGTGCGTTGATTCCGATTAGAAACGGGCAAATCTTGGCTTACAGAAGTCTAAGCAAACGGCCGCCAGTGGCCACCGGAATGCAATTTCTGGCCTTGCCCCAAGGGGCCATTCAGAGAATAGGGAGGCGGCAAATGAATCTTAAGAGGACGAAGTACGCCGTTACCTTCGTACAGAAGTTCAGCTGGTCCCTGAACGATTGCAGCGCATCGATCAGGATCCTCAGCGTGTACCTTGCGTTGAAGATCATCTGTAACTTGCCGCTGCACACAGCCGTTGTTGAAGCAATGAAGCGGTAAACCGAAACCGCAGTCACTCGTATACACCTACAGGGGAAGCGTTAGAATTCTACCCTCCCACTCCGCTGCTTCTGTGGCCGCCCAAACCAAATGCAACCACTCGATTGCCACCAACACGTCGGTGCGTTGCAAAATGAGAATAATTCCGGGGTTTGATCTCTTCGCCGTGAGAGTTGCGAATGCTCGTGGCATCGACTTCCGATCGTGTGACACGAGCACTCTGTTTTCGCCGGCGAGCGCCAACACTTCAAGATCGCTCAAGCCTCGTAGCGCAGAAGTGTTTGCGGTCTTGACGGGTACCGTCTGAGGATTCCTCTTACTATGTGTTCGTTCAGGTCGGCGTCGGCCTGAAAACGCAACTTCATTTGGGCGCCGAAGACTGACGCGCTTCCTCGCTTTTGGTGCCATAGCGGATTGGTAGCCCGGCTCTGAAGCGCCAACTTTGCGAAGTCAGGTTCCAGGGTCTCGAGATAAGCCTCAACCGCTCGTTGGTTCGCCAAATAGTAGGCCAGCGCTCCGAAGACTTCTTCAAGGTGCAACACCGGAAAGGCCTGGGCAATGCTCTCGGGTGAAGCTCCGCGCAAGAACGCCAAAACGACGGAGTCTAGAGATACCCGCGTCCCTATGATCCAGTACACACCTTCTCGATGTTCCACGTATTCTTTCGACATATCCCGCATCCCGTCGGTACTGATAACCATCAGCAGTACGAATCGGCTGGTTTCTATCCGCCTGCCTATCTGTGGAAAATGGCGACGTAGGCCCACTTGAGGATTGCGCCGGTCACGACCGCGATCATCGCGATCACCACCATGCCCATTAACCAATTGCCGATCGAGCTCAGGCCGGAGTCGAACAGATGTTCTTCACCGGGATCGTCGTCATTTTGCGGCGATTTGCCTTTGTTCTTGCTGAAGATGAGCTTGAATTCGTGAAGAGCCGACTTCGGGGCATCGAGCAGATGCATAAGAACCTCCGCGATCGCGGCAACGGGAGGGGACCTGCGCCCGAATCTACTCTCCTGTTCTGTTTGTGTCCAGTCCTGGTGCACTGGTCTCAGCCTCAGGCTAGCCACCGATTCCTGCAGCCTTTTCCGCGCGTCAACGAATCGAAGCGAATGCTCTGTTGTGATCTCACGCTAAGCTAACGGTCTTCGTGGAACAGTTCTTACGACATTTATTTCATCTGGCGCATCGAGCGGGAGCACTGGGATTGCTCGCCGTCGGCGTATTGGACTCTTCATTTTTGATGTTGCCGCTAGGCAATGATTTTCTGCTGATGGGGCTTGCGGCGCGGCATTCAGATCGCGTGATTCTGTATGTTGCTGCTGCAACCCTTGGTTCGGTGGGTGGAATGCTGTTAACCCTGTGGCTCTCAAGTAAGGCCGGAGACAAACTTTCCAAAGGCCGCAAGGGGCGCGCCTGGCGGTATGTGGAGAAGCAGACCAAGGAGAAGGCCGGCTGGGTTTTGACTTTGGGGAGTCTGATGCCGCCG
>Ga0206910_1173_pt1 | contig 12041 bp, 11 predicted proteins | sample Alteio_BWOrgHeat_77_FD_152949 | JGI IMG/M metagenome (GOLD analysis project Ga0206910, IMG submission 152949) | Enriched cells from forest soil in Barre Woods Harvard Forest LTER site, Petersham, Massachusetts, United States -... | ecosystem: Environmental > Terrestrial > Soil > Temperate forest >... | reverse complement strand
TTTATCTGAATGGAAAGAATTCAATCAGCCTCTCAGGAGAAAATGATTTCCACACAATTTGGTTCATTTTGCAGCCTGGAAGTTCGGGAACACTCAATCTTCCGAATCAAGCCAGTCCTTTCAATTGGACGGTCGGCAAAGCCACAGGCCTCAATGTCGACTGGAACGTCACCGTCAAAGATTCTAAGCCTAACATTGGAATTCAATCCCACGCGGGTTCAAATTGGACAGTGGTCGGAGCAAATTCTGGCACCAAAGAGGCGACCATGTCCCTCTATTTAGATCCGACCACTGCACCCACTGACCCCATCGTATTATCAAACCTTCCCATCGGCCTGGTCGGGAACTCAACACCTTATACTCTGACCTTTCCGTGGAGCACAGAACCGCAACTGACCTTAAAAAATGTCAATCTCGGGCCGATCGCTTGGCAGATTTATCCTGGGAATGTGACTCCAACCCAGGCTATTCCAGTCAACATGGAGATTTCGAACTCGGTGATCAACGAAATAGGGGTTGCCGCAGGCTTTGTTCAACTCACCAACTGCAACCTGCAATGGGCTGTTATCGCGGCCCTTTCTAGTGCAGCCACTATCAATGCCATCAGTAGCGATATATGGAGCCAAACCATTATGGCAACGGGTGGTGGTACTATCGTAGTCACCGGATCCAACATTCATGGCTCATTGATTCAGGCATCAAAAGGCGGCAAAGTGCAAGTCTCTGCAGCCAGTGTGATGTGGGCGGACGGAAACACTGCTGTTTGCGACAGTACTGCTGCTTTTAACAATATGCTTAGCGACGGTGGGCGCGCCGTGTGCAGTCCGTTCGAGAATCCGATGCAGCTTCCGACTCGTAGTGTTCTAGATTCGAGTTCGATCGTCGGTTTTTTAGGTCCAGCAAATCAGGCTTGTCTAGCGGTGACCTCGGGAGCTTACACTGCTGCGATTGAGGTCGAACAAGCTGGAAATCCTACTCTCCCAGCCGGGACATCAGGGACATTCAGCTGCACCAATGCGTCGACCTTGAGCGTGTATAAATCCAGCTTTAGCAGTTACCCTTTTCAACTTTATCAAGATGCGAGTTCACATAGCGCCATCACTGCTGGATCGAATTACAATTGCACGGTGACCGTGGGAACAAACGTCACTCATTTTAGCATTACTGCGCCAACCTGTGCCTATCCTTGATCGTCTTCTCGATTTTGCGCGATCTAGACGCGGTCACCGCAATTTTACTAAAAATTTGGGTGCTCATAGAGCGCTATTAGCTTAACATTTTTTCCGAAAACAACACTAAGGGGGTCAGATGAATTCCGTTAAGGCTTGGACGAATTTTTGGTTTGGATGTGTTTTGTTTTTGGTTGCATGCGGATCAGCCGGAGTCCGTTCGGATCGAAATCCGTCGTCGGATCCGACTCCGGTGCATGAACTTCAGCCCAGAAGTGATGCTGGCAAAGCTGTAAGCCCCTGCCCTGTTCCTGCTAAAGGACCAAACCAACTCAGTCTAGCTTCAGACTGGCCCGATTTTTTCAAGGATCATCCCTTGCTCGGCTGCCTCTTTTCACCTGAAGAAGAGGGATACACTCCTTATCCATTTCAAGTTTTTTCGGGCGAAACAAATATCTATGCCGGCACCTCGGATTTGCAGCATGTTACTGAAAAGATGAGCGGCTCTGGTTATTACCCGGTTCGCGCCATTATGCCAGATGGGCGGGCGCGTGCTTACGCCTATGTTTTCTTCAATAGACCCACAGGTTCAAATGTCGGGACCTACACCGAGTTCTTCACTTTCTTCGCTGCAAGTACGAATCCAAATACAAGTCTTAAAGCCACCAACGGGATTGCACCCATTGTAGCACTGGGCCTTCCAGGCGTTGTCTACTATTTTGATCGAGCCGTCTTGAGTAATGACAATGCTATTCGATACGGACGATCGCTTATGGGATTCAACAAGACCCATGGCAATGTTCAGTTCAACGAGCCAGGCACCATGCGCGATTTTGTTGCTAGCGAGCCCAGTGGCCTGATCTTACACGCGCAAGTCAAAGAAGATCCTGCTGATACGCCCGCAGCGGTCCGCGATGGTCTGATTCCTACTTTGGTTGATAATTTTGGTCCTAGCGCTCCAATGCCACCACCAGCAACTGACCCGCAAATGTGGACCCTGGTTTCCCGCTTGCCAGGCGGACCTATGGTTACAAGCTATTTTTTCAATAAGCAAAATCCCGCCTTTAGATTGTTAACTAGTAGCGATACTCTGCAATTTGGAGAGTCCGAGGTTGGCGCTGAACTCAAAAGTTTTGATTTTAAAGCCAGCTCGATAGTTTGGTCGCGAGAAGTTCTTTGCTCTATCGAGTCGCCAGAGTGGTGGAAAAAGTAAGATGGCCTACACTTTAATCAGCTCAGAGCGATCGCCCTTTGGTCGCATCTGCAGAATGTTCATGATTCGGCACGCGATAGATTTTGACTTTCGCGTGCTCAATTTTGTTGATGATCAAAATGCAGCGATTGCCTTAGCCAAAGAAACTCCAATCAACAAGGTTCCGATTCTAGTCGATAATAACCAAAAGATCTTTGATTCTCGCGTGATCATAAATCATCTTATTAAAAAACACCGGCTTCCCGAGCTAAGTCTGCAAGAAGAAAATATCATTTCATGCATCTATAGCTGCCTCGACGCCGGCGTGATCCTTTTTTTAATGAAAAAAGACGGCTATGACATCGGCGGTCCAGGATTTTTTTTTAGAACGCAACCGCGAACGCATCCCAAGCAATATGAAGTTTCTTTCAGAGTGGGCCGAGTCCTTAAATCCAGAAAAAACTCACGACTGGAATTTTGCATCGATGAGCCTATTTAGCTTCGTCTATTGGGCCGAAAATAGAGCAAATTTCATCGACGTAAAATCCTTTCCATCACTGGCAAAATTCATGCAAAGCTTTGCTAAAGCGCCCGGAGTCAAAGAAAGCAGTTTTTAGCCCATCTCAGAAACAAAAAACGCCTGTAAATACAGGAGCTGGGATTTCCAATTTTGAGTGGAAATCTTAAATAGCTTTCCGTCTGCGGAAAGTCGTGCCCATGATCCATTCGAAAATCTTATGTTGATCGGGCTGACTGAGATTCACGAAAGAAAGAAAGTAATCATAACTCCCGTCCTCAAGCGCGACACAGTCGGTGACTTCTAAATTAGGATTGTGCAAACCAAGATGCTTGAAGAGAGCCAGATTGAGCCCTTCAATCTTTTCGCCTTTCTTGATCGGAACGGCGGCCCGTAAAATTATTCCGCGTTTACTAATCGAAGTCAGGTGCACTGGAAAAGACAAAATACCATGGGCATTTTTGTCGTTCTTTTCGAGCAGAATCTCTTCAATCTGCGGACTACCACCTAAAACTCGCTCGATTCGATTGAATAGATCTTCTTTTTTTGGCGGCTTCATCAAATAGTCGTCAACTTGGAAGGATTTGGCTTTGACGATGTCTTCTTTTGAGCCATTTCCGGTCAAAATTATCACCGGTAGATATTTGGTTTTTTCGTTCCCACGCAATGCTCTAAGAACTTTAAAACCATTCATGTGGGGCATTGTTATGTCCAGCAACATCAGATCAAAATGATTTTGAGCCAAAGCTTCTAATGCTGAAAAACCATCGCGCTCAACCTTAACGGCAAAGCCGGACTGGGTTAGAAAAAAAGTCACCAGTTCGAGAATGTGCTCGTCATCATCAACCAGTAAAATATTTCTACGCACTCCCATCCTCCAGTGCTACCTATCGGAAAGATAAAGGTTGGCCTAAAGGGGCTGCTTGCTTAAACAAAATGCGATGGCAAGTCCTTCGTCGAGTCACTTAATATTAATGGCAAATATTCCGACCCGAAACCATGAGGAATGTCTTCAGAGTCAATGTAGGCTTCGCGATTGCGTTACTGGCGCTAGCTGTCGTTGGCTACCAATCTTATCGTACACCCGAAGCCATTTCGGCCGCAGGTCGCTTGCGAGGCCAGCTTCGGCAAGACTTGATTCTAATGAAAACCATGGAATCCTCGCTCAAAGATGCAGAAACCGGCCAGCGCGGTTTTTTACTGACCGGAAAAGAAAGCTACCTAAAACCCTATTTGACCGCCAAAGATTTAATACCTACCCAAATGGCTGAGCTAGAAAAAAACTTGGAAGCAAACCCTTCTCAACAGCAGAGACTAAGAACTCTAGAGCCTTTGATTGAAAAAAAAGATGAATGAACTTGGCCAAACTATTGCACTAGAACGAGCAAACCAGCATCAAAAAGCTCTAGAGATCGTGCTTAGCGATAACGGTCACGAAGTTATGGAGCAAATACTAGCTGTTATTTCGCATTTGAAATACGAGCAGGATCGCATGGTGCGAGACCAGTTCGATGTTGAAAATGAGACTGTTCGGCAAAGTACCGTCACGGTCATGTTTGGAAATCTTATGGCGTTTTGCTTGGTTGTGCTGGCAAGTCTTCTGACCCATCATGAATTGCGCGGCAGAAAAAAAGCTGAAGATGAGCGCGATAGTTTCTTTACCATGTCACTCGACATGCTTTGTATCGCAGGCATGGACGGCTACTTCAAACTGCTCAATCCCTCGTTCGAAGCGCTGCTCGGCTTCACTACCAAAGAGCTCACCTCAAAGCCTATTCTAAGCTTTATACATCCCGACGATATCCTAGCAACCCAACAAGAGATCGCTCGGCAAGCCGCTGGCGATAGTGTCTTATTCTTCGAAAATCGTTATCTCTGCAAGGACGGGAGTTACCGATGGTTGTCCTGGAAATCGGTGCCAGTCGGTGACAAAATGTATGCAACCGCACGCGATGTCACCGAGACCAAAAGAATCGAACAAGATCTAATCAGGGCCCGCCAAGCCGCGCTGGAATCTTCAAGAGTTAAATCCGAATTTCTTGCAAATATGAGTCACGAGATTAGAACTCCACTCAATGGCATCATCGGAATGACCGATCTCTTGCTCGAAACAACTCTGATCGATATACAACGGCGCTATGCTACGATCGTGCAAGAGTCTGGACAAGCGCTGTTGTGGCTGATCAATAGCATCTTGGATTTTTCTAAAATTGAAGCTGGAAAAATGGACTTTGAACACATCGAGTTTAACCCTGGTCATTTGGTAGAACAGCAATGCATGCTCATGTCGGCTAAAGCCAAAGAAAAAAACCTTACGCTCACAACCATTGTGGATCCCAACGTTCCAACGCATCTCTTAGGAGATTCAAGCAAGCTGGCCCAGGTTCTGCTCAACCTTATCTCAAACGCCATCAAATTTACTGAGAAAGGTTCGGTTGTTGTTCAAGCTGCCGCGTCAGAAATCAGCGATTCAAGCGTTACTCTTCTCTTCGGCGTTCGCGATACAGGAATTGGCATCTCTAGCACCGATCAAACTCGTTTGTTTCAGCCTTTCACACAAGCCGACGGCTCAACGGCACGCAAGTTTGGCGGAACGGGCTTGGGCCTTTCTATCAGCAAGAAAATTGTCGAAATGATGCAGGGTCAGATCGGCGTAGAAAGTACGCCTGGCGAAGGTTCGACGTTCTGGTTCAATGTAACTTTTGATCTTGCCGATCAAAAATCTTCGCAAACGCCAAGCAGACTTAAACATGAATTAGCATCTAGCCCTGCAAAGTCCTCTGAACAAGCTGCGGATCTTAAAACGATGCGAGCCAAAATTCTGGTGGTTGAAGACAACTTGGTCAATCAGCTCTTAGCAGTGACTCAGCTCGAGAGCCTAGGATATACGACTGTTGCAGTGGCTAATGGCTTCGAAGCCATTACTGCTTATCAAAAAGGAAATTTTGATCTGATCTTAATGGACTGTCAGATGCCCGAGATGGATGGCTTTCAAGCGACCCAAGCGATTCGCAAAATGGAGCAATCAACTACAACCCATATTCCAATAATTGCACTCACTGCCAATGCCATGCAGCCCGACCACGAGCAATGCCTGGCCGCGGGTATGGATGATTATCTCGCCAAGCCTTTTAAGAAAGAGAAACTAATGGGCCTCATTAATCATTGGCTCAATCAAAATTTGAAAAAGACAGCTTGATTCAAGTTCCTGTGACCCTTTCGCCCACGCCTCATTCCGGCTCATTTCTGTCAGAATAATTTGACGGCATTCTTATCATCGCATGATATCGACCCGCTATTGTGATTTACATGCAGACCGATGAACTTCGAATGAAAAGTGACCTCACATCATTTCTATCTCAATCTGAGACTCAAGATTTCTTAACAAAGGCCGATCCTATTGGGATGACGAACATCACAAAAATGAACATAGGGTTCAGTCTGGCCCTGCTCATATTGATTGCTGTAAGTCTGCAGTCTTATCGCAGTATTGGTGCCGTTTCGGCTAAGTTTCATCTGCGCAAATCCGAAGTTGCGATCGATAAAGTCATCGATTCTGTGCAAAACTCAGAACTAGCACTGCGCGGTGTCTTGTTGCAAGGGAGTGAGGCGGATTTAAGTCCTTACACACAAGCAAGATCCACACTCGACCCCAATCTTGCGGATCTCGAACTGGAGCTCAAAGACAACCCAACACAGCAAGAGAGTTTAAAAAATCTGAAAAAATTGACTCATGAAAAAATAGCCGAGCTCGATGTAACACTGCAATCGAACAAAGAAAAAGGCTCGAAAAAAGCTATTGAAAGCTTGTTTGAAGATGCCAAGAAAAATACATTGGGGCAGATCAATCAGCTAGTCATAAAAATGCATGAGGACCAGGAGCAGTTGGTAGCACGACATACAGAAGCTAAAGAAGCGGCTATTCGCAATCTCAACTTGAGTATATTTTTTGGCGGCCTGTTGGCCATTGCTCTTGTTGTAATTACAATTTTCATTGTGAACGCTGATTTCAAGAAGCTGGTTGCAGCACGCGAGAGCGCACTGGGCGCCGTTCGCGTGAAAGCTGAATTCCTAGCAAATATGAGTCACGAAATTCGCACCCCACTAAATGGCATCATTGGGATGACCGATCTCCTATTAGAAACCCCACTCGATGACCTACAGCAAAAGCACGCTAAAACTGTGCAGGCCTCGGGTCAAGCCTTGCTGACTGTGATAAACGACATTTTGGATTTTTCAAAAATCGAAGCTAACAAATTGAGTTTGGAAATAATTGATTTTAGCCCATTTTCAGTTTTAGAGACCCAGCTCGAACTCTTATCTGCGCAGGTCAAATCAAAAGGCCTGTCCTTAAGCACTTTCGTGGATGCTTCAGTCCCGACTCTTCTCAAAGGAGACCCGGGCCGCATTTCGCAAATCCTATTGAATCTGATCGGAAACGCCATCAAGTTTACTGAATCTGGGTCGATCACGGCACGAGTCGAAGTTGCGAGCGAGACGGCTTCGCGTGTGAGCCTTCGATTCAGCATTCAAGACACCGGCATCGGAATAGAAAAAACCAGTCATGCGAAGCTGTTTGAACCTTTTGTGCAAGTGGATGGCTCAACCGCCAGACGATACGGGGGAACCGGCTTGGGCCTATCGATTTCCAAGCAATTGGTTGATCTCATGCAAGGTCAAATCGGCGTAGAAAGTGAAATTAGCAAGGGTTCTATTTTCTGGTTTAGTATTCCGCTCGAGCGAAGCACTCAATCTATAGAAACTTCCATGTTGCAGGCCGAAAAGAAGAAGGCCTTGAAGCTGGCAGAGGCATTGTCGCGCTCCAAAGCGGCGACCGGCGCTGCACCCATCAACTATGGCCGAATTCTGGTCGCTGAAGACAATGTCGTTAACCAACAGCTTATACTGGCGCAGCTGAAGAGTCTGGGCTACCTCGCCAATGCCGTTGCCAATGGCCGTGAAGTTGTCGAGGCCTTGAGCACGACTCCCTATGATCTGGTTCTTATGGATTGCCAAATGCCGGTGGTTGACGGCTTTGAGGCCACCGACTTTATTCGAAAAAAAGAAAAACTCAGCGGTGACCACATTGTCATTATTGCGCTAACGGCAAATGCGATGAAAGAAGATCGCGAAAAATGTTTGCAAATTGGAATGGACGACTATCTTTCTAAACCCTTAAGAAAAGATCTTTTGGCAACGGTCATAGAGAAATGGCTACCGAGCGAGCTCCGGCAGGCCGGTTAGACAGTCGAGGATACTCATGAGTGAAAATCAAATTGACCCAGTTATCCTAAATGAGTTCATCGGCGAACAGCTCAGCTTCGAGCAAAAACTTTTCGAAAAGCTAGTCTCGCTACTCTCGGATCAATTTCGCGAATTCGATCAATTAAACTATGCTGGTGCACCGGCTGTTTTAGAAAAGCTTGGCCAAGCTGCGCACAAACTTAAGTCAGGCTGCCGATCCTTCGGAGCTATGCAACTTGCGCTGTCGCTAGAAAGCCTGGAAGCTTCCGCAAAAAAAGGGGAAGCCGAAAACGTTGAGCAAAAGTTCAAGGCCGTCAAATTGTCACTTCCGATCGTGATTGCCGAAATCGAGATGCAGGCCAAACAGATCTTCGCGCGGCAAAAATCCGCGGCATAATAACGCCGGACCAACGTCTCGCTCTGCTTCCTTGCCTACCTAAATGAATAAGAAAATGTATACTCTTTCCAGAGGTGTTTTATGCACAATTTTCTTGTTCTCTCGTCGCTCCTTTTAGGCTTTTGTATTCCTTGCTTCGGCGCAGAACCGCCCACAAAGAGTGGTCTTTTATTAACAGTGGATTTTCAGATGCGAGATTCAAAGAAAACTTTGCAAACAAAAAATGAGCTCATTTTGAATAAACAAAATACCAATTGGACGCCTTTGACTCCCAACATGTCCGGAGTCGTCTTACTCGGAAAGCTACAAGATTTGAGCCCGAGCCTATTGAAAGTTCAATATATGATTGTCGACACAAACACGAGCCCCGTCTCAATCAAGCAGATGAGTGTCGTTTCCGAAATAGGCAAGATCGCTAAAATAAGTTCTCAGACCGAAGATGAGGAGACCTCAATCGCTTTGACGGCCAAGGACACCGACTACCGAGAGTAACGAACTCGAGTCCGTCGCTTAAGGCGAAGTTGAAAAGAGCCGCAAGACAGCGTTTTCTTCCGGCGTGCACGAAGGGTCGTCTCCATTCGCGGGCTTAAAGGCTTTGTCTAGGCTGCCATCTTGATATTTATCAAAAATCGCAGGATTGATGTAGTACTGAAGACTGGTTGCACCCTCATTATGTAGACGTGCAGCAGCGGCTGCTCCGGCCTCTTCCTGGGCTTTCTTAAGATCAGCCTTGTCCTTTGCTGGCCCTCGTTCATGCAGCAAGCGAGCCGCTGTTGTGGTTGCAATCCAAGTTCGAAAATCTCTGACTGTAAAAGCGCCAGCATTTGCTCGGATATAACTATTGACCTGAGCAGCGCTGACTCCAAAGACATTGTCGGAGCCATGAAAATTTTTATGCGGGAGCTGAATTAACAGGGCCGCGAGATCTTTATCTGTTTCTGTAATATCATGAGCAACCCCTTCTTTGCCGATGAATTTAAACCGAATCGATCCGCTCGTCGCATCCACATCAACAAACTTCCCTAACATCGTCGTCAGTCCATACGAGCCATTTTGCAGAACGTAGCGCGGACTACCGATTCTAATGCCAAAAACTTCAGTGGATCGCACCACGGCCGCCAGCCGTTTTTGCAAACCTAACCCGGGCTCTACCAAATCCTTTTCGATGGTAGCGTGCAGCTTCGGTAACTTCCGTCCGAATCGAAGAACGCGATCGAATTTATATTCATTCACCTGACTCCACAGTTTATGAAATAGATACCGCGGGGGTTTACCCTCTTTGTAGCCTATAGCTTGAACATGTGAAAGTGGGTCTGGTGAAATCCAAACATCATCGAAACGGTCGAGGTTTAATTTAGCAATTCTATCTAAAGTCTCACGGTCCGATATGGGTATGGGCTGGCCGCTTTCATCAAGGAAGACAACTCCCTGTCCAACATTTTTACGGGTGTAACCCCGTCCTCGGCCTTGCAGGTAATGCAGCCCCAGCTGCTCTGCAAATTGTCGTTTGGATTGGACATCTTCAGCCTCATCGCTGACCTCATCCTGATCATCAACCTCGTCCTGCTGACTATAAGCTTCTTGGCAAAGGAACTCAGCTCTAAGCTTTGGAACAAAGCCTATTTGCAGGAAAATAAAGACCCAAAGAAGCAACTTCATGACTCTAATTTTAGCAATCTCTAGGCCAAAGCGTGGCAATGCTCCCAGCTCGCATTAAATAGGCCAGTGCTGTGATTTTCGTGAACTTTTTCACGGTTCAGCTGTTTTAGCTTATACAGGCAACGAAATCCTAGGCTTCGTCACCTCCAAAAATTAACTTGAAAAAGGAGTACCCAATGAAGCTGGTTCTAACCGCATTGTTTTTGTTTCTTCCACTACTCTCTCGCGCAGCAGTCCCTAAAGTCGACGAGGGCTGTGTCGGTCTCGTGCTTGAGACGACAAGTGATTCCATATTCGTTCAGTCCGTGATTAAGGATAGTCCTGCCGCCAATGACGGAAGCATTTCCCCAGGCGACATGTTGCTCGCGGTCCAACAGGACAATACTTATGGCGCCGATTGGCTCTCGATCAAAGGCATGCCGCTGACTGACGCAGTAGAATTGATTCGCGGCGAAGTCGGAACAAAGGTCGGCCTGGAGTTTTCAAGCGGCGACAATGTCTACTCGGTGATTCTGACCAGGGCCCCAATCAGCCAAAGCCCGGATCAAGAAACTGTGGTTTTTAGGAACGAACATCTCAACCGTTCGAAATAAGACGAATTCCCTCGACTTGGTACGAACCTGTGATTCGTACCAAGTCCATGGCCCCTTCAAAAGATCTTTGCATTGGCAAAATTCGGGTCTAGCATCCTTGTTATGAATGCATTGAAAACTTACGAAAAACTCTCTGGACTCCCTTTTGGAAAATATATTTTTTCACGCCTTTTTTGTTTAAAGGCACCCTACTTCGGAACTATCAAACCGCATTTCGCCCAACTGCGAAAAGGACTTTGTGTCGTAGAAATCAAAAAGCGACGCCGAGTTCAAAATCATATAGGTACCGTTCACGCCATCGCCATGTGCAATATGGCCGAAGCCGCTGCCGGTCTTTGCGTCGAGGCCTCAATTTCAGACGGCCTTCGATGGATTCCGAAGAAAATGGAAGTTGAATATATCAAGAAGGCTCAGACAAATCTTAAGGCCGTCTGTGAGTTTGATCCGAAAGTGTTGGTTGCCGGAGAAGTCCCTGTGGAAGTCAAAGTTACCGATACCAACAACGAGCCCGTCTTTCGTGCTAAAATAGTCATGTATTTGTCGCCGCGAAAAATCAATGCCTGAGCCAGTTTTCGACAATGCTCTTGTCGGGAGATCTGTCGCGGCCCCCCCCACCTTGGCCCAGGTCGGATCGAATCTCTTTAAGAAGATTACTTTAGATGACCGCGCCGGCAAAAAGGTTTAATTTTCAGAGCATGGTTCAAGATGCTTGGAATCCTAAACAATACGACAAATTTAAAGATCAACGTTCGCAACCCTTTTATGATTTGATGCAATTGCTAGTTAAAACCGAGAATCCGCATGTCGTGGACCTCGGTTGCGGCAGCGGCGCACTCACGGCCGAATTGCACCGCCATCTTGACGCTCAAGAGACAATTGGGATTGATGCTTCAGAGTCGATGCTAGAGTCAGCACAGACAAATGCGATCCACAATCTCAAATTTCAATTGAGCACAATCGAGGCCTGGAATCCGGCTCGAAGTTTTGACGTCATATTTTCAAATGCAGCCCTGCAGTGGTGCTCAGATCACCGCAATTTGTTTGCCAGGATCACCAAACAGTTGAGCCCGCAGGGTCAATTTGCTGTACAAATGCCGATGAATCACGATTATCCGACCCATATCTTAGCCGATACGATGAGCCGCGAAACGCACTGGTCGCAGCTCCTCAACAAGCAATCACGGGATCAAGATAAAACCATGCTCAAAGTTGAAGACTACGCAAGCCTACTGTTTCAACTGGGCTTCAAAGAACAAAAAGTGTTTTTGCG
>Ga0206910_1171_pt1 | contig 12141 bp, 10 predicted proteins | sample Alteio_BWOrgHeat_77_FD_152949 | JGI IMG/M metagenome (GOLD analysis project Ga0206910, IMG submission 152949) | Enriched cells from forest soil in Barre Woods Harvard Forest LTER site, Petersham, Massachusetts, United States -... | ecosystem: Environmental > Terrestrial > Soil > Temperate forest >... | reverse complement strand
ATATTGTTGAGGTCGATATACAGTGGGAATATAATAGGTCTGTCGACCACCTTGCACGATCACCGCTAAGGCTACCAACACGAAAATCACAATCACTCCGAAGACAAAGAGCCAAGTCCCCAATCCCACCGGATAATCGTAAGTCGTTGCCGTCAGTGCCGTGGTGACGCTCTCGCAAGGTACTTCTGTCACGGTTGATGTTTCATTGTTAATGGTAAGACATGTTGCGCCTCCCCCGCAATACTGGTTGAAGGTGACGGCGTCTTGAATTCCCGCTTGGGACAAGGTGGTGGGAATGGTGACATCGACAATGCAAGTGCAGGTGGGCTCGTTAATGCACATGGGACAGATTTGGTTGAATTGTACGTTGCCGGTGGCAGAGCGAGATGCATTGATGGTGACACTGTTGATAACACAAATACCCCCGTTGTCACATAAGATCAAATTGCCTGTGTTGGGATCTCGCAGTCGAGCGACCCGAGCTTGCGAGCAGAGTGGATCACACTGAGGTAAATTTGTCGTGGGATAGGGTGGTGGTTGGATGCCTGGCGGATTGATGGAGGGAGCAAAACAACCACACACGCGAAGCAGGTTGGTGTTATCCGCGATTTGGGACCGCGTGCAGGCGGCGCATAAGGTAGCAAAAGCGACGCTACAAATACCCGTCGTCCGTTCACCTTCGGCACCGGAGCAGGTATTGAGGATGATGTCTTGGAAGGGAGTGTAGCCGTCCTGTCCTGGCAAGACCAGCGGATGTCGACTAAAATAGTTGCCAATCAAAAAGTCCATATCATCCTGAGCCCGTTGAAACCCCTCCGCATTGAAGGTCACCACACCTGTCCCCGTGGTGGGATAATAGAGTTGATAGAAGAGACCAGGACAGTCGAAGTTTTGCCATTGGTTTAACAGCTGTGCCGGTGTGGCAATTTGCCCATTAACGTAGCCGATGCAGAGAGCTTCATTTTGGATAGCACTACCTCCATTGATGATCCACGCGGGCACGGTGGCGGTGAATGGCGTGAGACATCCGGTCGGATCCATTTGAAGGCGCCGCAAATACTCGCTCGGAGAAGCGTGTGGTGCTGTGTCCGCGTGAAGCGCACCGAGGTGATGCGATGTGATCAATCTGTTCCCGCAACCACATGTGCGGTTGTCGCACCGTCGAGAGAACCAAACCAATTATGACCAGCAGCACGGCCCAGCCAAAAGCTTGCTGATATAGGTGCATGTTGGGGCTCCCCAAAACACAAATAACTACTGCCACGGTCACAATGGTCAGCGAACATTGGAAGAGAGTCCATGCCATTTCTTTGAGCTGATATTTGGTTGACACTTCCAATTTGATGTGACGAAAGCCAGGTTATAGTTGAACCGGCTTAATCCAGTCATTATTTCTGATTCGGGATTTATGACCACCCCAAATGAACCGACTCTATGCCGCTTCGGAAAACTACGTGCCAGCAAGTGTGTTGTTTCCCACGTTAAAGCCCAACATCGATTTTGTTCGGTCAGGTACTAGTGTCTTCTTCAAGAATGTGACAGGCATTCACGGCAACTACGAGATTCGTGATTATGTGCGAGTGCCGGTTTCTATTGCCAAACCAACACTATTGGAATTACGACTCGCCGCCATAGAACTGCCATGGCCTCTCTTCATTGGTCGCTTTGAGACATCCACCACAACCTTCGATGTGGTCTTTGAGGATTCCTCACGCATGGGTGATCCAAAGTGGTCCTCAGAAGAGTGGCATGAATACACCAAAGGTAATTTCGGCTTTTGGTCGGGATGGACATACGATCTTCATTCGACCAGTCTCGCTTGCATCACCATGGATTTAGTGATGCAGTTGCCCCGCTTTGATCGAACACCATCTTTGATCGCTCGCCATATTACAGCCAACATGGATGTCCTCAATAATCCTCGAGGTGTCATCCATGGCAATTGGACCTCGTCATGGTCAGGTGGTGTGCCACCAACAGCATGGCGTCGTGTCCACAGTGTCGTGGCGGAGCGGCATCGCACCGGCAAACCCTCCAAATATGGCCAATGCTGGGTCTTCGCCGAAGTCTTGACGGCCATGTTTCGTTTCTTGGGCCTGCCGGCTCGCACTGTCTACGCCAAGAACGCCCACATTGATGTGGGATTGGATCGCGGCTTCGACGTTTTTGACTTTCCCGCCATCACCAACGCAGGTGATAGCGATACTACAGCTGATGGTCACTTTATGACTAAAAGTGATGAGGAGAGTGATGGACCATCTGTTGTTCGATTTCGTGTTGGCGAGGCCTTGATGAGACGGAGTGACATCGGCATTCCAACAGGTGAAGGTTATTTCATCAACACCGAGTCACCTGATGACATTGCCATCGTGAGCAAGGACGACTTGGTTGATTTGATGACATTGACTCCGTGTGATTATGTCCCCGATGAGTGTGCCGAAAGCATTGGTCTGGTGGAAGAGAAGGGCGGTGTGGTCGGTTTCGAGACGGATCCTCTCCTGCCTGAGGAGAAAGTATGTTTAGCGGGATTGGTGGTGCGAGGAGATCGCATGTGGAACTTCCATGTGTGGACGGAAGTGTGGTTGCATCGTCTCGTGCAACACACGGATGGTCGCATCACCACTGACGGCATGTCGGGATGGCACGTGTGCGATCCTAGCCCCGTCAATGAAGTCAAGACGAGTGATGGGAGTGGCAAGCATTGTTACGGTCCCTGCCCTGTCGTGGCCATCAAGAAAGGCGTGGATGTGCCGCATGATTTCAACTACATTTTCTCCGGTGTCAACTCCCTAGTGCGACGATGGGCTTCCTTTCACACACCCGAGTTTGCCGTCACGTATCCTCACACCATCGATTATGAGATGCTGAAAGTACCCAGCACACATCCACGAGCTGTGACACTATTAACGCGGCATCCCAGTAGTGTCAAGGATCTGGTGATGAAAGAAATGCTGACGGACACCTATCGCTCCACCGACTATGGGGAGGCATTTGAAGCCTATCATCATGACTTTCCCGTCATCATCTACAAACGAGGTACTTTTGATGATCTGATGGCACGCAACAATCCTCATCCCGACGGGCAATATCTCTTCCAGGTCACCTTTCTGCATGGCTTGACGGTGGTCGGATGTCACCGCAAGATTTATGGCAACTTGAACAAAATCAGCATTCCACTCACTCCCACTGGGACAACCTCCATTTCCATCCTCACCGTCGATCTAATGAAGCGAACCTTCTGGCCCCAAATCGTGTGATGTCGATCCTCGATGAAGACTAAAGCATACCCAAATTGCGTGATGTGGAAAGATGGAGGCGACCCTGATTTTTGCCATTGTCGGTGTTATCCTTGTTGGCATCATCATTGCCCTCATTGCCTATACTGTCGTCATCAGGACAACCCGAATTAATCCCAAATCGTGTCCTGCCACTGGTGGTGATTTCGCCGTACAACCCACCAAGAGTGGGACTTCTCTCAAGACTTGTGGTTCTTCAGGCACGTCACCTTGCGTTTTCAACCAACAAAACAGTCTCGAGGCTGCTATTACCACTTGCAATGGCGTGCCCGGATGCAGCGCTTTCACCTATTATCCGGCTGGGAAGGCCATGCATATCATTGACTCCTCACAACCACTTGTCACAGCCACGGGTGTTGACACGTACATTCGCCAGATTCCCGTCATCTTCGAATGAGATTGACAGTTGCAGGTTCACGGCATCATGATGAAAACATGACAGCTTTTACAATCCAAGTACTTGGATCCCAAGATAGTGGCAAGACGAGTCACATTCAGCGTATGGTGACCGGAGAGTATACATGGCAACCACTCGATGAAGAGGCTGTGACAACTTTTGAGACGACACAAGGGGCCATCCAAGTGACGTTCTTGGAAGGAACAGAGGACGGTGAAGAAAACGAGAAAGAAATCGATGGCCATATCGTGATGTTCGACAAGAAAACGACCGACAATGCGGAGATCGCACAGTGGATGGAGTTGACCTTTCAGCTCGGACCAACCGCTGTGCTTGTGGGTAACAAAGTAGATGGACAAGTGGCAGCCGATCCCATGTTAAAGCGAATTGTAAAGGGAGTTCCCTACTTCAACATGTCAGTCAAATCATGTTACAAGATTAATGAGCCTATCCTCCACCTACTACGCATTCTCACCAAGAATCCGCATCTAAACTTTGTGAAGCAGCTTTAAACCCATGAAATATCCTCATGAGGATAATTTCGACATTTGATGAGATTTGGCGTCGTCCAACAAACCCAAAATCTTGTTGTTAGATAAGCTTTCGATCACTAAACGTGGTCACTCGCTGGCGCGGAATCGTGTTCGTGAGGGGATATCCACAACCCAAATCTGGTGACAGCGCCAATTATGACGGCAGATGATTTTCGCAACTCGTCACATACATTTGGTGCAGCTTGATCTCAAACAAGATGATGAAAACTCTCAGCTCCAGATAGATGTATCAAATAGAATGCCACAGCGGGTTGTCACTGGTCATATATTCATGAACATATATGCTCCAGAAAGAATAATCGTTCATCCTTATGGGATGAAATTACATCACAATATGCAGGTTAAGTGCATAAAGGTAGAGTGCTAAATGATACCACTGGAGTGACGGATGCATCACGCGATTTGCGGATGCCCAAAATGGACACCGGCAAAGTCGGTGAAATGGATCGAACACGAATGGAGGGTTGTTGCAGTGGCGGCAATTGACGTTGTTGCGCGATGGGCAGGCGCGATTCTGACTCTAAAATCATGAGGCTATCGATCATATCATTGAACTCGCATGGATTGAGACGAACGGGTTGCCCATCTTCATACGCACCGACTTGGATCCAGGAGCCATTGTGAGTGCCGCAGAAGGCCGTGTCATGCGTCCAGCAAATGCACCATTGACCACAAACGAGACATTTGGCGATACGCGGATTGGCCATTTCAACGTCCAAGAAGTTTCATTCGAAATACAGTCTGGTGAAATGACACAGCATCTCTATTCACTCGATGAAGTCTTACAATGTACAGTCGAAGAACTTGATGCGTATCTCGCTACCAAAGAATGGGCCGCCGAAAGTTTGGGAGATAAACGGCAGGCGACGTTGATGTTGTTGCATGCAGATGGTTTATTGACCTCGGAAACATCCACATATGTGATGGCACCCAATTTCGTTTTGGCCATTCATTTAGCCTCCATAGAGCGTATACCAAGACGAGTTACTGATTATACTCCAATTGTTTGTCTCACACACGCCACCCGCGACACGAAAAGTTTTCGGGACATTGTGAAAGCAGGTGCTATTCAAAGAGTGCATGAAGTGAAAAGTGGGCGTACTAGCATTTATCCTGGCGTCTATATGACACCATACATGCGAGATTACACTATATTCATACGACATGGACCCAGCTTTGTCTTCAGTCCCTCTTTGTTAGATCGTGGCGATTATCACATTAATCGGGATGAAAGTGGAGGTATTATCACCAACCAAACTTTATCAATGACCTCCATTGATTGGTCATCTTTCATTGGGAAAAATATCTCACTGTCTGGAGGAAGCGAAGTAGTTTTTCATCACCCCGTTCCCATCGATGCCAGTAGCCATATCATAGGCATTTGGGTTCTGGCCAAAAACGAGGAAATGCTGCGTCGCATCCTCACCAAGCACAAACGTCCCGATTTGCTCGAATTAATTACCGTGATGCCGTGGCCAACTTTTACACCAAGTTTGGTTCGCGAACTCCCATGGACACAACCAGTCGAACCGCTGAATGCCAATTTTTGTACGACGCATGTTCGTCCAGAAGGTTCACATCATCAACAAATTGCGACAGCCGCCAAAGTCATGGTTAATTGTGGGCATACTCCAGAACAGGTTGGCCATTTCATTGACACTCACTGTGCGGCCGCACAAGATTGTGCGATTAAAATGCAATTGGCGATCCAGCCTGACGCCACTGCCATTCTGGAAGGAATGCGGCCAGAATCTCCCACCATTTATTATCCACCTTTCCCCGAGATGCCTCTAGTGGGTGTTGAATCACGCTTCACAAGATGAAGCCAACACGATTCTGTGGGCACGCATTTTGAATCCGTTACCTTCGTGAAGGTGTGATCAAGAAGTTACGGTCATGATGCAGAAGAGACGGGGTCGTGTTGTTGGTAAATAGGTCGTTTCAAAGACCACTGGGCCAATGGTGGCGCCGTTGGTGGGCATGACCACATTGGAAGTGCCATATACATAATGGAAGTTGCCATCCTGTCCATCAAAAGCGAGTTCGGCACTTTCAAGGCTCACGGTTTGTCGTGACACATCATACCGAACGGCATAATCCCAGCGCAAACTAGTGAGTGGTGCTGTGCTGAGGGGCGGGGAGGCAATAATGGAGTTACCCACCATGAAGAGAAAGTAACTTGCAGCTGGTTGTGGGTTGGGTGGATTCAGCAGAGTGAAGAAACGAGCATCGGTTCCCTGTTGCGTCAAAGTTGGATTGGTGGGCACAAAAGAAATGCCCACTTGGGATGTGGTGTAGATTGACACATTGGACACAAAGGACACCGACAATCTTCCAACGCCACGCCCATCGAAGTCAGCATCCATCACTTGGGGTAATGCCGTTGCAGCGGTGGCAGCGGCTTGGGTGGGAATGGGAATGGTGAAGGTGGGTGTGGGTGAAATGTAAACCCATGTCGTGATGCGACCATTTAAACCCACCGTGAAGACATAGAGAGTGGTAACATTGGTGGTGGTGGGGACATATCGTGCTGTCACGATCTCCAAAATGGGTTGCGTCGTCCAACCGGCGGGGATGGACCAGTTGATGGGAGCATTTGTTCCATCCAGGGTGTACAACACGCCACCGTTCATGTACAAGCCTTGCCAACCGGAGGGAGTATTAAGTAAGGAGAGACTGGCATTAATACCTGGTGGGGGCACAGTTTGGATGAAATTCCACTTCCCCATTTTGCCATTGGCGGAACGGATCCACTCCACGAGTGCCCATCGGGCATTCGGGCCAGGTGCCCCGGGTTGATTGGCATTGGCAACACAAACACCGGCATCATTGCAGGTGAAATTATCGAGACAAAAACCGCTGGTCCCAGGACCACAGCTGATGGAAGGCGAAGGAAAGACGCACACGGAACCATTGTTCACCGAATTGACACAAATGGTGGGTGGGATGCATCCCGCAGCAGGACCACACTGATCTGAGTTGTTGGCTGATGGCCAGGAGGGAACGGCGTTGGTACAGACACCGAACTGACCTTCGTTCACCACCAAGGAACATACCAAATCGTCTTGACAGGCGGTGATCTTAGACAGATCGTGTGGAGTACCTTCTCCGTTGTCGAAATAGAAGCAAGCGGCACCCATTTGACCTGTGGCAATAGTGGGAGGTTGACAAATACCAATACCGGCCGCCATGCTGCAATTACCATTGAAACATTGGTCGTTGGTGGCACATGGCGTACCATAGGGCAGGGGGTCGGTGCAGATTTTGGTATCACCACCTGGTGGCGCCATACAGGATCCCTGAGCACAGTCACCGCTTTCGGCGCAGGTACTGCCTGGCACCAATTTGCAGAGAGGACCTCCGGTCGGTTGGGACACCGCGATCAAGCCCGCCAAGCAAGGTGGTTCCTGATTCAAGCCACCTGCGGCGGTCAAGCTACAAACACCGGCACAAATCTTCATATTGGGTTCGCACTCATAAAGGGTGGTGCACGGAGTTCCCTCACTCTTACGACAAATACCATACAAATTGCCCAACGTCTCAACACATGTCAAGCCAGCCCCACATTGTTGAGGTACAAAGCCAGTAGCAATGGAAGAAGTAGGGCCTTGTGGACGGAAGCTGCATCGCATCCCATAACTGGAGGTGGTGAATTGAGTTGGGACAGGAGCTTGGTCGACTTGATAGTGGATGGCGGCGATGATGACGACGATGATTAGCACCACTACCACGATAACGGCCGTAATGAAGGTAGGAAGGTTTTCATCCATTTATTTGGAGGATGAGAACCCTCCAAGATCTAGTTCGTTCGTCACACTTTCATGAAAGTGTGACGTTGTTCGATATGACTAAAATGATGCAACATCTCTACTCACTCGAGGAAGTCTTGCAATATACGGTAAAAGAACTGGACGCTTACTTATTGACCAAAGATTGGGCTTGTGACAGCATCGATGACAAGCGTCGGGCAGTGCTACTCTTTCTCAACGATGATGGATTACTCACACCCACGACGGTCGCGTATGTCACAGCACCCACTTTTGCCATCCATTCACTGTCTGTCGATCGTGCTGACGAGGGAACCGCATTGGCTAATCATACGCCTATTTTATGTTTGACACACGCAACTCGAACTCTTGTCTCCTTTCGACGTATTTTGGAAGCGGGGGTCATTCAACCATATTATATGTTGCAGCAAGGACGTGACCAATATCCGGGTGTTTATATGACACCGTATATGGCCAATTTTGAGTTCGTTCTACGAGTTGGCATTGCCTTCGTTTTCAGCCCTTCTTTATTGGACCGCGGCGATTTCCATTTCGATCCTGAGGATCTTCACGGCTATATATCCGATCGAACATTATCATTGCCAACCATGGGACAGTTGCACACATCACGACTCAACCACACAGCGGAAGTGGTATTTCATCATCCCGTCCGAATTGATACCACCGACCGACTCATCGGTATTTGGGTTACTCCACAACATCAGAAAGGTGTTCAACGTGCCATCACCAAAATTGGGCGAACCGACCTGTTAGACTTGATAATAGTTTTGCCGGATGATCACACCGTCCGGTTCACGCCTGATCTAGTTCGAGATCATGCCTGGGTCAAACCCATGGAACCATTAAATCCCCGTTTTTGCACACCCTACATCGGCAACAGCATGTCCGGTCCTCGTGATGTACCCATAGCCACATTGGCCAAAGTTGTTGTCAATTGCGGGTATTCTCCCGAACAAATCAACACCTTGCTGGAGGCACATTGCCAGAATCATAAAGAGTGTTCAGAAGCTCTCTTGAGTTTGATACGAAAAGAAGCCACCAGCATCCTCAATGGCACAAAACCGGAGATCGCCACGACATATTATCCACCCTTCCATGAAATGGAGCTTATTGGAGTTCACTTGCCTCCACAATTGTAGGATCAACTTGGCGCTTCTTGACTCTTGAGAATGTGGGTTTCACCGTTCTGATAAATGGATGTCAACCCAGGTACTGTTATTGCCATCATCGTAGCTATTTTCATCACTATCATCGTGGTATGGCTCTTCCGATATCGATTCTTCAACCCTCTCACTGGTTATGGCACCTATGGCAAGCCCATCACAACTTCCTGTACCAACAAGAGTGGCAGTTGTGCTGATGTTGGCACGTATCTCTCCATCACGCCGTGTATTCCCAATCCGGTGACGGGTCTGGGATGCCTGGTTGATGCCGACACATCGCTCTTGGGTGGTCCACCTACTGTCAGTTTCGCCGAGCAAATCACCCAAGTGCCATGCACCGTGTCATGTCGTGCTTCCATGTGGCACGTTGAAAGAACCACCCCATGTCTATACGCAGCAGGTGACGCGGCACAACCTTGTCTCTCGTCCAATGTCCGTGGTGTCAGCACCATAACGCAAACATGTGTCCCTCTTGACTCCACAGGTCCCAATACCTGTGCCTTGCCCTATGACCCCACTTCCACTGCACCATTGCCCATCGGTTGCACAACAACAGGCGGTCTCACCACCTGCACTATTGGCACCACCGTCACTTTGACGAATCCCTGTGATGTAGCCGTGCCTAAACCCATATGTGGAACGTGGCTTCCATTGGGTACCTGTGGCAGCACCGGTCCGCCCGCTCCCCGTATCGATTGTCGCGATGTTACCGGTGTCCCTTATGCAGGAGGCACCGATATTTTCAAGATCGGCTATACCACTGTGCCCCTAAAATGTAGCACCGATGTCTGCTTGCCTCATCCCACCTGTGTCTCCGGCACCATTGCCGATGTGAATTCTCCTGTCACGCAACAAATCATCTGCTCCGACACCCACATTCACAATGTGCCCGGTTGTGTTGAGCCATGTTTTTACTACCCAGCGGATGTAACATCACAGTATGATACCAGTTTGTCACCGGCATTGCGACAACTTCACGGGTTGCTTTGGCTATGCACGGCAGGATCTCGCGTTTTGACATTACACCATATCCCATGTCCTGCTGATAGCAGTGCTAGTTTCCTACCCGAATTATGCACGGGCAGTGCAATGCCGTTGACTGACAATGTGCCCCGTCGCTTCCGCAGCTATGGCTTACCCACCCAGGTAGTATGGCTAGATACAGCGGAGGCTCTAGCCAATCCCGAAATCTATAAATTGCCCAGCTCTTGTGCCACCATGGATGTGGCCTGGCAAAGTGGATTGTTGTTGGCTTTTCGACCTCTTGCCGTGGGTGTTGGCACATTGCGCTGCACCATCATGGCACTTTTGGATGGTTTGACGGTGGGCATGTTAGTAGCCACCTCCGTTGATAGCGATGGTAGTTTGATGTGGCAAGCCATGCCCACCACTCTGCAGGGAAGTGATGTGCCGCCAGTCACGGGCAGCACTTTCATCGTCACATATGCCATGAATCGATTTAGCATTCGACTGGAAGGGGCCGCCGCCTTGAGCATTCCATCGATCATCAAAGGTCGTCTCAGTGGTACCGCCAGCCTTGATGGAGTGACTTTAACTAGCGCTGGCAGTACCGGACCTCAACTGCATCAAGTTCTCAATGACAAAGCCACACGGCGCAATCCCCAGAGTTGTAATGCTTTTTACACTCACACGGTATCACCTCGTGGCTATCCAAATCCTGACGTGGGCGTTGATGGTGCCACAGCGATTGGGTAAAATTGCCATATCTTCCACACAAGTGATAGGATAATTCGAACTCCTTTCGACTCTCTATGTAAGCGGAATCGTATTCGTGGAGGGGTATCCACGAACAAAATTAGAGCATATGCTCTGTGGCGACGATTCAGAATTAAAGAATTTTCACAGGTCATCACCATCTTGAGATGGCTGGCAAAGCTTGCCACCAGATGAGATTAAGCGTTTCACAGGTATCACCATCTTGAGATGACTGGCAAAGCTTGTCACCAGATGAGATGATAAATCACCAACAGTGTTCGTAACATGACATCTATCCCCATGGGGATAGATGTAAGCTTCATCTCACTTGGGACCTCGCCGCACGGTCGGTGCAATCACCAACTGACGCACCCGACCATGTGGCACTTTGGTGGGTGTAACCCCCATTGGAGCGGATAAACCGGTGGGTTTGGGTGGCGTGGCTCCCATCGGGGCGGGTAAACCAGCTGCCACGGGTTGAGGCACGTCGGCTGCCGATAGCGTGGGATGGAGTGGCTCCACAGAGGGTGGCGCGGAGAGACCTGGAATCATGGGAATGGGCAAACCGGAAGGTGTCATTGTCAAGAGTGACAAATCATGAGCCAGTTCGAGTTCATCGACGCTGTCGGGAACATCGATTTCGAAAAATGGCATCGTTTCGGTGTCAGTGAGTTCTGATTCGATTTCGGAACGATAATCGCCCGGGAACAAAACCTCTGTATCTTCGTGCCCTTGAAAGCTGGTCACTTCTTTGGCCGTCTTGCTGCGTCGCACGATGGCGTTGAGAATCGAAGTTTCTAGAGGCAATCCACCATACACAATGCGCACCACTACATTGGAACGTGTCATGGTTCGGTAGCAGCGCCGAGACCACTGATGCAATTCCATGACCTTGTAGCTGGGTGATCCGAAGGCAAAGCGTGGATAATTGCCATCGGTGTCGTCGAGGCTCAACCCCAGAGCAATGACACGGAGATTACTGATGAGCAAGCGATTTTTGGTGGAGGCTTCTTGGAAAGCCCTCACGATGGCTGGCCGATTGGTTTTGTGAACGGCACCGCGAATGACAAGGGGTGGCGCCATGCCCCGACTCTTCAGCAATGCCGTCAGATTAGCCACCGCCATCAAGACAGAGGAAGTGTAGTGGAAACTCAACAATACCTTGGCCGTGGGGTGGGTCGTCAAAATCTGCCACGCTTTCCGCACGAAAATGTAGACTTTGGCGTT
>Ga0206910_1169_pt1 | contig 12290 bp, 9 predicted proteins | sample Alteio_BWOrgHeat_77_FD_152949 | JGI IMG/M metagenome (GOLD analysis project Ga0206910, IMG submission 152949) | Enriched cells from forest soil in Barre Woods Harvard Forest LTER site, Petersham, Massachusetts, United States -... | ecosystem: Environmental > Terrestrial > Soil > Temperate forest > O... | reverse complement strand
ATCCTGGCTGGGATCAGGATGATGATTGGGAAAAGTACCATCGATTTCGCAATATAATTCATGTACTTCACAACCTAATGCGGTAAATAAATCAGGTGCAATATTGCCTGTGATACCATTACCCGCATCAATCACTATTTTTAACGGCCGCGATAATTTCACATTGCCAGTCACATCAGCGAGATATTGTTCACGAATATTTTTTTCCTGATACGATCCATGGCCATCGTACAAACGTCTTTCAATCACACGATGATAAAGATCTTTAATGCCTTCTTCAGACAGGGTTTGGCCCTTTATCACAATTTTCAAACCATTATACTCAGATGGGTTATGACTACCCGTTAACATCACGCCTGAGTGTGCATTGAAAACATGTGTCGCAAAATAGAGTATCGGTGTTGGAGCCATGCCTATATCAATCACATCACATCCGCTTGCCTGAATGCCTGCAGCCAATGCTTTTGCCAGCAGCGGACTGGATACACGCCCATCACGCGCAATTGTGATTTGATTTTCATTGTGATCACGCAACAAAGAACCAATTGCCTTGCCAATATAAAATACGTTTTCTTCTGTTAACGATTGACCAACAATGCCGCGTATGTCATAGGTACGAAAAACAGATGGATCTAACGTTGTTACAGGTTCTGCCAGCATTTAATTCTTCCCCGAATGACCAAATCCACCAGTGCCGCGCTCAGTCACAGCAAAATCTGTCACCATTTCAAAATGTGTACGCACTATAGGTAAAAAGACGAGTTGCGCAATACGGTCACCAGGTTCTATGGTGTAAGCCGTTTGACTGCGGTTCCAGCAGGAAACCATGAGCGGGCCTTGATAATCTGCATCAATTAATCCAACGAGATTACCTAATACCAAACCATGCTTATGTCCAAGGCCCGACCGCGGCAGTATCACGGCTGCAATGAGAGGGTTAGCAATATAAATCGATATTCCTGTTGGAATGAGATAGGTTTGCCCAGGCTCAAGTACCCGTGATGCTTCAAGACAAGCACGCAAATCAAGACCGGCTGCATCAGAGGTTTCATAACGCGGTAATGGAAATTCTTTCCCAATACGAGTATCGAGAATTTTCATTTGCACAGGTGCCGTGTGAGATTGTGATTCACTCAATACGTTTACTTTAGGTTCCATTTCATTCTGCATGATTTTCTCTGTCATAAGTTTCTCTTTATTTTTTGTTTACGTATTCCATTGCAATTAAATCTACGATTTCTCTCGCTAACTTTTGTTTGGGCATGAATGGCAGGTGAGTTATTTGTTTACCGATGACTGATACTTCATTTTCATCTGCACCCATTCCCATACCACTACCTACGCGGTTAGCGATTATCATATCCATTTTTTTACGCTGGCGTTTAGCCTGTGCTTGTTCTAATACATTTTCAGTTTCTGCAGCAAATCCAACCATAAACGGTTTATCAGGCATTTGCCCTACCGATGCAGCAATATCCGGGTTGCGTTCTAACTCTAATGTAGCAACCGATTGATCTTTATGAATTTTCTGCTCTGCAATGGTTTTGCAACGGTAATCACTCACAGCGGCAACGGCAAGAAAGATATCACAATCTGCCACTTTTCTCATCACTGCTTCATACATTTCCTGAGCGGTGACCACAGATATCCATTCGACTGATTGAGGTTTTTCCAGATTAACCGGCCCGCTGATTAACGTCACATTAGCACCCGCTTCACATGCAGCTTCAGCCAGCGCATATCCCATCTTGCCTGAACTGCCATTCGTGATAAATCGCACAGGATCAATGGCTTCATGGGTCGGCCCTGCTGTGATTAACACATTCAATCCAGCCAATTTGCCCGTCGCAAATAATGCATTTAATTTTTCCAGGATGTCAGAGGGTTCTAGCATACGTCCTGGCCCTATATCGCCGCAGGCCTGGCTGCCTTCCGCCGTTCCAAAAACATGCATATTCTGTTGTTGTAATTGATGAATATTTTCCTGGGTCAGCGCATATTTCCACATGCCCTGATTCATGGCCGGTGCAATGGCAATGGCCGCGCGCGTTGCCAGACATAAGGTCGTTAACAAATCATCCGCTCTGCCATTGGCGAGACGGGCAATGACGTCTGCTGTGGCAGGCGCTATCAAAATAGCATCGGCCCAGCGTGCTAATTCTATGTGTCCCATGGCAGCTTCTGCTTGTACATCAAATAATTCTTCATGTACGGGATACCCTGAGACTGCTTGCATGGTCAACGGCGTGATGAATTGTTTGGCATTTTGCGTCATCACGACACGTACTATTGCTCCTGCGTCGCGCAAGCGCCGGACGATTTCAGGACTTTTATAGGCGGCAATGCTGCCTGTTATTCCTAACAAGATTCGTTTGCTGGCGAGAAATGGTGTCATGGTGACCTGCTCTGCTTTATCAAGGTATTTGTTGCTGTAGAAGATATCATATGTTATTTATTTTCTTCACCTCTATGTTTATTGTTCAGTAGTTCCCTCAGGGTCAAGAGTCAATCCTGGAATTGTATCTTGTAAATCTCTTGTTAAAGGGAAATTGAAAGGCGCCGCCCCTCAGACTAGGCACTTGTATTATCTCCGTTCGCCCTCTCGATAACAATTCCGCTCACCCTGAGAAGGCGGCGTAGCAGTCGTCTCCTCCAGACGAAGGTTAGCCATGAATACAGGTGCCCCGTCCGAGGGGTAGCGCCGGATGTTGCTTTCCGCGCGCAGGTACGAGCACGGAAACAACATGTCCGGCGACAGGATCCCGAGGATTGATTCTTTGAGCGGACAACTGGTATACGATTTACATGAGTAAAAGAGTGAGAGAGTGATAAATAAAAAAGGACTCCCCATGCCAATTACAGACTGGCCGCATGAAGACCGGCCGCGAGAAAAATTACTCCACAAAGGTGAGCAATCCCTGACTGATGCGGAACTCATCGCCATTTGTTTAACATCAGGCACACACGGCAAATCAGCATTAGATATAGCCAAAGAATTACTCAGTGAATTTGACGGTCTAAAGAAATTATTACGTGCACCTGCCAATTCGCTCATTCAAAAACCTGGTATGGGTCATGCCAAATATGCCGTACTAAGAGCAGCCGTTGAACTTGGCCGCCGCTATTTGAATGAACAATTATCACCAGGTTCAATGTTAAATTCGAGCCGCATTACACAGCAATTTATAGCGCAATATTTACGGGAATATACTAACGAAGTATTCGCGTGTTTATTTATGGATAATCATTTTCGCCTAATCAAATTTGAAGAATTATTTTTTGGTACTATTAACGAAGCGAATGTTTATCCACGGGAAATTGTGCGCCGTGGTCTCGCGCACAATGCCGCCAAAATCATTCTGGCTCACAACCATCCATCAGGAAACCCCAAGCCCAGCACCGCCGATAAAGAAGTCACCACGCTAATCAAGCAAGCACTGCTGCTCGTCGATATCGATGTCGTCGATCACATCATTATTGGCAATCCTGAAAATTTCTCTTTTGCAGAAGCCGGGTTGATGTAAGGGCCTCCTATTGCTCTTACCTGGACTTTCTGGTATAAGTTGCACCCTTACATTTTGTTTTAAAACAAATAACAGACGATAGATAGAGAGCAGAATATGGCTAAAAAATGTCCAATAACTGGCAAAGGTCCTATGGTGGGAAACAATGTATCTCACGCAAACAATAAGACTAAGCGTCGCTATTTGCCAAACTTACAATACAAGCGTTTCTGGTTAGAATCAGAAAAGCGTTTTGTTCGCATTCGTGTTAGCACCCGAGGCATGCGTATCATTGACAAACATGGTATCGAAACTGTCCTCAGCAACTTGAAATTACGCGATCAACTCTCCGCACAAGATAAATAGGTAACTGCATATGCGTGATAAAATTAAAATGCTTTCGACTGGCAAAACCCAAGCTGGCAAGCCAACAGGAACATTCCGCACCACAACTAAGAACAAAAAGAAAACAACTGAAAAGTTGAAGAAGAAGCACTACGATCCAAGAGCTTTTAATGCTGCAACTGGAAAAAGTGGTATGCACGTATTATTTGAAGAAACCAAGCTCTAGGGTATCGCGCACAAAGAAACTGTTATAAACCATTTAGGAGTTCTCGCGCTTTTCAGCGGGAACTCCTAACATGTCTTTATCTACGGTATTTACCCGCCTTGCGGTACGTACGTTTTCAAACGAGCTGAGAAGCGTCGCAATGTTTCAATTCCAGTCGCCTCAGCCTGCTGACACCAGTCCTGCAAAGCATCTATCAATTCTTTTTGACTAGCTGTGCTTCGGCTCCAGATTTCCTGCAGTTTCATGCGAAATTGATAAGTCACGCGCAGTGAATGGAAATTTTCCAACACTGTTGCCAAACGTAATTGCTGCGATGCTTTCATAATGGATTCATCACGCACCAACACAGTCTTGGCACGCCGCAGCAATAAACGGCTCGCTTTTCCAGCCCGTTTTTTCTCTTCCCGCAGTACAGGCATAATAACTTCACGACTATAATGAGACATCAACTGAAATCGATACGAAATAACAGCCTTCAATGTATCCAAATCAATATCTTTTTTGGTAGAAACCATTTTAGGTTGCGGTACAACGCGCTTGGGCTTAGCCAATCCCATGCATTGTAACATTCTAATGACATACCAACCCACATCCACTTCCCACCATTTTGTCGAGAATTTTGCTGAAGTAGCAAATGCATGATGATTATTATGCAGCTCTTCACCGCCCAGAAAGAAACCGATAGGTATCACATTACGGGAATTATCTTTGACTTCATAATTGCGATATCCCCAATAATGGCCAATGCCATTAATCACACCCGCAGCAAATAAAGGAATCCAGATCATTTGCAATGCCCAAATGGTTAGCCCCATTGTGCCAAATAAAGCGAGATTAATGATAAGCATGAGGACAATACCCCAAATGCTATGACGTGTATAAAGATTGCGCTCTATCCAGTCGTCTGGTGTTCCTTCGCCATATCGCTGCAAGGTTTCTTTATTCGTGGATTCGATACGGTACAATTCAGCGCCTTCAAAAAAGACTTTTTTAATACCTCTCGCGACTGGACTATGCGGATCTTCTGCCGTTTCCACTTTGGCATGATGCTTACGATGTATGGCAGCCCATTCTTTAGTCACCATACCTGTCGTCAACCATAACCAAAACCGGAAGAAATGACTGATGATAGGATGCAAATCCAGCGCTCTATGCGCCTGGCATCTATGCAAATATAAAGTGACTGCAAGAATAGTGATTTGTGTAAGCCCTAATAAAACAATGATGTATCCCCACCAAGGTAATTGAATCAAACCAAACACTGGGTCATCTCCTCAAAAAGTATTTTGCTCATGTTATCACACTAACAAAAATGAGGATTGAAATATATTCATTTATCAGCGTAAGGTTAGCGGGACCCGCTGTTCTATAATAACCTCAGCGGTTCCCGCTAACCTTGCATGCGATGTAATACCACACTAAAATCCATTCGTATTGGACAGATAAGCACTGTTTACTGTCCTCATGTCAAAAATAATTGATGCATTCATTCATTTAAGGTAAAAACATAATGAAGCAGGAAGCCTTATCCTCATTCATCAAAAATATACTTTTTTTTCTCTTACTGTTCGCTATTGTTATCATGCAGAATGAACCTATCATTTCATTTGACATGATGTATCAGGAACAACCATCCATTTATATCGCAAATCAAAATATTGCTAGTTGGCGAGATTTACTGAATATTTATCTGCATCCCTCCTGGTTTCACATGAACATCCCATTTTTCAGGCCTTCTGGTCATTTTCTTATTTATCAAATCATCACGCCTATTATTGGCTGGCACAACACAAAAGCATTCACCCTTATCAGCTTATTATTTTTAACCGGCATCATTTTCTTTGGTATTAAACTTTATCGACTATTGTTTCCATCATTCACATTGGGTGGAATAGTTGGCTTTAGCATTTACCTCATGCATCCCTCGCTCAGTATTTCACGTTTGACTATCATGCATTTTGATTTTGCTTACGTTTTCTTTGCTGTATTTTCAATCTATTTATTTGTGAAATTTTGTTGTATTAACGAAAATACAATGGATAGTCATCAATCCAGATATCATGCCTGTCATTTATTTGTATTTTCCATTGTATTTTATGCTATTGCTATCACGTTTAAAGAATCTGCCATCATGCTTGGTCCGGTTTTATTTTGTTATTATTTGATTTCGCAATATCACAAACAGCCGCTGTTACAATACATGAGCTGCACTCTATTACGTAGACAATCCTTATTTATTTTGCTTACTATTTTCTCTGCCAGTGCCATGTTGAGCTGGTATTTATTTTTAGCGTGGCCTTCCATGAATTATGCTTCGCATAGTTTTAATGTGGAGCATACCTTGGGAACAGTCAATGTATTTATCAAAGATATTTTTGGGTTAAAAAAAGATTATATTTATTCTGGTTTTTTCCCTTTTAACGAATATTTATGGCGTACCACCATCTTTACACCTGCTGCACGTTACGTCATGTGGTTTTTCTTTTGGCTTTCCATCATCAGCATGACGCTTGTTATTTTCGATAAAAAACCGGCAGCTTTTGTTTACAAAAAATCACTACTGTTTTTATTTGTATCATCTCTTTTATTTTTAGTGTTACCACTTTGCTGGGCATCAGGAGCACCCTGGCATCATAGTCTTATGTTAGTTTGTTATTCCATGATAATGGGATTCAGCGCAGAATATTGCTGTAATCGTTTAACACATAATCAAAGATTGATTACCTGGTTTTGTGTCGTTGCATCTATATTCATTGCACTCATAGGGATGACGATACACTTCGAAAATATCATCAAATACATCGTTAAACCAGGTGCATTTCTGGGAGTCAAACTGAATAGAACTGCCGTTTTATATCCGCCTGATATCAAAAATCAACTTAATCAGGACAGCATTATTGTTGTAGAAGACAGCACTATTCATAACGATTATTTTTTAGGTAACGCTGCTTATCCAATGTTATTATTTATAACCAGCCAGGATTACAACTTTATTAAAATTCGTGACAAGAAATATTATCTCAATTTTCATCATACCTATGGCGGTAATTTATTCCGATATGCTTATCTCATGCCAAATTTGAAAGAAGAATTATATCCATTCACAGTTGAACAAATGGAAGATATACCGAATGAAATCATTTATCCATGGCTAAAAAATTATCCTAATATTTTTTGCCTGGGATATGACTCCAGTGGAAACTGGATTAATAAAACGGAATTATTCAAAAAAAATCTTGCCCGTGAACAACATGCCAGAATGCTAAAGATGCATCATTACCACTCACAACCTGTCAATACAATGACTCAACATATCATCAGCACAACGACACTGCCCATCCCTGATGAACAACTCTGTCAATATACTTGCGATCAAAATACACAATGCAGTGGTTTTATTTATGTTCAATCAAATAATGATCAACAATACAATACGCAATGCTATTTTTATAATAAAAAACTGATGTCGGTTACTAAACCTTGCTCAAGCTGTATTAACTATATAAAATCCTCAAAAAATAACTGGAGTGGAGCAACCTAATAATGACGTTAAATAGAATAAAAAATTCAAATGGAAAATCAATTAGACCGCAAGATCAAGGCTCTGAAGAGCCAGATGCTAAACGTTTTCGTACTGAAAATACTGAGGATTACCTCAACAGATTGACCTCTTTCAAAAAAATGATGCCTCTTGCATTTACGAATCCCAGTGAGGATGGTTTCCGTCATTTGCATGAAACCCTGAAAAAAAATTCTGATGCCATCACCCTCGATTTATTGCATGAGATTATTAGTCAAGCATCATATCTTCATTATAAAAATATGGGGAATGTAAAAGATCACACCTCATTAACAGAGCTGATATCATTTACAGTCAGCACACTCAGTGATCGATATAGTCGATTACTTGAAAATCCTGACCAAATCACGGCGCATGATATCACTCAGATGACAGATACCATACGTCACCTAGGTCACTTGACAGAAGAAGCTTATGCACGAAACTTCGAGCCTTTTAACAGTAGTTTCATTCAGAAATACATTGACTGTTATATCAAGAACATAAAAAATGATAGATATCAATATACCGGCAATGAACTACTTCCTGGATTAGCCTTGCTAGCAAAATCCAAAAAGATAGTTGGCGAGATTGAAGGCTCGAAAATACAATCATTATTAGAAATTACGGATAATCAGAATGGATTAGCTCTGAAAGCTTATATTGGCGAAGTATGCGGCATTGGTTTAATATCAAAATCACAATACATTAAAGGCAAAGTTCAATCAGCCACGCTTGTGTCTATCATTAATAAATTCTATACCTGTAGAGATATCACTCAGGGAATATATAATTTTGCATTACTTGCCCAAAACAATAATATTGATGGCGTGATATCAAATGAATTCATTAATCAGACTTTGCGCCGTTTCAATTTACAACAGCAAAAGAATCATCAAGATATTGCCAACACCGCTTTTGGCTTAAGCATCCTTGCAACATATAATATAATACAGGGATACATTGATCCTCATGACTTTCTTGCCTTTATTAACAGTAAACCTTTATCCGGATTTGAGTTACAGCATCTTCATCAATTACATCGAGGAATATGCCAGGTAGCAAAATCCAATAACAACAATCTGATCAAACTTATTCCTGCTAGATTCATTCGTGAATTAACCCAGTCACTCCTTAATACCTATAATGTACAACCAACCAAAGCGGCGTACACAATTATAAATCTTTCCGTATTTTCATGTTACTCTACTGAATTAAATAGTGTTTTTGAATTTCTTACCAAGAAGCTTACTCTTTTAGATCGCTTACCGTCCCATCTGCAGCCTCAATTAAAAAATATTCTGACTGAATTAGAATCCACATGCCCTTCATGGCATAAAAAGTTAGAATCATGTTTATACGCAAAGCCCAGTAAAACAGAAATTTCAAGCACACCATCAAACGCCATGGATATCGAACCTAAAATCAAACAAGAGCAAACCACGCTGATTAAAAATCCCGTTCATACGAATACACGGACGATCAAGCTTGTGCTTAATAAAATGCCGCCGCAACCTGCTCCTGATTCAACTGATATAACAAAAATCATCAAATTAAACACTTATCTAAATCAGAATAAAATTCGTGTTTTTATAGAAAACACGAATTTTAAAGGCTTATCACAACTACTGAATTCCGAGGAAAGCCATTCTATTATAGTAACCCATCAACATCTTCAACATGATGACAATAAGAAAGAAGACCCAATACCATTTAAAAAACGACCCATCATGCAGGATGCACAATTAAAAACACTCACTAAACAAGATCTGGTTTTACATTTTTTCAAAGAGACTGATGATAAAACTCTCGGTAATTTGGCCAGGAAATCCAGTCATGTGTATTTTGATTTATTATTACAAGCTTGTTCGCCACTTACGTGTTATCAATTATTTATTACGCAGAAAATGCACCCCGTTCTGATAGAACTCCCCATAAAGGAATTGAATGCTTTGATTGATAAATTGATATCATCATACATCATGAAGTGTAAGGACCCTCGCATCACGACCCAGATTCTTCCTGCAGTTATCCAAATAAATAATGCATTCATGATACGTTCTGCTATGCATCCTAATGATACAAATGAGCTAAATGATATGTCGGAGCGGCTTCTCAAAAAAACTATACAATTCTATGATGATCCATACAATTCAACCTTTCTAAGCAGAAAAGATCAATCCGCATCCAAATCTGCCATAAAGAATTCGCAATTAATATTGCCAGCGTTACCTGCAACACAGCTGGGAATGTTTAAGCAGCCTACAAACGAAAGCCCCCGTTCGAATGCCAGTCACGGGAATGACTCTATTCATCTGAATCAATTTGGACAAAAATGATAATTCACATGGTTATCATTCACACGTGAACGTGTCATCCCAGCAAAGGCTATGTCATGCAGCGCTGGGATGACGCGCTCACTTCCTGTACTTTACGACTATATTTATTCATGTTAATCACATGCTGATGAAATGTATCCACGCTGGAATGATGACCCACACTGATAATAGAACATTGCGGTAATCGTTCCTGCAGTAAAGTATAAAGATGTTTTTCATTGGCCAAGTCCAACATGGATGTACTTTCATCCATAAAAACCCAATCTGGCTTATGCAATAATACTCGTGCAAATGCAATTCGCTGTTGTTCGCCAGGTGATAATTCTTCTGACCAATGCGCGGTGTCATACAAACGCGGAATGAAATCTGCCAAGTGACAATCGACCAACACCGTTTCTAAATGTTTTTCCAACTCAGGATCTTTCTTGTCAGGAAATAAAATCGCTTCGGCTAACGTTCCTATCGGCATATAGGGCTTTTGCGGTAAATACATTACACGTTTATTTTCAGGTAAAATTACTTCTCCTGATGCATAAGGCCAAATACCTGCTACTGTTCTGATAAACGTACTTTTGCCAATGCCAGATTCGCCTTTGATAACATAATTATTGCCATGAACAAAATGCTCATCTATCGAATCCAGTAAAACATTATTATGCGATGATTTGATAACCAAATCTTTTACTGCAATCGCATTTTCTGGCTGCTGCTTCATGATGACACGATCCGATTTTTCTGCATTCATTTCTGCGTCATTCAAATGGTTGATAAAAGTGGTTAAACGAGAACAAGTCGCACGCCAATCAGCAATGGAAGTATATGAGTTAATTAAATAGGAAAGTGAATCTTGTACGCTAGTAAAGGCCCTGACGCTTTGCATTAAACCGCCCAATTCAAACACTTTATTAAAATAATTTGGCAATGCAACAATAAAGGGAAGCAATACAGCAGCTTGATTAAACCCAGCCGTAAACCATAACAATAATTTTTGTCGCAACACAATCGCATACCAATTGTCTAACACTCGCACGAAATGAAAATTCATAATGCTGCGTTGATGAGTCTCGCCGCCATACAATGCCACTTGCTCTGCATGTGAGCGCAAATCAATTGCCGCAAAACGGAAATTGGCTTCTCTCTGCTGTTGTTCGAAATTTAATTTGATTAAAGGACGACCGATTTTGAAAGTGATCCATGTTCCAACCAAGTTATACAACAATCCTACCCAAACCAAATATCCATGTATATGTATCGTTCCTAATGGACCCAGGGATAGGGTTAACACTCCCGACAAGGTCCATAAAATATAAATGAATGCGGGAAAAGTGGTGACTGCACTCACCAAACCGACTGTTAAACTAATGGAATTAGAAACCAATCCATTCACATCTTCTTGGATACGTTGATCAGGGTTATCTGTTTTAACATCAAATGTTTCAAGATAATAATAACCTTTTTTTTCTAACCACCTTCCAAGCAATTGCTCGGTGAGCCAACGACGCCAATACAGTGTCAATAATTGGGATAGATAATATCGATAAACAGCGACAATGATATACAGAGCAGCCAGAATAAAAAACGCAGCCAACAGGCGAATGGCTGCGTGCATATTATACTCTTGCAATGCATTATAAAAATAATTGGACCAATAATTGAAAGCAACATCAAATCCAACCAGAAGAATAGTCAGGGCAAGAACAGCGGCGACGAATAGATAAGCAAAAACTTTGTGCTCCGACTTCCAATACAGTTTAATAATTTCCCATGTGGTGTATTGGCGTGATACCAATAACTGCTTTTCATTTTTCTCTAGGGCAAAATCCATTTCATCTGCTCCGTTCATCATTTGTTTTGGTTTAAATACCCAATCACGCTATAATCGATAAAATTTCTTCCCGGAAAGAGCCATGAAAAGGAAAGTTAAGTCATTAGCCGCTCTCGTTTTTTCCCTGCCAGTGCTTGCTGGGTGCACCTATAATCCCTTCATTGCAGATAATAACACGACCGGCAGTCCTGTGGGGGCTGCAGTGGGTGCTGGTGTAGGTGCAGGCGGCGTTGCCCTTCTCGGCGGTACAAAACCTTATATTGGTTTGGCAGGTTTAGCAGGCGGCGCCATCGGCTATTATGTCACAACGCTGCGATATGAAGCTGGCGGTATTTTGCAAGCTGGCGGCAAAGTTTATAAAATTGGTGATAATTTAGGAATATATATTCCGACTGATGCCCTCTTTGAACCCAATTCAGACGAATTTCTGCCTCAGGCAAAACCCATACTTGACAGTGCTGTCGTTGTTTTAAATCGATACCCATCCAACAAT
>Ga0206910_1168_pt1 | contig 12396 bp, 11 predicted proteins | sample Alteio_BWOrgHeat_77_FD_152949 | JGI IMG/M metagenome (GOLD analysis project Ga0206910, IMG submission 152949) | Enriched cells from forest soil in Barre Woods Harvard Forest LTER site, Petersham, Massachusetts, United States -... | ecosystem: Environmental > Terrestrial > Soil > Temperate forest >... | reverse complement strand
TTATTAACTCAACGCAGCGGTGGTTGGCCTCTCACTGTTTTTTTTATCACCGCATGATCTCACACCTTTTTTTTAGCGGCACATATTTCCCGCTTAAAGCCAAATATCAATTACCTGCATTTAAAGATGTGTTACACAGCATTTCAGATATTTATCATCAGCGTCAAAATGAAATTCAACTTCAAAATACTGAGTTAGCAACCATTCTTAATCCAATACAGCCTGTTATCTCCGATGTGCATTTGAATAAACAACCCATTCAGCATGCATTACAATCATTGCAGCGAAATTTTGATAATCAATATGGCGGCTTCGGAACAGCGCCGAAATTTCCACAACCATCCAGGCTATTATTTTTACTGCACAACACTTCTCTTATTACACACGATACTTTATTGCATATGGCTGGCGGCGGCATTTACGATCAATTAGGCGGCGGATTTTATCGTTATTCCATCGATGCACAATGGCGCATTCCCCACTTTGAGAAAATGTTATATGACAATGGACAATTATTATATTTATATGCTTTAGCATACCAGCAATATCAAGAACCTATTTTTGCAGATATCGCACTTCATACAGCTAGCTGGGTAATGACCATGATGCAATCGCCGCAAGGCGGATATTATTCCAGTATTGATGCTGATTCTGAGAGTCATGAAGGCAAATATTATGTGTGGAACACATCAGAAATCGAATCATTACTGACTCAAGATGAATTTGCAGTAACACAATTATTTTATGGATTAAATCAACCGCAAAACTTTGAACATGCCTGGCATTTATATATTGCTCAACCGCTTGATGCCGTTGCAGCAACATTAGACATATCTATCACTCAAGCATATACCTTATTATCTTCGGCAAAAGAAAAATTATTATTCACTCGCAATCAACGTATTACTCCTGCTCTGGATACAAAAATATTGACCGCATGGAATGGTCTTATGATTAAAGGCATGATGACAGCGGGATACATTTTAAATAAACCTGAATTTATTCACTCCGCACAGCAAGCTTTAAATTATATAATGAATAATCATTGGATAAACCACAGATTACTCGCTGTTAGCAAAGTAAATCACACAGGAATTCCCGCTGTAAATCATACAGCAACCCTAGGGTATTTAGATGATTATGCATTTTTATTAGATGCTCTCATTACATCCTTGCAAATCTCCTGGGATAAAAAACAATTAGATTTTACTATCGAATTAGCCAATACATTAATCACTCACTTTACGGATCATACAGCTGGCGGATTTTATTTTACTGCAGATGATCATGAGAAAATACTCTATCGCCCCAAAAGTTTTATGGATGAAGCCATTCCTGCTGGCAATGCAGTTGCAGCAAGATGTTTATTTATATTGGGAAATTTACTGGGTGATTCACGATATATCAATGCAGCAGAAAAAACCTTGCATGCCGGCTGGCCGCTGCTCACACAATATCCGGCCGAGCATTGTGAATTATTACAATCATTAAATACATTTCTGGAACCGCCGCAAATGATTGTCATCCGGGGTTTATCAGAAAAATTGAAAGAATGGCAATCTGTAAGCAAAACGCTGAGCAATTATGTTTTTGCCATCCCTGATATTGAAACAAATTTGCCAGAGTCTTTAGCTGCGAAAAAACCACATGAACGCACCTGCGCATATGTCTGCCAGGGAACTCAATGTTTAGACGTTATTGAAGATTTAAGTGTATTGTCAGGGCAGAAGTTCCCGCTAAAAAACGCTGGAACTCCTTAGTTGTCAGGGGCAATTTTTGATTAACTTCATCCCATTTTAATTCGGTTAATGTCATTTGTAATTCACAACTTTAATGTAACCGTGAACGGAATGCTTGTGTCACTATCGATGGCGCACTGAGTATGAATTTTGGTATATCGATATTAAATTGTTCTTCATCCATGTTTTGCATTCCATAATGCCCTTCCATCATTCCTTGAGGTGTATGCAGCTAACAATAACTCGCATAAGTAAATTGCTTGCCTGGCTTAATGATAGGCTGCTGACCAATGACACCTAAACCATGAATTTCTTCTACTTTCTCTGTCATGTCTGTGATGAGCCAATATCGATTAAGCAATTGCACGATATCATCACTATCATTTTTAATTGTGATTTCATATGCCCAGACAAATTTAAGCTTAGCCGGATCCGATTGAGCAGCCACATAAGATGACTGCGAAGTTACAAATATGTTCAGTGATTTATCATTCATTATTATGTTATCCAAATATAAATATCAGTGTAACGACACAGACCAAGACCAAATAAGCTGACAAGCCAAGCCATGCGCCTTTCGTTGTAAACGTTAATTTTGTTTTATCATCATGTTCCATATTTTTTATCAACCTTTTCTATCGCTTCCAACAGTTTATGATGAATACCGCCAAAACCCGAGTTGCTCATAATCACGACATGATCTCCGGCATGCAATTGCGGAATGAGATTCGCTATTAATGAATCAACATTATCATATACGTGAGTCGGCTGTTTGAATTCGTTTAAAATGGATTGCAATCCCCAATCTGAATCCGTGTCATTACTCTTGCATACCACCATGTCAGCATCTTTTAGTGAATCCTTAATTCGTTCTTTGTGTACACCCGACCGCATGGTATAAGATCCAAACTCGAGGACAGCTATCATACGTGCTTTATTACCAATTTTAGCACGCAATCCAGCCAAGGTAGTTGCGATAGCAGTTGGGTGATGGGCAAAATCATCATATACCACTATATCTTTAACCTTTCCCCTTACTTCCAGACGGCGTTTTACATTTTTAAATGTAGACAAAGCTTGTATTGCTTTTTCAGGTATCACGCCAGCGTGATTGGCTGCCGCTATAGCAGCCAATGCATTTTCAACATTGTGATTACCTAAAAGGTTCCACACTACTTCGCCCACGCACTGGCCCTGATGCATCACTTTAAACACACTACCATCTTTTTCAAGCAATTTTGCCTGCCAATCGCCCGATACACCACCAAATGTTACATCAGGCGTCCAGCAACCCATGTTAATCACATCAGTCAAGTTCTTATCCTGAGCATGCCGAATAATGAGGCCGTTGCCCGGTATAATCCTTACCAGATAATGAAATTGTTGTTTGATGGCAGCCAAATCGGGAAATATATCTGCATGATCATATTCCAGATTATTCATAATTAATGTTTTTGGATGATAATGAATAAATTTGGAGCGCTTATCAAAAAAAGCGCTATCGTACTCATCTGCTTCGATCACAAAATAAGGGCTCTTACCTAATCTTGCCGAAATGCCAAAATTTTCCGGTACGCCACCTATTAAAAAACCGGGTTCCAAACCTCCAAATTCCAATATCCAGGTTAACAAACTGCTAGTCGTCGTTTTGCCATGGGTACCGGCAACACCTAATACCCAGCGTTTTTGCATGACATTTTCAGCCAACCACTGCGGCCCGGAAATATAGGGAATACGGTTAGCCAGCACATATTCCATCGCTGGATTACCGCGTCTGATAACATTACCAACAATGACGCAATCAATATTGGCATCGATATGGGAGGGATCATAACCCTCTTTTAAGAGAATGCCTTGCTCCATTAATTGTGTACTCATAGGAGGATAAACATTCATATCTGAACCTATTACTTCATGTCCGCACTGCTTGGCTAATAACGCAATACCGCTCATAAATGTTCCACACACACCTAAAATATGTAATCGCATACTTAACATCCTATAATAGTACTTAATTCTCACAGATGTGTTATTATTAACGAATTTATAACATCCCGCAAAGGATATAGCCAGAATGGAGAATCTGGATTTATTTGATGCTATAACGGATAGCGCAGTCATTCTTGATAAAGCTGGACGCATCATCAATTGGAATGCTGGGGCCGTAGCACTTTTTGGCTATACCAAAAAAGAAGTGCTAGGACGCTCAGTCAATTTCATTTACGATAGAAATTATCCTTTTCCCAAGCTCATACAGGAAAATAGTATAGAGCAAAGAAAATGGCATGAAGAGACAACCTTTATTCGAAAAAATGGTATTAAAGGTTATTGTAAGTCTTCTTTATCCAACTTGCCGCCCAATGAGCAAAACAAAGTTACTGCCATGCTCATTCATCAAAATATTTCTGAATATAAAAAAATTGAAACTGAATTACATACAATCAATCAGGATTTGATACGGCAAATGCAACATATTCATTCTGGATTCTGGGGTGCTAACTCATTACTCTTTGAAGCTATCAATACTGCCGAACAAACAGATCGTAAATTACGTGAAAGTGAATTGCGCTTTCATTTATTGGCTGAAAATGCAACTGATGTGATATCACGTCATACGCCAGATGGAACTTATCTTTATGTATCACCCGCCAGCAAATCTTCTATAGGTTATAATCCGGAAGAATTAATTGGAAAAAATATTTACAAACTCATTCATCATGACGATTTGAATAAACTTAAAAAAGTCTTTACAAGACGGCGTGATTTCAACAATAACAAACCATTCATTTATCGTATCAAGCGAAAAGAAGGTGAATTTCGCTGGTTTGAAAGCAATATCCGTCTTATCGTTGACACACCCTTGCGAATGATTAATGAAATTCAGCTGGCTTCCCGCGATATCACTGACCGTGTTCTCGATAAAAAAGCCCGTTTACGCGGTCAACAACTTGCCCATGTCTTCCGCCTTAGCACCATGGAAGAAATGGCATCCGGCATGGCACATGAAATCAGCCAACCACTTGCCGCTATTGTGAATTACACGCGTGGATGCGTCCGCCATCTGCAAAATGATTCACATGATCACGATCAAATCAAGCAAGTCATGGCAAAAGCCGTCGCCCAGGCAGAACGTGCTGGTGAAATCGTACATAGATTAAAAAACTTTTTCTGTAAAGGCCAACTTGTTAAAACGCCCTGTAAAGTGAATAACGTCATCAAAGAAACTATCAGCTTAATTAAAAATGAACTGACTACATCCAAAACAAAAATAGATTTTGATTTTGATAAAAATATTCCGCTCATTTTTATTGATAAAATTCAAATCCAGCAAGTCATCTTGAATTTAATCCAAAATGCCATTGAAGCCATGCAAGAGAATCATTCAAAAGAAAAGAGAATTCATATTCAAACCAAAGCTACGCATTTTGAAACTATTGAGGTTACACTGTTAGATACAGGCCCCGGGTTTTCCAAGGAAAACATGACGAAAGTTTTCATGCCATTTTTTACGACTAAAGCACATGGTCGCGGCATGGGATTAGCGATTTGCCGATCCATCATAGAAGCTCATGGTGGTCAATTTACGATTAATTCGAACACTAACTCAAACAGTAATAGCTGGATAAGATTTTCGTTACCGATTTCGATATAGGAGTAAGGATATGTCCACACTAGATCCTATTGTTTATATTATTGATGATGATCAGGCAATGGTTGAGTCTTTATCATGGATAATAGAATCCATAGGCTTACGCTATAAAACGTATGTGCGCGCACAAGACTTTCTTGAAGAATATGATCCGCAGCAACATGGTTGCTTATTGCTTGATGTACGTATGCCTGGAATGAGCGGGCCTGAGTTGCAAGCTCGATTAAATGAGCATGGCTTACCCACGTTACCTATCATTTTCATTAGTGGTCATGGCGATGTACCGCTTGCTGTACGGGTCATGAAAGCCGGCGCTATCGATTTTTTAACCAAACCGTTTAATGATCAAGTGCTCCTGGAAAGCATCAATAAAGCCTTACGTATCGATAAATCCAATCGCGAAAAAAGACAGGAAAGTGCGCAGGCAAGAGCAAAATTTGCTCTGCTATCGCCTCGAGAAGTGCAAGTATTACAAGGCATAGTCGCAGGAAAGCCGAATAAAGTCATTTCTGCTGAGTTAAATATTTCATTGAAAACAGTAGAAGCCCATAGAGCTTCCGTAATGAAAAAAATGGGAGCTAAATCGGTACCCGAATTAGTCAAATTAGTTTTGACTAATAGCATACAAGAAGAGGTAACTGAAGAAGAATAAAGCATTTACATGCAATAAGGGTATCTCTAATGCAAGTTAGTATTTACCTGATGGTATAAACCCTGATAATTCTAGGTGTATTCAAGTAAACCTACCTGGTTTTCTCCCAATTTTTATTAGCATTAATTGGTGAGATGATTAGTATCCCTCACTAGAATAGATAAATGCAAGGTTTAGGAGAAAGCAGCCATGGATAAAAGGAAGCAAGTATTAGTGGTAACAAATGCCATCACAGAAGATGAAGTCTTACAAATAAGAAAAGCATTTAGCTCAGAATATGCACCACAAGTTGATATCAAACTTAGCCTTGTGCATGTTATACCTTATTTACCAACTTGTTACTTCAATATACCTTCTATGGGTATGTTAGTTGAAAAATACTTTGACGAAGCGAAAGAATCGCTGAGCCAGGTAGGCAGTCATCTCAGTGTTGCCAAAAAAGATCAGTGGTTAATTTCTGGAAAAATCCGTACAGAAGTATTGCGTTTAGCCAATAAACTGAATTCCAGCTTTATTCTTGCCAGTGCACAACAAATACAGGAATTACAACGCTCTTTATTTTTTAAAAACATACATCAATATGCCCTGATTAAAAATATTAACCAGTTAAAATAAATATAAGTTCTGCGCCTCAAGTTCACTCCTCCTCGAGAGAAGTAAAGGACAAGCTTGAGTCACCTAACCCGTAATGAATCCTCCCATTCATTATGGGTTTTTTGTTGATACTCGCTCATAAACCAGGTATGTTGTTGGGCTTCGTAAACTTAGCCTGCGAATTCCAACAACATACCTGTCTTTAGCGGGAATTCCTGCAGACTTCCTTAGCCTATATTCAGGAGTAACTCATGGAAAAATTTAATGCACTTTATGCCCAATCTGGCGGAGTAACCTCTGTCATCAATGCTTCAGCTTGCGGCGTTATTGAAACTGCACGTAAAAATAGTGATAAAATTGGCAAGGTCTATGCTGCTCGCAATGGCATCATAGGTGCTTTAACAGAAGATTTGATTGATACTAACCTAGAATCGGATGCAGATATTGCCGGCCTTCGCTCTACCCCTGCAGGTGCATTTGGTTCCTGTCGTCATAAATTGGGATCAATAGAGAAGCATAGAAGACAATACGAACGCCTGGTCGAAGTATTTTCCGCACATAATATCCGCTATTTCTTTTACAATGGCGGCGGTGACTCTCAAGATACCGCTCATAAAGTTTCGCAAATCAGTCAAGAACTCGGTTACCCCATGACCTGCATAGGTATACCTAAAACCGTTGATAATGATTTACCTTTTACTGACAATTCTCCTGGGTTTGGTTCAGTGGCTAAATACGTGGCTGTATCCATACGTGAAGCAGGCTTGGACGTAGCCTCCATGGCACTCACTTCAACCAAAGTATTCATTATGGAAGTGATGGGACGACATGCTGGCTGGATTGCTGCTGCAGGTGGTTTAGCTGCTGAAAAAGATGGCGATTCACCACATATCATTCTCTTTCCTGAAATCCCTTTAAACACAGAAGCTTTTTTAAAGCGTGTTCAAGATTGTGTTAAAAAATATGATCATTGCTCTATTGTCGTTTCTGAGGGCTTGAAAAACCCGGAAGGCAATTTTATTTCAGAACAAGGTTTGGTCGATGCTTTTGGACACAAACAATTAGGCGGTGTTGCTCCGCTGATTGCCAAATTGATTAAAGATAACCTTGGTTATAAATATCATTGGGCACTCGCTGATTATTTGCAGCGTGCAGCCAGACATATCGCTTCCAAAACTGACGTTGACCAAGCCTATGCGGTTGGCAAGGCAGCTGTTGAAATGGCACTCTCTGGTAAAAATGCAGTCATGCCTATTATTGTTCGCGAAAAAAGCGATACTTATCGCTGGACCATAGGCGAAGCACCTTTGGATAAAGTAGCTAATGTTGAAGTGAAAATGCCGCGTGAATATATTAGTGAAGATGGCTTTGGTATTACAGAAGCTTGCAAACGCTATTTATCGCCTTTGATTCAAGGTGAAGATTATCCAGCCTATAAAAATGGCTTGCCAGTTTATGTGAAGCTAAAAAATCTTCCGGTAGAAAAGAAGCTCAGTACCACGTTTGAATTTGCCTAATAGAAAAATATTGTAGTTCCCGCTGAAAAACGCGGGAACCCCTGTGTGTTTATATGCTGCGCAAAGGGGTGGACCGCGATCCACCCTTTGCAACCCCCATCGCGCAAGGTTTCAGCGGGAACTCTTATTTTTATCATTAGGATTTTGATGGCTTGGATTTTGCTTATCTTGACGTTGTTGTTGATTTTGTTGATTTTGTTTATTTTGGTTCTGGTTCTGGTTCTGGTTCTGGTTCTGGTTCAGTTTATCTTTGTTTTTTCCCTGATCGCGATTATCGTATGGCATACTAACCTCCTGTTTGAATTAAAATTAAATCAGACTTCTTTTCTGCTTTAAGTATCCATTTTATCACGCACCTTTATTTGAATTATTAAGAGATAAGATTTAATATTTCGATCTCTTCATTATTTTATAAAATATCCACATTTAATCCGTGTTTTTCCAATATCTCGCGCAATGTCTTCAGTGCATTCATTTGAATTTGTCTCACACGTTCGCGAGTCAGGCCGACTGCATACCCTACTTCTTCCAACGTCTGGCGCTCGTATCCGCCCAAGCCAAATCTTCTGCATAATACTTCTCGTTGTTTCTCATTCAATTCATTTAAACAGTGTTCCAGACTTTCATGTAAATATTCGTTTGCAAGCATTTCAGCCGGATCTTCTGCATTTTTATCAGCTATCGCTTCTACTAATGGTTTTCCTGTCGAATTTTCACTTGGCACTTGCATATCAAGTGAAATCATATGTTCGTTCAATTCCATCATGTTTTTTACATCATCAATGGGTTTATTCAGTGCAAATGCAATTTCATGATAAGAAGGTTCATGATCTTGAGTCTTTATCAATTCACGCGCTGTCGACAAATATAAGTTTAATTCCCTCAATACATGTATAGGCAAACGTATGGTTCGCGTTTGATTCATGATAGCTCTTTCAATAGTCTGTCGTATCCACCATGTGGCATAAGTAGAAAAACGGAAGCCTCTTTCCGGATCAAATTTTTCAACCGCACGCAGCAAACCCAAATTACCTTCCTCTATCAAATCAGAAAATTCCAAACCGCGGTTATAATAATGCCGTGCAATTTTCACAACGAGACGCAGATTGCTTTCTATCATTTTTTTTCGTGCTGCAGGATCGCCTTTTCTGACCAGTCTTCCATAGAAAACTTCTTCTCGCGCCGTTAATAAAGGTGAGAATCCAATTTCTTTAAGATAAATTTGAGTGGGATCAATCGAATATTCTTTTTCGACGACCTTGGTTTCCGAGCCATCATTTTCAATTTCATTGGCCTTATTTTTTGATTGAGGTTTTGATTGAGGCTTTGATAATTGAGATTTGGATTGAGGTTTTGGTAATTGAGGTTTGGATTGAAGTTTTGATTGAGGCTTTAGTAATTGTGATTTTGGTTGATCCTTTGCTCTTTTAGCCACTTTGGCTTTATGAGTTTTTGGAGGTTTATTTTTATATTTATTACTTTCTTTCTTTTCCTCTAATTCAATATCTACATCCATAAATACTGCTCCCTTGTTTTTCTCAAGGACACCCTTAGCATCACGCCTCTTCCCTTTTTTAATTTTGGTCATAGGCAAACCCCAGGCAATGAAGCTTAACTCAATAATTTATTATATCGTGAAATGGGTATTGGTTGCGGAAATTTAATAGTATAGATGATTTTTAGGCAATTTTGCCTGGATATAATGATAATGGATCAATAGGCTTTCCAGCTCGTCGAATTTCGAAATGAAGCATGGTCTTATCAGTACCAGTGTTACCCATTTCGCTTATTTTTTGACCTTTCTTTACCCATTCCCCTTCTTTAACAAAAGTCAGCCGATTATGTGCATACGCTGACAAATACAAGCTGTTATGTTTAATAATGATAAGATTGCCATATCCCCGCAAGCCAGCGCCACAATATACAACCTTCCCTGCTCCTGCTGCGTAAATCGGCTTACCCATATGCCCGCTTATGTCTATACCTTTATTCGCTGCCGAGTATGGCTTGATAATTTCCCCCTGCACTGGCCATATCCATCCAGATGCCGAATAATTCGGTTCTTTTTCATGTCGCGTAAAGTCAGCGGGAATCGCTGTCATGGGTTTCACACTCGATTCTTGCGATGCAATATTATTTTGTTTTTGTTGCTCAGAATAACGGCCGCGCAATGTAATGATCTGATTTTGTTTGATGGTATAAGGCGGTTTAATATTATTTCGTACCGCAAGATAACGATAATCCAATCCAAATCGCCAGGCAATTTCATACAAGGTTTCACCTTTGGCAACCCGGTGCATGCCATTTTTAGGAATAGATTCCATACGGCTGATATCAGTGACTGGCGCATAATTATCACTATCAGTACAAGCCAATAATAATAAACTGCATAAGCTCACGATTAATTTGCTGCAGAAACGATTCACACATCATCCTATTTGTAATGGTTGAACCCAATTTGATAATTCGTCCAGCACTTTATAGTGTGTAAGATCAACATGCAATGGCGTAACGGAAACATATCCTGTATTGACTGCATAAAAATCCGTTCCAGGGCCTCCATCCTGCTCCAACCCAGGCGGCCCTACCCAATAAATTTTTCTGCCTCTGGGATCTATCGCTTTAATGGTTGGTTCAGCAATATGCCGCGTTCCTAAACGCGTTACTTGAATTCCACGCAATTCAGAAAAAGGCATGTCAGGTACGTTTACATTTAATATCGTATCGGATGTTAAAGGTGTTTGACGTAAACGTTCTACAAGAATTTTTGCAATTTGTGCAGCTGTATCATAATGCTCGCAACGCGGACCAGCCAATGAAATTGCAATAGAGGGAAGCCCTAAAAACCGTCCTTCTGTTGCCGCTGCAACTGTGCCTGAATACAAGACATCATCACTGAGATTAGATCCTTCATTAATACCAGAGACAACCATGTCTGGCATTTCTTTTAATAACCCAGTCACAGCAAGATGCACGCAATCCGTTGGCGTTCCATTCACACTAAAAAAACCATTCGCTGCAGTCACAACACGTAAAGGATTCTCTAATGTTAATGAATTACTAACACCGCTGCGATTTCTATCAGGTGCAACTACAATGATATCTGCGATCTTTCCTAATGCATTGGCAAGATAAGAGAGACCAGGAGCATGAACACCATCATCATTGCTAATTAATATTTTCATTTGATATCCTTTGACCTGACATCACTTAACAATTTGATAAAAAGTTTCATTTTTCTTGATCATGCCCAACTCATTCCGTGCACGCGACTCAGCAGCATCTTTACTATATTGAAGGCGTTGGATTTGGAATACCAGTTCTTCATTTCGCTTTTTCAATTTATCATTTTCTATAGCCTGTTGTGCAAGCATTTCTTTCATTTTTATCATATCTCTTATTCCACCTGACTCCAACCATAGACGGCATTGAAGTAATACCAGGACGCCAATCAACATGGCGCCCAGTAAACTTAGCTTCAATCTGGACATTAGCCAGTCACCTGCATTTTAGTTTGCATATGAAAACGGGAAAAAACATTCTTACCAGCATATTTTCCATTCTGACCAAGCTGTTCTTCAATGCGCAATAATTGATTATATTTAGCAACACGATCCGTACGACATAATGATCCTGTTTTAATTTGCCCTGCGTTGGTTGCAACAGCGATATCAGCAATAGTGGTATCTTCTGTCTCACCTGAACGATGTGATATAACAGTATTATATTGAGCATTTTTAGCTAATTGAATAGCTGCCATCGTTTCAGTTAATGTACCAATTTGGTTAGGTTTTATTAAAATCGCATTTGCGACATGTTGCGAAATGCCTTTTTGTAAGAGCAGTGTATTGGTAACAAACAAATCATCACCCACTAATTGAATACGATTTCCTAAACGTTGTGTTAGCTTGTGCCAGCCATCCCAGTCATCTTCTGCCATACCATCTTCTATGGTAATGATTGGATAACGATCAACAAAATTCGCCAGATAATTGATAAATTCATCACCCGATAATATGCGATTTTCACCCGTTAAATAATATTTTCCATCACGATACAATTCATTACTGGCGACATCCAACCCTAAGCAAATATCTTTTTCAGGTTGATATCCTGCTTCAATAATTGCTTCTAATATTAATTCAACTGCTGCTTCTTGATTAGGTAAATCAGGTGCAAAACCACCTTCATCACCTACATTGGTATTGTATTTTTTTGCTTTTAAATGCTGTTTGAGATGATGGA
>Ga0206910_1166_pt1 | contig 12410 bp, 10 predicted proteins | sample Alteio_BWOrgHeat_77_FD_152949 | JGI IMG/M metagenome (GOLD analysis project Ga0206910, IMG submission 152949) | Enriched cells from forest soil in Barre Woods Harvard Forest LTER site, Petersham, Massachusetts, United States -... | ecosystem: Environmental > Terrestrial > Soil > Temperate forest >... | reverse complement strand
TTATTACCTGAGCATGGTAGGTATGGCCTTTCATTACAATTCTATGAGCAGGGGAGAGGTGGATAGCCGCGACGTGATCTATTTTTTATCAATAATAATTCTGTTTATATCCCTCACACGCTTGTCTATCAATAGCCGCACATGGGACACGGCGAAGCAAGACTGAGGCTTGGGTTCATATGGCAACAAGTACTTCTAAAAAACGAAAACAACAACAACGCCAGGCCAGCATAAGACTGGTGATAATGCTTGCGATATTGATATGCGTCAACATCCTTGCATCTCACTTCCATTACGGCCTGGACCTGACCTCCGAGAAACGTTTCACGCTTTCCAGCTCTACCCAAAAGCTGTTGAAAAACATGAACGAAGTAGCGGTGGTGGACATATACCTGGTAGGCAAACTGCCCTCAGATTTCCAACACCTGAAAGATGCCACTGCCGAACGCCTGCAATCTTTCAAAGAATATGCCGGCAAAAATATTGTGTTCAAGTTCGTTGACCCAATGGAAGGTAAAACGGGCCAGGACAGACTGGCTACCTTCAAACAATTGGAAGAAAAAGGCATACGGCCTATAGACCTGAAAAGATATGGCGACGAAGACTATTCTGAAAAAATTGTTTTCCCGTTTGCCCTGGTGCAGTATAACGGCAGGGAATTATCTGTGCGGCTTATAGAGGACAACCCATCTATGAGTGATGCCGAGGTATTGAATTTTTCTGAAACAAAATTGGAGTATAAACTGGCCACCGCCATTCACAACCTCATGGTGGCCGACAGGCCGAGGGTGGCCTATATAACGGGAAATGGGGAACCTTTAAGTATCAATACCATCGACGCACTGACCACTCTTTCTTACTTATACCACCTTGATTCGTTTGACATAACACACATAGCACATATCCCGGACGCTTATGATGCTATAATAATAAATAAACCCACTTTGCCTTTTGATGATAAACAAAAATTTTTGATAGACCAGTATGTGATGGACGGAGGGCATGTGCTGTGGATGCTGGATATGGTGAACGCAAACCTGGATAGCCTGCATACTTCCGAGCAACTTATTGCTATGGACATGGGCCTGAACCTTGACGATATGCTGTTCAAATATGGTGTGCGAGTAAATCCAGACCTTATAGAAGATAACCAATGTGTACAATTGCCCATTATGGTGGGTATGAAAAACGGGGAACCCGTTACCGAGAAACAGGACTGGATCTATTACCCTGAGTTCACGCCAACATCCAAACACCCTATTGTGAACAATATGGATATGATACTGGGCAAATTTGTGAGTAGTATAGATACCATAAAGGACCCTGAGATCAAAAAGACCATTCTGCTGGAATCATCAAAGTACAGCAGGGTTGCACCTACACCTGCCAGGGTGAGTCTCGCAATGGCAAAATTCAAACCTACTTTAGAGATGCTGAACAAGCCCTACCGGCCTGTAGCTGTTTTGCTGGAAGGCAAGTTCAAATCATTATACCAGAACCGCTTGCCGCCAAGTACATTGCGCATGTTGGACTCTATCAAACATCCTTTTGTTGCGGCAGGTAAAGCCGACAATTCGATGATCGTAATATCGGACGGCGATATGATGCTGAATGATTATACGGTATCAACGGGTCCCTATCATTTAGGGTATTGGCATTATACCCGGCAAATGTTCTCGAACAAAACATTCGTACTTAACTGCCTGGAATTCCTTACCGATCGTTCAGGTTTACTGGAGGCACGTTCTAAACAACAAAAGCTGAGGTTGCTAGACGAAGGAAGAATAAAAAAAGAACGGGTGGAATGGCAATTTGTGAATATAGGTATCCCTATATTGCTGGTGCTGATATTCGCTTCTGCTTATGTCTTTTTCAGAAAGAGGCGTTATGAGGCAAAGGCAGTGAAGTAATAAAGAAAGAAAGAAGAAATGCGTAAGACGTTAATATATTTTGTGGTCTTGGCCTTGCTGGGCTTTGGTGTTTACTATTTTCTATTTGCTAAACACGAAAATAGCTTCCCGATGGATGAAGCGGGTTTTACTGTGAAAGATACTGCCGCGATAGGCAAAATATACATAGCAAATACGGATGGCAACTCTGTATTGGTGGAAAGGACCGACAGCGGCTGGATAGTGAATAAAAAATACAAGGCATTGAAGGGAACCGTGAATATGTTCTTGAAATTACTGACCCAACAAGCCCCTTTGTATCCTGTGCCACAAAGTTTGCATAACTCGGTTATCACCAATATGGCGGGTGCCGGTATAAAAGTGGAACTGGACGGCAGGAAAGGCGAAAAGATGCGACTTTTCTATGTGGGTGGAGAAACGCCCAAGGACAATGGCAGCTATATGCTTATGGAAGGTGCAAAAAGGCCGTACATCGTGCGTGTGCAGGGTGTGTCGGGATACCTTACACCTTACTATTCCTACAAGCTGGCGGATTGGAGGGACCGGACAATCTTTGATCTGAAGCCGGAGCAGATAAAGAGTGTCTCCGTGCAATACCCGGAACAGCCTGTCAACTCATTTACAGTAAACCAGGATAATGGGAAAGTGACGATAGATGCCAATAAGGAATTGAGGGTATATGCCCTGAACGAACACAGGCTTACATCCTACCTCAAATTTTTTGAAAATATAAATTGCGAAGGTTACATTACTTCTGATAATACAATGGACAGCCTTTTGCGTGTAATGCCCAAGCATTGCATCATGGATGTGGAAAGCAATGAGGGTAAGAAGCAGCATATAGAAATATACTGGATGCCCATAAATAAAAGAAGTAAGAACATGGTAACAGAGGCACCCGACGTGCCCGGCAACAAATATGACGCAGAACGTTTTTTTGCCGTTACCAATGGATACAGGGACACAGTGATGATACAGGTGAATACGTTCAAAAAGCTGTTCCGCAGGGCTTACGAATTTTACCAGGCTGACAGTACGGATGCCCCTAAAAAAACGGTGCCTGTATTGCCCAAAGCTATCCATAAATAATTCATTACTTTGTGTTAGGTCACTTGGATAAACCGGCAATAATGACAGGTAGTGAAAAAAGTGTAACAGCCCAACAATTACTCAACTGGACAAAAGGCACCTGGCTATCTTTTTTTGAGGATACCTTGATAGAGGATCTTTCTATTGATAGCCGGAAAATTGACAAGCCACTTAATTCTTTATTCATAGCATTACGATCGTCTTTGCGCGACGGGCATACTTTTATTAATGATGCCTATGAAAAGGGGGTACGCAATTTCCTTATCTCTCAAACTGTTGATACGACTTTGTTCCCTTCAGCAAATTTCCTGCTAGTAAAGGATGCGCTGGTGGCTTTGCAGCAAATAGTAGCTGCCTACAGAAAAAGATTCAATATCCCTGTTATCGGTATTACGGGCAGCAATGGTAAAACCGTTGTAAAAGAATGGCTTTACCAGTTGTTGAGTGATAGTTATAACACTATCCGCAGTCCAAAGAGTTACAATTCCCAGATAGGTGTACCGCTATCCGTATGGCTGATGAAGCCTGAAAATAACCTGGCGATATTTGAAGCGGGCATATCACAACCCGGTGAAATGGAGAAACTGGAGCGTATAATAGCACCAACCATAGGTGTGTTCACAAATATCGGTGAAGCGCACAGTGAAGGTTTTTTGAATACCCGCCAAAAGATAAATGAAAAGCTGGTATTGTTCCGCCATGCACAAAAACTGGTCTATTGCAAAGATTACCATGAAATGAACGAATGCATAGCCCAATATACCCACCAGTTGAACTCTTCCAACGATCATGCCAATCCTCTCCGGCTTTTTACCTGGTCTTACAAATTGGCATCAGACCTTAAAATAACAAATGTGCAGAAAGGCCTTGGCAGAACAGATATTACAGCACGATACCAGGAAAATGAGATAGCTATCAGCATCCCTTTTACAGATCCGGCCTCTATAGAGAATGCTATACATTGCTGGTGTGTGATGTTGTTATTAGATATAGATCAGGCAAGCATCCGGCAACGGATGATGACGCTGCAGCCTGTATCTATGCGCCTGGAATTGCGCCACGGCATCAATGATTGTACTATCATAAATGATTCATACAATTCCGATCTCACTTCCTTACTTATCGCGCTCGATTACCTGGAACAACAAAAACAACATAAGCACCATACCGTCATATTGTCGGATATATTGCAGGTGGGCAAACCAGATGCGGAGTTATATGAAGAAGTAGCTGCACTTATCAGCCGTAAGAATATTCAGCGTTTCATAGGCATCGGTAAGTCTTTGTACAAGAACAAGGCGGCATTCAGGAAGTACAAAAAACTGCGCAGCATATTCTTTAAATCAACAGAGGACCTACTCAAAAATTTTCATCTCCTTACTTTCGAGAAAGAAGCCATCTTGCTGAAGGGCGCGCGTGTATTCACTTTTGAAAAGATAGACCTGCTGCTGGAACAAAAGGTACACCAAACCATTTTGTCTATCAACCTTTCTGCCCTAACTCATAACCTCAATGTTTTTCGCAAGCATGTAGCGCCAGGGGTAAAGACAATGGCAATGGTAAAAGCCTTTGCATACGGAAGCGGAAGCTATGAGATAGCGCACTTGTTGCAGTATTCAGGTGTTGATCATTTATCGGTCGCCTACACGGATGAAGGCATAGAGCTAAGAAAGGCCGGGATAACTATGCCCATAATGGTCATGAGTCCTGATGCCATATCGTTCGACCGAATGATAGCATGGAAACTGGAGCCTGAGATATTCAGCTTCCGTTCTCTGGAGGCCTTTGTACATATAGCGGGAACATTGCAGGTAGAAGCCTATCCCATTCACATCAAATTGGATACAGGTATGCACCGCCTCGGCTTCATGGAGCACGAAATCGAAGAATTATCATACCAGCTTGAAATGAACAGGTGCGTTCGTGTGGCAAGTATCTTCAGCCACCTTGCAGCCAGTGAAGATGCGGGTATGGATGCCTTTACCTTACAGCAAGCCCGGCAGTTTGAACAGATGAGCGCAAAACTCGCAGAAAGGTTTGCAGAAAAACCTTTATTCCATCTATGTAATTCCGCAGGTATAGCCCGGCATCCGGAACTGCATTATGATATGGTGCGCCTTGGCCTCGGCTTGTATGGTATAGAAGGCAGCGGCACTTTGCAAAACGAACTAAAACAGATAAGTACACTGAGAACAACTATTGCACAGATAAAAAATGTACCTGCGGGCGACACAATAGGCTATGGCAGAAAGGGAATTGCAGTTGATGAAATGCGTATCGCTGTGATCTGTATCGGCTATGCAGATGGCTATCAACGTGCTATGGGCAATGGCAAAGCGCACGTATTGATACATGGCAAGGAAGCAAAAGTTGTAGGTGTTATCTGTATGGATATGTGCATGGTGGATATTACGCATCTGCCCGAAGCAAAAGAGGGTGATGAGGTCATTGTTTTTGGAAAGGGCCTGCCTGTTACAATGCTAGCAGAATGGGCCGGCACTATCCCTTACGAAATAATGACGGGTATATCGCAACGTGTGAAACGTGTGTACGTAAATGAAGATTAACTCATAGCTATAAAAAAAGGGTATGCTGGAAAAATGGACTGCTATTGACAACTATATATCGGATCTGTTGGTTCCCGCAGACCCTGTCCTTGATGCGGTTCTGAAAGCGAACGCAGATGCAGGCCTGCCTGCCTATGATATTTCTCCCTGTCAAGGCAAACTATTGTACCTGTTAGCCAAAATACAAAGAGCAAACAATATACTTGAGATCGGGACCCTAGGCGGATATAGTACTATATGGCTTGCAAGGGCTTTGCCGGAAAACGGGAAACTGATAAGTCTTGAATATGACCCTGCACATGTGAAGGTAGCAAAGGCAAACATAGCGCTTGCAGGTTTGTCGGGCATTGTGGAAGTGCGCCTGGGGCCTGCTCTTGACACGCTACAGGAATTGGCAAACGGATCTTTTATCCCTTTCGACCTGATCTTTATTGATGCGGATAAGGCCAATAACCCACATTACCTGGATATGGCTATTAAACTTTCCCGGCCCGGTACTGTTATTATTGCAGACAATGTGATCCGGAACGGCGACATTATCAATAAAGAAAGCAAAGATCCCTCAGTGCAGGGTATAAGGGCTTTTTATGAAAAATTGTCTGAAACACAGGCGTTAGATTCAATTGCTGTTCAAACGGTAGGAGCAAAAGGGCATGATGGATTTTCCATCACAATTGTTAGCTGAGTCTTTCACAGTGAAAGTGGCCTGGAGCTACCAGATCATGGTCTTTGCAGTGCCATATACATTGCCGTTGCTCATTTTTACAAAATACATGCCACTGTGCAATTGCAGACCACTGATGGTGTAGCCGGACCTGCCAGCATTGGCAAATATATTTTCATAAGATACGGTCCTGCCCATCATATCATATACCGATAAACAATACGTACCTGATTCCACTATACTATAGGATATACGGATCTGATCCGGACCGCTATTACCCACAACGGTAAGTGGTATCACTGATCTGTTTATTTCAGATGAACTCAAAGGCGTGCCTGTAAGTAAAACATTGTCCAGATACCATATAGGGGCGTAAAAGGGATTGGAAGTATATCTGAATGCAAAATAAAAAGGAGCCCCTTTAAAAGCAGTAATATCTGTTTGGTGAGTTACCCAGCCCGATACATCGGGAAGGCCAAGTGCAGGGGTTGCAGGCAAGGCTGATGTATCTGAGGGATTGTATGTACTGTCCCTGAAAGGCATAAATGCCAGGAACGATGTTGTAGTATCGGTAGTCTTGGTGTCATACTGTATATAAACATTCCCCGTGTAGCCGCTTATATCCAATTGCGGAGAGATGAGGTATGCGGTGTCCATATGATTGGCGCTATTATAATAGCCTGTGCATTCCATGCCTCCTGTGCCATTCCTCCCATCAGTAGGCGAACAATTCCATCCTCCCAGGATGCTCAAATTCCATTCTGTGTACCACATGACAGGATAAGACGGCCCATATGTAAAGCATGTTGAATTAAAATTCTGATCCAATGAGGTGAGTGGGGGCTGAGAATAGCCAACAATAGTTATCAGCGAAGACAAGGCCAGGATCATTATCTTTTTCATTAGTATAGTTTTTATTGTGTCTAAAGCGTATCAAAGCAGCTACCAGACAACGGTCTTAGCAGTACCATAAGCACTGCCGTTGCCCATTTTTATAAAATACATGCCGCTGTGCAGTGCAATGTCGCTAATAGTATGCCTGGACGTACCGCTTGCGGCATATATATTGTCAGAGAACACTTCACGTCCCATTACATCATATACGCTGAGCTTGTATTTCCCTGCTTCCTGTACGGTAAAAGTTAGCTGTATTTGTCCAGAAGTGCTGTTGCCTATCACCGTAAGGGGCATTGTTTCTTTGCTTACATCCACAACGGCAAGAGGCGTGTCAGTGATATTCACGTTGTCGATATACCATATGTTGCCAGTCGTGATGCTGCCCGTGTACCTGAAAGCTATAAAGAAGTCTAAATTCTTATATGCGGTAATGTCTATCTGGTGCGTCACCCATCCCACAGAGTCTGCTTCGCTAAAAGAAGGGGTGATGAGGCTTTGAAGATTGCTGTACATGGCCAGATGGCCCGTATCAGGTACCAAGTTGGCTGTCGTATCCCATTGATAAATGACCGTTAGCTTCGCGCCAGATACGAAATTAGTTAATTTGCTATCCCACTGCAGGTAAAGATTTCCTGTCGTTCCCGTTAGATCCAGCTTTGGTGAAATAAGATAAGCCGTGTCGAGATATTTGGTGGATCCAACGATGTTCGTACAAAATGCCCCAGCTGTACCATTTCTACCATCTGTGGCAGTACAAGCCCAGTTCTCCAAATATTTGCAATAGGTCATCCAGCCGCTTGTTCCGATATAAGGGACATTGCCATTGGCTATACACGTGGTATTAAAATTATCCTCGAATGCTGTAAGCTGAGCAAAAGAACCGCATGAAAATAACAAAAATATGAAAGAGACTATTAGTTGTTTCATTGGTACAAAAAATTTACGTTACCCCGATAATACCATTAGCAAATTAATAAAATTATTAAAGTGCCACCGCTTCTATGAGCAGATTTATTTTCTATAGCAAAAAGATCTTGCTATAAAAACTAAAAAGACCCACTTATGGCTATTCATGCTATGGACGAATGGAATGGGGTTATCGTTAGTAAAAAGGAAAATATTTTTTTTACCTAACATTTAAACGACAGGCAACGTCTAGTGAGTAAAGAATTGGGTGTACCTTAGATCATTAGATGAAATAAATATATACAGAGCATTGCCGGAAGTAAACAAAATAAGCAGTGAGGTGGCAACTTCGCAGAGGGATGTTTCAGGGCATAACGAATTACACATTCTTATACAGAATTGTATCGCGCAGTCCCGATCTGCCCAAAAAAAGTTGTATGATCTGTATTCGCCTGCTGCTTATGGAATAATAAAGAGATATTTGTATAATAATAACGCTGCTGCCCAGGAAATACTGAACGATTCTTTTTATAAGATCTTTACAAAACTGGATCAATATTCATTCCAGGGGGCTTTTGAAGGCTGGATAAGACGAATAGTAATAAATACATTGACGGATCATTTACGAAAGAATATAAAAAAAGAACATTTAACAAAAGAGATACAAGCGGAAGATGCCTACGTTAACAGCGATCCGGTAGAAAAAATGTCCCAAAAGGAATTGTTGAGATTGATACAGACATTACCCGATTCACAACGTGCCGTTTTTAATTTGTTTGTATTTGAAAATTATTCGCATAGAGAAATAGGATCGATACTTAATATGAATGAGAATAACAGCCGGTGGTACCTTAATGATGCAAGAAAAAGGTTAAAAGAGAAAGTAAATATGCTCAAGTGATACTAAATGATGGAAGACGATAACAAATATATTGATGATCTTTTCAAAGATGGCTTAGGTAGCTATACCGAAACGCCACCACCCGCAGTATGGGGTGCGCTTGAGAAAAGACTTGATGGCAAAAAGGATAAACGACGCTTTATTTTTGGCCGTTTTTGGCCACTCGCTATAGTAGCATTTATTCTCGTATTGGGCGGTGGCGGTACACTTGCCTGGAAACTTGCAGGTAACGCATCTGTACCATCTGCCGGCAATAGCAATAACACGACCGACAATGCAGAAAAGCTTGTAGCCCGAAATGCAAGCCCTGCTGAAAAAACAGAAGCTCTTAAAGAAGATACAAAGACACCCAAAAACATCCCGGATCAAAAACCAATAACAACTTCAAACAATAAGCCAGCGAAGAAAGCACATTCCAGAAATAATAAAATTGGGAACGGCACTGAAAAACAAAATGTGAAAATTGATCGCGCTGCAATTCTGGCAAAAGCGGACAATAATATTCCTGACAAGCAAAACGGCAAGGATATTACTGCAACATCTGCCAATATAGGCAACGAAGCAAAAGCTTCAGGCCCTAACCCTGCCATAGCAAGTACACCAACGGAAGACAATGAAAAGACAGCATCAAAACCTACAACAGCAGAACATAAAAAAGTTTCCCAAAATAAAGTAGCTAAGGTAACGGAACCCAAGGGGGTCAAAACACCAGTAATAAAAGATGAAAAGGCAATAAATACCGATGAAAGTAAATTACTTGCCAATAATGTAAAAACTGTAAAGCCAGCAAACACTGCGAATACTAGTCAGCCATTGAATGTATTGCAGGCTTCCGTTTCAGGCGGCAGTGCCCGACATGCAAAACATACTAAAGACAGCTCCCTTAAAGCTTCCGTACAAAGCAAGAACACTGCTTCAGAACTTACGGCTAAAGACAATACAAAAGTTTTAACTGATGTAAAGGACAATGCTTCTTCCATTGCTAAAGAAGAGGCAAAAGTAGCAACGCCAAAGGCAGCCGTTGCGAAACAGAAGAAAGGTAAAGATCCGATAGCCCAGGCTGCAAATGACAGAAAAGATACGCCTAAGGATATTATTGCAAATACCTCAAGGGCCAAAAAGAACGTCGTGGATAATAATACTAAGGCCACTACCAGCACAGATCAGCTTGCTACTAGCAAGAAAGTAGCATCTCTGAGCCCGGTCAAGAAAAGCATAAAGCATAACACTACCGAGGCTAAGACAGAACAAAGTACACAAAGCTCCGCTACCATACTCGCCCAACCAGTGGCGGTAAATGTACCCGTGAAAAGCAAACCAATAAAACAAAACAAAGCCGCTACTGTGGCGATACAGCCAGCAAGTGCTGCAACTGCTCCAACAGAGAGTCGCGATATAAAGAAAGTGGAACCACAGTCTGCGCCAACTGAAAAAGCTACCATAGCCAAAAAACAAATAGCTCAAAAAGAAGCGAAGACCGATGCACAAACAGAAAAGAAGATAGTAAAGTCCAAAATGTCAGAGAAAGCTCCTGAAAAGGATGTACCTGTTGTCGTTGCAAAAAATGAAGTAAAGGTCCTCGAAAAGGAAACAAAACAAGTGGTGCCTGAAAATAAAACTATCACGAAAAATAATTATGGCAGTAGTGCTCAAAAGATCGCAGCCAAAGAAGTTCCTGCTGAGAATAAGATAGATGCAATAAACCCCAAACCCGAAGAGCAAAAAGCGGTAAGTACATTTAAAGAAGATAAACCTGCTATTGTTGCTGCCAACCCAACAAATGCCGGTGATAGTATTAAGACGCCGGAAGCCAAAAGGAATTTATTTGAAGCAATCAATAATAGCAATAGGTATGAAGAAGGTATAAAGGCGGGCTTCGAAGGCGGCTCTAATGGTGCGGCAAGGAAATTGGTGCTCTCTGCCTATTTGCAATATAACCTTAATTCAAGATTCTCCCTGATGCTGCAGCCAGCGTTTAAAACATCTTTTGCCAGCAACAAACCTCTTAGTGGCAGCCAGTCTTTTTACAGGCCAAATAGTGACAGCAGTGTGAAAGCCTCAACAACTGACCCCATTATTGTTATTACTCCAGAGTCCCAATTCGATACCATATTGTGGACAAAGACCTATACTTATTCCCAAACACACGATTCATTAGTAAAGACCTATGTTGCCGGCGGGACCTACCTGGAGATGGAATTGCCTATACTGCTGAAGTATAGGTTAAGCAACAAGCTTTCGGTGTATGGTGGTGTAAATGTTACCTATGGCAAAACTGTAGGTATAACCGAGAAAACATTTACTTCCCAGCACATACTTAAGACCGCAGATACCGTTGTTATCTGGCCATTTGGAGGCTCTACACCGCCGCCACAAAGTGTCAGCTCTATGATAAAATATTCCGGTAGCCCCATATCATCATACTCCGGCCCCTTGTACCCCTCTCAATCTGGTGACCTATGGAGATTCGGCTTTACGCTGGGCTTTAGTTACGAGTTCAGGAAAAGGTGGCTTTTTGATGTATTAGTACAGCAAAGCACCGCTAAGTCTAATGTGCAGGGAGGCTATGATATAAATAGCCCCCTCACATTACCCTATTTCCGTGTAACGCTGGGCTATAAACTTGGGAATTTCCCGATACCTATTTTCCATTAGAAAAATAGATGCATCCATTTAGTATCTATTTTTCCAACGGCTTATCTATCCGCCTATCATCACATTAAGAGCGCCCAGCAAAATCTGCCCACCATGTGCTGTGCTATCTCCCATACGGGCTGCAGGCATTCCGCCTATCATTACGCTCGCGGATCCTTTAACAATGCTATCCGGGGGACCAACACAAACAAGCATATCGCCTACCCTTGCTGCAGGTAAACCACCTATCAATACAGTAGGCTCTCCAGGCCCTACTATAGGTCCGCCTACATGCGGGATCGGCGCCGGAACAGCAGGCGTTTGCATCGGGCATTCATGAAAATCTGTAAGTCTTGCGGCCGGTGGCATATTCGTATAGTTTTATTAAGATCAATTTATCAACACCACAACACCTTTAATTGTGGTTTCTCCCGATGCGCTTAGTTCAGCAGTAGCATTACCTTTTGCGGTAAAGCCCACATTTGCAGTGTTATTGATGTTCAAAGCCGATATAGCTACGTTTTGTTTAGCTACTATCTTGATCCCTGCATCGGAAGAAAGCGTTATCCCGTCTGCATCCAACGTTATCTTATTATTGTTCTGATCTTGTATTTGTATCCATTTGGCCATATCATTCATCATTATGGAGTTACCACCAGGAGAAGTTAGCTTCAGTATCTTTTTCACATCATGCGGATGCTGTTTCCACTGCTGAGATAACGTTATTTGATGGCAGCTCCGCAGAAGATAGTTTCCAGGTAAGTGACAGCGCTAATTTTCTACCGGGTAATGCGATCAATATATCTGCGGGATACGACGGTTCTAACGCAGTTATATTTTCG
>Ga0206910_1162_pt1 | contig 12654 bp, 10 predicted proteins | sample Alteio_BWOrgHeat_77_FD_152949 | JGI IMG/M metagenome (GOLD analysis project Ga0206910, IMG submission 152949) | Enriched cells from forest soil in Barre Woods Harvard Forest LTER site, Petersham, Massachusetts, United States -... | ecosystem: Environmental > Terrestrial > Soil > Temperate forest >... | reverse complement strand
TTACGAATCTGATCGCGCAATTATTGCACGCCTTGGAGAACTGAAAAAAGATCACAACGCTAAAGTTACAATTTATCAACCAGGGCTCCATTGGAAGTTACCTTTGATCGATACTGTACATATTTTTGATGCACGTTTAAATATGGCTGAAATTCCCTCTGAACGGATCGTGACTAAGGAAAAAGAAGTATTATTGGTGGATCTTTTTGTACAATGGCGTATCAATGATTATGCTTTATTTTATAATACCACTTATGGCATTGCGGACGGAATCAATGGCCGTGAGCGAGCGGAACAATTGTTGCGACAAAATGTTAAAGGTGTTTTACATGCAGAATTTGGGCAACGTACCTTGCAAAATGTCGTATCAGGCGAACGTCGAGAGTTAATGGAAAAATTGGGCAAAGAAGCGCATGAAAATGTACTCGCCTATGGGATGGAAATTGTGGATGTGAGGATTAATCGTGTTGAATATCCGCCCGAAGTCAATGATAAAGTATTTGCGCGTATGAGCAGCGAACGTAAAAGAGTGGCGGTGGCCTATCGGGCGAGTGGCGAATCCAAAGCCGCTATTATCCGAGCAGATGCTGACAGAATGGCGCGGGTTATGATTGCTGAAGCTCAAAAAGATGCAGAACAGATGCGGGGAGAGGGGGATGCAAAGGCGGCACAAATCTATGCGGAAAGCTTTAATCAATCTCCAGAATTCTATAAATTTTATCGTAGCCTAGAAGCTTACAAAAATGTGTTTCAGAGTAAACAAGATGTCTTGGTCTTAAAGCCAGACAGTGAATTTTTTAAATATTTCAGAAGTCCAGGACAATAAAGAGTAATCGAATATGTGGCAAGATTTTTTCGCAGCGCTCGCCTTAGTCTTGGTGATAGAAGGTGTATTACCTTTTTTAAAGCCAGAGACGTGGCGTCGTACGATTGGGCGTATTGCCGATCAACCCAATAATGCTTTGCGGCTTATGGGGTTAATGAGCATGCTAGTAGGGGTAGTTCTTTTGCATGTTGTGCGTCAAGCGCTATAAGGTTAGGATAGGCCGGAAGGTTTAGCATGGTGCCGAGGAGAGGACTCGAACCTCCACGGAGTTACCCCCACAAACACCTGAAGCTTGCGTGTCTACCAATTTCACCACCTCGGCAAGATGTTTGCAAAATCTACCGAGACTTTTGCGTATTGTCAATGGTATTATAGGCTCATGAGTAAGAAAACAAGCAAATCTGATCCTTTCGCTGAGAGAGAAGCGCTCAAATATGAGCGCCCTATCCCCAGTCGTGAATTTATTTTGGAATATTTAAGCCAGCGGGGCAAACCAGCCCATTATTCGGAATTAGTGGAAGAATTTAAGTTATCGGATGAATCAGGGCTAGAGGCCCTACACCGTCGAATCAAAGCCATGCTACGGGATGGACAATTGGATCGTCTACAAGGGGGATATTTTTGGCCGGCGGAGAAAAAAATTTTATTAGAAGGTCGTGTGGCCATTGAAAAGGGTAAAACGGCTAAAACGTGGGTGGTACCAGAGGATGGTAGCAGCCGTGTCCTCTTATTATTGAACGATGCCCGGGCGGTTTATTCAGGTAATCGGGTGATTGTCTCTACAATTGATGTGCAAAGCGAGAAACCAAGGGAAGGTAAATTAGTTGAAATCATTGAGCAACAGCGGATTGTAGTAACCGGGAGATTTGTACAAGAGGCTGGTTTTTCACACGTTATTCCGCATGGTAAGGAAGTGGCACATGATATCTTAATACCCGCTGGGGGAGAGAAGGGTGCTAAAGATGGGCACATTGTGGTAGTAGAATTATTAAAGCAAGTGTCACATTGGTCTGAACCCTTGGGGAGCGTATTAGAGGTTTTAGGCTCAGAGAATACGCCGGGGATTGAGGTTCAAGCAGCTTCTAGAGCCTATGGTCTTTCGCATGTGTGGCCAGAGGGGGTATTGCAAGAAACCGCGCAATTTTCCGAGACGATTCCTCCTGCGGCTAAACGAGGTCGTGTAGATTTAAGAGAATTGCCCTTGATAACGATTGATGGTGAAGATGCTAAAGATTTTGATGATGCCGTCTATTGTGAACCTAAGCGAGAAGGAGCCTTTCGATTATATGTAGCCATTGCGGATGTAAGTTTCTATGTTCGCCCCCAGACGGCACTTGATGAAGAGGCTAGAGAACGGGGAAACTCTGTTTATTTTCCGGGTAAAGTTATCCCAATGCTGCCCGAGGTACTTTCTAACGGTTTATGCTCTCTAAATCCCGGTGTTGATAGATTGTGTATGGTCTGTGTGATGACGATTAACAAAAGTGGTAAAATCACGCGTTATGAATTTCAAGAAGGGATTATGCGCTCGCAGGCGCGTTTAACCTATACAAAAGTGGCGGCTTTGTTAGCAGAACCTAGTGAAAAATTAAAAGAACAATATCAAGCCGTATTGCCTCACTTAAAGAATTTATATGCGCTTTATCAAATTTTAAGAGCAGAGCGGGAACAGCGAGGGGCGATTGAATTTGAAAGTACGGAAACCCGGATTCTTTTTGGAGAAGAGGGGAAAATTAACCGTATTGAGCCTGTTCAACGAAATGATGCTCATCGTTTAATTGAAGAATGTATGTTATGTGCAAATGTCGCTTGCGCAAAATTTTTGAAAAAACATAAATTACCTGGGCTCTATCGTAATCATGAAGGTCCTCCCGACGAGAAATTGGCTGATCTTAGAACATTTTTAAATGAGTTAGGACTGCCCTTAAAAGGAGGTAAAGAACCAACACCTTTGGATTATGCAACGTTACTACGCTCGGTACAGGATCGTCCAGATGCAAATATTATTCAAATGGTTCTTTTAAGATCATTGAGTCAAGCAGTTTATTCAAAAGATAATTTGGGGCATTTTGGCCTGGCTTATCCGGCATATTGCCATTTTACTTCACCGATCCGTCGTTATCCTGATTTATTAGTTCATCGTCAGATCCGTTTAGTCTTGCGCAATCAATGGACCCCGAAGAAAATTGAAGAAGCAGGTTCTGAAAAGTTTCAAGAAGATCTTACGAAACTGGGTGATCACACTTCTATGACGGAACGGCGGGCAGATGATGCAACTCGAGACGTGGTGCGTTGGTTAAAGTGTGAATATATTCAAAAACATATTGGTGAAGATTTTGTAGGGGTTATTTCAGGGGTCACCCGTTTTGGTCTTTTTGTGGAACTAAAAGATCTGTACATTGATGGGCTGGTACATGTTACGAGTCTACGAAATGATTATTATTATTTCGACCCGATCCATCATCGATTAGTGGGTGAGCGTTCAGGCGTGATATATAAGCTTGGGGACGTGCTAAAAGTGCGTGTATCCCATGTGGATGTTGATGAGCGGAAGATAGATTTTGAATTAATTAACCCGCCAGCTAATTCAGGTAATAAAAAGCAAAAAAAATAAATCGAGCGGCCAGTTTTCTAAAAAGCCTACTGAAAGAAATAAGAAGCACAAGCAAAAAAGAAAAAACTCCAGGTCAAAATAGATGCAGCAAGATCGGATCTATGGCATTCACGCAATTTTGCATATCTTGTCAGCAAAGCCAGAAAATATTTTAGAGATTTTTTTAGTTGAGAGCCGCGCTGACAAACGGATCGATGAACTTTTAGCCTTGGCAAAGCAGCAGCATATTCCGATCCACCCTCTTCAAAAAAAACAACTGGATGAATGGTTTCCTGGGACCAATCACCAAGGAGTGGCTGCAAGAATCAAGAGTCCGGCACTTTTAAATGAAAATGATTTAGAGATATTGATCAAAGAGACAGAGGCTAAACCTTTATTTTTAATACTCGATGGTATACAAGATCCCCATAATTTGGGAGCCTGTTTACGTACCGCCGATGCTTGCCAGGTGACAGCGGTGATTATTCCAAAAGATCGTTCGGCCACGTTGACGGCCTCGGTTCGTAAAGTGGCCTCCGGTGCGGCAGAATCAGTGCCTATCATACAAGTCACCAATTTAGTGCGTACCTTGGAGTATTTAAAAAAACTCGGCGTATGGATTATGGGCACAAACGGTAAGGCTGAAACATCACTGTACCAAGTTGATTTAAAAGGCCCTGTGGCAATTGCCTTAGGGGCTGAAGGTGCTGGATTACGCCGCCTTACTGAAGAACATTGCGATATTTTAATGCATATTCCAATGTTAGGCGTGGTTGAGAGTTTGAATGTTTCAGTGGCGGCAGGCGTTTGTTTGTATGAGGCCATTCGTCAACGTGGTTGATATTACATATTCGAATAATGGGGGCCGCCTCCACCTTCAGGGGGTACCCACTGAATATTCTGGGTCGGATCTTTAATATCGCAGGTCTTACAATGTATGCAGTTTTGAGCATTAATTTGTAAACGTGGATTATGGTTGCTATCCCACACAATTTCATAGACCTCGGCAGGGCAATAGCGTTGTTCAGGGGCATCGTATTCTTTTAAGTTAAGATGGATAGGGATGGAGGTATCTTTTAATTGCAGGTGGATGCGTTGATCGACTTCATGGTAGGTATTAGACAGCTGTACAGAAGTTAATTTATCAAAGCTAATCTTGCCATCTGCTTTGGGATAAATAATCGGTTGGCTCTGCTTTGCTTTTTTAAGGGATAAATGATCCGCTTTATGGGATAAAGTCCAAGGGGCTTTGCCCAGCCAAAGGTATGTATCGAAGGCTGAATAAAGAAGACCTCGCCACAAGCCCCATTGAAAGGCGGGACGAATATTACGTACTTTATGCAATTCTTTTCCAACCCAAGAGTCACGAATGGCGGTTTCATAATCTAAAAGAAGGGGACGATTATTTTTAAGATTAACAAAAATCGTTTGTGCTGCCAGCATACCGGATTTCATAGCAGTATGAATGCCCTTAATTTTGGGAACATTTAAAAATCCCGCCGCACAACCAATCAAAAGGCCACCGGGAAAGCTCAATTGTGGAATGGATTGCCACCCCCCTTCATTAATGGCTCGCGCGCCGTAACCAATACAGCGTCCCTGTTCTAATAAGAGCCGTATAGTAGGATGTTGTTTGAAGCGTTGAAACTCTTGATAAGGATCAAGATAAGGATTTTGGTAGTCTAGGCCGACTACAAAGCCGATGGCAAGTTGGCGGTTTTCTAAATGATAGATAAAAGAACCACCATAGGTATGGTTATCCAAAGGCCAGCCGATAGTATGGATTACCGTTCCTAATTGATGGCGCTCTTTTGGGATCTCCCAGAGTTCTTTGATCCCAATGCCATAGGTTTGTGGTTGGCTGTGAGCCTGCAATTTAAAGCGAAGCGCTAAGGCTTTTGTTAAAGAGCCTCGGCAACCTTCTGCCAACAAGGTATAGCGGGCTTTTAGTTCTATACCGGGTTGGTAATTAGGTTTTTGATGGCCTTGTTTATCAATGCCAACGTCTCCGGTGGCAACGCCTTGCACAGTCCCGTCCTTATCATATAAAACCTCGGTGGCGGCAAAGCCTGGGAAGATCTCAACACCCAGCGCTTCAGCTTCTTTTGCAAGCCAACGCGTGAGACTTCCTAAGCTAATGATATAATTGCCCGCATTGTGCAGGGGGGTAGGAGTGGGAAGTCTGAAACTTTTCTGTGGGGTTAATAAAAGAAATTTATCTTGACTCACCGGCGTATGCAAAGGGGCGCCTTTGGCTTGCCAAGTGGGTATTAATTCATTTAAAGCACGGGGTTCTAAGACAGCCCCAGATAGGCTATGGGCGCCTATTTCCGAGCCTTTTTCTAAGACACAAATGCGCAGGGAAGACTGCTGTTGGTTAGCTAGTTTAGCGAGCTCAATAGCCGCTGAAAGGCCTGCAGGTCCTGCACCTACAATAACAACGTCGTAATCCATTGATTCTCGTGGCATCATTAGCCCATGATATCACCAAGGCTATGAGTGGCAAGCTAACTTTAAGAGGTTAAATATTTTTATGTCAGAATTCGTGCTTTTATTAGTTATTTTGATAGAAGGCTTTGTGACCATTTCTGCGGAAATCTTAACTATACGGCAATTATTGCCAGTCGTTGGCAACAGTGTGATTGTCACCAGTCTAATTATTGGGGTGTTCTTATTATTTTTAGCCTATGGATATCGTCGTGGTGGACAATATCAGCAAGGTTATGTTGCTATCTTGAAGAAAAATTTTATTAAAAGTGCGTTGTGGCTAGGCGTTGGTTTATCTCATGCCTTTATTGATCTCTTCTTTTATCTATGCCAGCGCTATATTAGCGGAGAGCCCTTAATTGCGTTATCTCTTTACTTATTATTGACCACCGCACCCCTGGTTTATATTTTAGGACAAACGGTCCCCATTACCATGAATTTAAGTAAAGGTATCAAAGTAGGGGAAGTGGGGGGAAGAATATTACATTTAAGTACCTTGGGATCGTTTTTGGGTTCGGTATTAACAAGCCTTTTGTTAATGAATTATGTCGGTGTAGCTTGGACAGTTGTCTTTAATTTTTCTCTATTGATGCTTTTATTCTTTATATTATTTTCAAAGAAAAAAGCAGATTTTAGAGGGGCCCTTATTCTAGGGCTGGCCTTGTATTTTGTATACAGCCTTAATATTTCAATGGAAAAGAATCTTTTTGTTAAAACCAATGCATATGCAGATTACCAAATATTGAAGGATGGAGAGAATAATAAGATATTGATGATTAATAAATCCTTGAGTTCTCTTTTGGCGCCTGATAAAAAAGGCTTTAATTATATTGAGTTTATCAAAAGAATACTGTTTGAAGATTTAAAATTAAGAGATAAAGATATCTTGGTCTTAGGGGCAGGGGGATTTACGCTATCGGCCAGCGGAAGTCATGGTAATCATTTTATTTATGTGGATATTGATCACGATATTGAAGCCATAGTCAAAAAACACTTTTTAAATTCAATTAAAGGCGAGTTTATCGCTTCTGATGCCAGGGCCTTTTTAACTTCGACCCAAAAGAAATTTGATGTCATTGTCTCTGATGCCTATAGTCATCAGCGATCTATTCCTGCGCATTTATTAACGCAGGAATATTTAATCGAAATCAAACAGGCCTTAAACCCCTCTGGTATTGCGTTATTAAATATGATTGCCAGACCTACTTTAGAAGATGCTTTCTCAAAGCAAGTGGATAATACTATTCGTTCTGTTTTTAATAGTTGTATGGTCGTCCCAGAGAAATATACCTATGAGGCCAGTAACATTATGTATATTTGTAGGAATGATGCGCAAGGGCTGTCACACCGTTGGCAGATCTATACGGATAATCTTAACCGAATTACTCTCGACTTTTTGAAGTCGACGGTCCATCACCCCTAGGAGCTTTAAATGAAGTGTCTAGTATCTGTTAAAAGAGTGATTGATTATAACGTAAAAGTTCGTATTAAAATGGATGGCAGTGGTGTTGAAACTGAAAACGTTAAAATGTCGATGAATCCTTTTGATGAAATTGCAGTTGAAGAGGCAATGCGTCTTAAAGAAGCGGGAATTATAACAGAAATTGTGGCCGTATCCGTTGGGCGAAAAAGCGCTGAAGAAACATTAAGGGTAGCGCTGGCAAGAGGCGCTGATCGGGCGATCTTAATTGAAACGGAGCGCGAACTGGAACCGCTTAATATTGCCAAGATCTTAAAATCGGTGGTAGAAAAAGAAGCCTGTGATTTAGTAATCATGGGTAAACAAGCGATTGACGATGACTCTAATCAAACAGGACAAATGCTAGCAGGCTTATTAGGGTGGGCGCAAGGCACAAATGCTTCAAAATTGGAAATAAAACTCGCGGAAAAGATTGCTGAAGTGACCCGCGAGGTAGATGGGGGCTTAGAGATATTAAAATTAATTTTACCCGCGGTTATCACCACGGATTTACGTTTAAATGAGCCTCGTTATATTTCATTACCTAATGTAATGCGTGCGAAAACAAAGACTATTCATTATTTAGCAATCGCTGATTTAAACGTAGAATTGAAAGTTCATCTAAAACTTTTAAAAGTAGAGCCACCAGCGGTTCGACGGGCAGGCATTAAAGTCAGTGGGGTTAAAGAATTGGTAGATAAACTGAAGAATGAAGCAAAGGTCATTTAAAGGGATTACGATGTCAAGCAAGCCGATATTGGTATTAGCAGAGCATGATAATGAAGTGCTAAAAAAAGTCACCTATCAGGTGATCACTGCCGCCACGCAATTATCAGAGGAGATCACCCTATTAGTCGTTGGACAGGCCTGTGACAAAGTGGCAGAAGCCGCTCGTCATATTGCAGGTCTTAAACGCATTTGGATAGTGGATGATCTTGCTTTTCAACAGGGTTTAGCGGAAAACATGGCGGCTTTGATCGCAGAGATTGGAAAAGTTTTTTCGTATATTTTGGCGCCTGCCACCACCTATGGGAAGAATATTTTACCACGGGCGGCGGCTTTATTGGGGGTCGCTCAGATCTCAGAGATTACACAGATTATTTCAGCGGATACCTTTGTGCGACCGATTTATGCAGGTAATGTACAAGCGACGGTACAGTCTTTAGATGATATTAAAGTGATCACCGTACGTCCAACGGCCTTTGAACCGGCTGGGACTCATCAACATTCGATACCCATTGAAAAAATAGTGCGAGCTTGTGGTTGTCAGCTTTCTTCTTTGATAGCCATTCAAAATGTGCTTTCTAAACGCCCAGAATTAGGGGCTGCCCGTATTGTAGTGGCAGGGGGCCGTGGGTTATTAAGCGCTGAGAACTTTAAATTATTGGAAGATATTGCGGATAAGCTAGGCGCGGCGGTTGGTGCCTCTCGAGCAGCCGTTGATGCGGGTTTTATTGCGAACAATTATCAAATTGGACAAACCGGTAAAGTGGTGGCGCCTGATTTATATATTGCAGTGGGGATTTCAGGGGCTATTCAACATGTAGCGGGGATGAAAGAAAGTAAAGTCATTGTTGCTATCAATAAAGATGCAGATGCGCCGATCTTTCAAATAGCGGATTATGGATTAATTGGGGATCTTTTTCAGATACTGCCAGCTTTGGACCAGGAATTAGCTAGCCAGATCGACAAAAAGTAAGGTAGAATGGTGAAATTTTATTGAACTGAGATTGAGGGGGTCTAGATGGATCGCCACGCTATGAAAATTGCCACTTTTGATCCCGAGCTTTGGGCGGCCTTCTTAGGCGAACAACGTCGCGAAGAAGATCACATTGAATTGATTGCTTCTGAAAATTATGTCAGCCCTTGTGTGCTAGAAGCGCAGGGTTCAATTTTGACAAATAAATATGCCGAAGGCTACCCCCAAAAACGTTATTATGGTGGTTGCGAATATGTTGATATCGTAGAGCAATTGGCGATTGATCGGGCAAAACAATTATTTGGCGCGGCCTATGTGAATGTCCAACCACACTCTGGCTCCCAGGCGAATGCAGTTGTTTATATGGCATTGTTAGAGCCCGGTGATCCTATTTTGGGAATGGATCTTTCGCATGGTGGTCACCTGACTCATGGAGCTGCCGTTAATTTTTCTGGCAAACTCTACCGAGCGCTACAGTATGGAACAGATGTTAAGACCGGCCAGATTGATTATGAGGCGGTGGAAAGGCTAGCAAAAGAACATCGCCCTAAAATGATTGTGGCGGGTTTTTCTGCTTACTCTCGAATAGTCGATTGGGCACGGTTTCGAGAGATTGCCGATGCGGTGGGTGCTTATTTGATGGTTGATATGGCCCATGTAGCCGGTCTGGTCGCCGCCGGTTTATATCCTTCTCCTGTTTCTATTGCCGATGTCACGACTTCGACCACCCATAAAACTTTAAGAGGGCCGCGGGGCGGATTAATTTTGGCCCGTCATAATCCTGCCATTGAAAAGAAGTTAAACTCAATGGTATTTCCAGGCTTACAAGGCGGACCTTTAATGCATGTGATTGCTGCCAAAGCGGTGGCGTTTAAAGAGGCCCTAGCCCCCGCGTTTACTGCCTACCAAAAGCAAGTCCTTTTAAATGCCCGATTATTTGCAGAAGGCATGCGCGCACGGGGTTATAAGATTGTCTCTGATGGGACAGATAACCATTTATTTTTAGTCGAGTTGCTCGACAAAAACATGACAGGTAAAGAGGCTGAAGAGGCCTTAGGACGGGCCAATATTACCTTGAATAAGAACGCAATTCCCAACGATCCACGTTCTCCTTTTATTACGAGTGGTCTTAGAATTGGAACGCCGGCTGTGACGACCCGAGGCTTTAAGGAAAAAGAAATAGAAATGTTAGTAAAATGGACCTGTGATATATTAGACAACTTAAAAGATGAGACCATCATCCAAAGTGTCAAAGCAGAAGTTTTGGCACTCTGTCAACGTTTTCCAGTGTACCAATAATGCAATGTCCTTTCTGCCATGCAGATGATACAAAAGTCATTGATTCTCGTTTAGTAGGAGAGGGCGAGCAAGTTAGGCGTCGCCGTGAATGTATCAGTTGTACTGAGCGTTTTACAACCTATGAAACTATTGAACTGATCTTACCACGTCTTCTTAAACGGGATGGCAGTTGTGTGCAATTTAGCGAAGAAAAATTACGAGCAGGGCTCTTAAGGGCTTTAGAAAAGAGACCTGTTCGCACCGATCAGGTCGATGCGGCAATTAAGCGCATTCTACATCGCTTGCGGGCTACCGGTGAGCGAGAAATAGAAACAAAAGTCTTAGGAGAATGGGTTATGGCAGAGCTGAGAGCGTTAGATGAAATTGCTTATGTACGCTTTGCTTCGGTTTATCGTCGTTTCCAAGATATTGAGGAATTTCAAGCAGAAATTTTTCGTTTAAAAAATACCAGCGATATCATCCATGAATAAAAAAGTATCATTTGTGGGTAGAAAAAAAGCACGTCGTTATGCTTTACAGGCTTTATATGGGTGGATGCTTTCAGGAAATGTCCTCTCCGTGATAGAAGCAGATGTCTTATTGCAGCACGCCGAAGAAGAATTTGATAAAGACTATTTTCATTTTTTATTGCATGGAGTGCCTGCACAGTTGGAAGGGCTAGAATCTCTGTTTTCTCCCTATTTAAGTCGAAGGTTAGAAGAACTGGGTCCTGTGGAGTTGACGATTCTGCGTATTGCAGCTTTTGAATTAAAAGAAAGGGTGGATATTCCTTATCGAGTTGTCATTAACGAAGGCTTAGAATTGGCCAAAACGTTTGCAGCTCCAGATAGCTATAAGTTTGTGAATGGAGTATTGGACAAAGTTGCCAAAGAAGTGAGGAAGCTTGAAGCATAGGGTTTTCTTGCCCTTAAAATATAAATAGTCGTCTGGAATAGGCTATAGTAATAAAAATCAACGATTGTATAGCTTCGCCTGTTTCAGCCCCGCTCGCTGTGTAAAGAGCGTTTAAGGAGGGGAACATCGCAACATTAGATCCGGTATTGCTTTCACGCATACAATTTGCTTTTACCATTAGCTTTCACATTATATTTCCAGCATTTACCATTGGGCTTGCCAGTTGGCTTGCGGTGGTGGAAGGCCTATGGCTTAAAACGGGTAAGATTGTCTATAAAGATGTCTATAAGTTTTGGGTCAAAATTTTTGCAATTACCTTTGGCATGGGGGTCGTCTCTGGGGTAGTGATGTCCTATGAGCTGGGGACAAACTGGGCAGGATTTGCGGATAAAGTCAGTAATGTGATTGGGCCCCTCTTTGGATTTGAAGTCCTCACCGCTTTTTTCCTCGAGGCCTCTTTTTTAGGCATTATGCTATTCGGTTGGAATAAAGTGAGCCCTCGCATGCATTATGCCGCGACCTTGATTGTTGCCATAGGCACCCTCGTTTCTGCATTTTGGATCTTATCTGCGAATAGTTGGATGCATACCCCTGCCGGCTTTGAGATCGGTCAAGATAATATTTTTTATCCCAAGAATTGGCTAGAAATTATTTTTAATCCCTCATTTCCTTTTCGTTTTCTTCATATGATAACCGCGGCCTATCTCACCACTGCTTTTGTCGTAGGAGGGGTTGCATCATGGTATCTTTGGCACAAACAATATCTGAACTGTGCTAAGGTGATGTTTGCAATGGCCATGTTAATTGCGGTTTTTGTGCCACCCGTACAACTTTTCTTAGGTGATCTGCATGGCTTAAATACTTTAAAGTATCAACCCGCTAAAATCGCGGCCATAGAAGGGATTTGGGAGACTGAAACAGGAGCACCCCTACGCCTTTTTGGTTGGCCTGATCAGGAAAAAGAAGAAACAAAATATTCTATTGAGATCCCCAAATTGAGCAGCCTTATTTTGACACACCGTTTAGACGGTACCGTCAAAGGGTTAAAAGAATGGCCTAAAGCTGATCGGCCACCTGTGGCTATTGTATTTTGGTGTTTTCGAGTCATGGTAGGGATTGGGATATTAATGGCTTGTACCGGCATGATCGCCCTTTGGCTGTATTTTAAAAAGCGTTTATTTAATACCCGCTGGTTTCAAATATGGTGTATGGCGATGACACCCTCCGGCTTTATTGCTGTTTTAGCAGGGTGGTTTGTCACCGAAATTGGACGTCAACCTTATTTGGTGTATGGACTACAGAGAACAGCAGATCTGGCCTCGCCGGTGCCAGCGCCGCATGTTTTGCTTTCTTTAATGGCTTTTGTAGGGGTTTATTTATTGATATTTGGTGCAGGG
>Ga0206910_1160_pt1 | contig 12805 bp, 16 predicted proteins | sample Alteio_BWOrgHeat_77_FD_152949 | JGI IMG/M metagenome (GOLD analysis project Ga0206910, IMG submission 152949) | Enriched cells from forest soil in Barre Woods Harvard Forest LTER site, Petersham, Massachusetts, United States -... | ecosystem: Environmental > Terrestrial > Soil > Temperate forest >... | reverse complement strand
ACCTTTTGCGGGTATAGATCCCATAGCGGTGGAAGATATACAGGTAATAGTTGCCCGCCTGAAATTCAAGAATATTGGTATCCTTATCACTGACCATAATGTACAGGAAACACTCTCCATCACAGACCGTGCATACCTGCTTTTTGAAGGGAAAATACTAAAATCGGGCACGGCCGAGGAACTGGCCGCAGATGAGCAGGTACGAAAGGTGTACCTTGGCCAAAATTTCGTGCTGAAACGCAAAATGCCCAGTGCGGTCTAAATTTTAATTTTTTTGAAAATAAATAGTATCTTGTAATACTCCCGGCGCAAGACATATAGAAAGGTATTTAATACACGAATTGATCAGCAAGCATGAGTATCATCAGTCCAGCATTCCGAGGATATATCAAAATTCGCCAGAGCGCGATAGATAATTTCATGCACAACCCCATAGATACCCAGCAGCAGGTATTTAATAACCTTGTGGGTTCTGCACAATTCACTGAATATGGTAAAAAGCATAAGTTCGAAAATATTGACAGCATCGCTGACTTCAAAAAGCTGGTGCCTGTAAACGATTATGACACCTTAAAACCATACATACAACGTATTCTCGAGGGCAACCAAAATGTACTGTGGCCATCACCCATCACCTGGTTCGCTAAAAGCAGCGGTACTACAAGCGATAAAAGCAAATTCATACCGGTAAGCAAAGAGAGCCTGGACGAAATGCATTACAGGGCAGGAAGAGATGTACTGGCACTGTATATGCGGCAATTCCCTCAAACGAACATCACATCTGGTAAATGTTTGGTACTGGGCGGCAGCCACCAGGTGAATAAACTGAATGCAGATTCCTTCTCAGGAGACCTGAGCGCAGTGATGCTGCAAAACATGCCCCTGGCAGGGCAACTCTTCCGCACGCCGGAGTTGGCCATCGCACTCATGAACGAGTGGGAAGAGAAGATAGAAATGATAGCCCAAAGTACCATATTGGAGAATGTGACCTATATAGCAGGTGTTCCTACATGGACAATGGTGCTGATAAAACGTATCCTTGAAATAGCAGGAACGAATAACCTGCTGGATATATGGCCGGAGTTAGAACTTTATATACATGGAGGCGTGAGCTTTAAACCTTACCGCAGGCAGTTCCAGCAATATATACCTTCTGCAAGCATGAACTACCAGGAGACCTACAATGCGTCCGAAGGCTTTTTTGCTGCGCAGGACAGAGTGGGTATAGAGGGAATGCTGCTATTCGTGAATCATGGTATATTCTATGAGTTCATGCCGATGGAAGAATATGGAAAAGAAAACCCCAGGACACTGACACTGAAAGAAGTAGAGAGAAACAAAAAATACGCATTGGTGATAAGCACCAATGGCGGACTGTGGCGCTACCTGGTAGGCGATACAATTGAATTTACAGACACACACCCTTTCCGTATAAAAGTAACGGGCAGGCTTAAACATTTCATCAATGCTTTTGGTGAGGAGGTGATAGTGGATAATACGGACCATGCTATTGCAAAGGCATGTGCTGAGACCGGTGCTATTGTAAATGACTATTCTGCGGCTCCTGTATACATGACCGGCAAGACCAATGGGGCACATGAATGGATAATAGAATTTGACAATTTGCCTTGTCCTCTTGAAGAATTCGTAAGCAAACTGGACAAGGCCCTGCAACAGGTGAATTCCGACTATGAAGCGAAACGCTATAAGGACATAGCATTACGTATGCCCATAGTGCATGTGATGCCCGTCGATGGCTTCAAGCATTGGCTAAAAGATAAAGGCAAACTTGGCGGACAACACAAGGTGCCACGCTTAAGTAATGAACGCTACTACCTGGAAGAAATGCTGTCGTATTGCAGGTCCCAGGCGCCAAAGGGATTTACTGTGAATGAAACGGATATAGTAGGCAAAGAGGTCTAGTTCCCTACTTTTTTCCTTTTTTATTTTTACTGTTTGTGGTTGCTGCAGTATTCGTAGTAACGGCTTTCATGTTCCTGGAATAAGCCGGAGCAGGGGTTTTAGCCTGTGCTTTTTTGACATCATCGTTCGAAGCAAATTCCCATTTTTTGATCCTACCGGAAATAGTCTGGAGCAGGCCGCTATTACTTATATATATAAGCATTAGGGGAAACATTTTAAAAAAGCCTCTTTTGGTGGTATTCATAAGATCGAACCAAGGCAATAGGAATCCTAAAAGGGGTAAGCCGAAATACACCAAGACAATGCCATAGAGCATTATTTTCGTTTCATAATTATACTTACGATAGAAAATAATATCTATAAGGAAAAAAATACCAAAAATATAAAGGTAGTCCCCGAACAATTGGCTACCGTAATTGCCAAATAGAACCCTGGTATTCATTTCGGCGATGCGCGTAAAAAAGGGACCAATATCGGTCAATTTGGGATTGATCTCTTCCCCCAAATTAAAGTGAACAGGCATATAATATTTTACGTAGACATTCATCCATATAAAGTATATAAAGGCGGGAGCGAGCAGAAAAAACGTTATACGGAAGGCTATTTTAGCAAGGGGAAGTTTCTCTTTGTAAAAAATATACAGTAATAAGGGGACTATCATTGCCTCCAGCACCAGGGTTTCCAGGCGGGTATAGGTAGCCATTACAAAAAAGACCGATGCCAGAAAAAACTGCCCCGTTTGTTTATCTGCCACATACTTGGTAATAAAGTAAAACCCGCAAAAGAAGAAAAGCATGTTGCTGTAATCGAACAAAATGATGTGGCTGTAACCAAATAACTCTGGAATTGTGACAAAAAACAACAAGACCAGACCTGCCAATACGGGATGCAGCCTTTCTTTAAGAATAGAATATAACCAGGTGATAAAACTAATGAAAAGTACGCTCATCCATACCTGGCCAAATGGGCAAACCAATAGTTTGTAAATTATTTGCAAGCATGTGACAAAAGGTGGCTTTAGATGGTTGTTTGTAGTTGAAAGATCTACCGAGAATACAGAATTGAGCATCGTTTTTTCTCTTACAGTATACTCTGCAATAGCCTCCGGCCCGGAAAGCATGTCCCTGGCAGCCACCGGGAAATAAAAACAAACCCAGGCGCTTATGACACATAAATAGATAAAAAACAAAATGAACGGGTATTCATACAATTGCGGACGCTTTAAAGAAGACAGGAGTTTTTTTAAGTCGAACTGTATGTCCCCATAGTTTCTAAAAAGTGTGATAAGTCCGGGGATATTAATGCCAATGCACAAAAGCACTATCGATATGAGTACAGACCCAGAAGTGATATGTATATATAAAAGCTGAAGTATAAAAGGTATAAAAGAAAACAAAGCAATGCCTAGTATCATAGAGAGTGCCAACTCCTGAATTTTTTGCATTTTCAGTTTAAACATTCTTAGGAACCCCCACCCGGATAAAAACTGGGTAATGAGCAGGAACATCAATCCTCCAAAATTCATAATGCAGGTTTATTAGATCAATAAGTATATTTATAATTTTTGAACATATTCAACACTTCCTTCAGTTTATCTTTGCTGTCTAGCTGAACTACATTCAGCCTTTTATTGACAACAATTATTGCCCAATTTGCATTCATAACGTTAGGACTTGTCGCAATTACTGTTTTTAGTCCGCTAAGGTCGTATGATACTATGGGTTCCGGAACTGTATAGACGCCGGCTTTGGGGTCAGTGTTAGCTTTTAGGTAATCATTTGGGGGTAAAAGCACTAATGGGCCCTTGGCGTTTGCTTTTTCGATGACGCCTTTTGTTTCCATCAAAACTGAATAAGATGTCTGATAACGGATGGCCATTCTGTCTTGCAAGCTCATATGATCCATTTCCTCCTCGAAGGTCCCATTACCAAACACGGGGATTATTTTTGAAGTGAACCAGGTATCATAGACATCTATCTTTAAAAAAACAACGATTAATAGAACAGCTATGACTGTCAACAATATCCTCCGAAATTTCATATAACAGGAATTTAAGTGTCTTTACCAAACCCATCATTCAATTCTGCAATATACTCAAGCATATCCTTTCTGCCAAGGAATTTTATGGTACTTGTCACAAAACTCCTGGGGATGTATTCCCAATCTTCTTTCATCATATCTATGAAATTACGGACATTTTTCGAGACTTCCCTTTGGGTACTTTTATCCGCTTTTGTGAATACCATATTGAACGGGATGCCCCATGAGCCTAGCCTTTGGAGAAACTCAAGGTCTATCTTCTGTGGTTTATGACGGCTGTCTATCAATACGAATACCGTAATGAGATTGGTACGTTTTTGCAGATAGTTGCTGATCATTTTTTCCCATTTCTCACGTTCTGACATCGACCTTTTTGCATATCCGTAGCCCGGCAGGTCTACAAGATACCAGGAGTCATTTACCAGGAAATGGTTGATCAATTGTGTCTTCCCGGGAGTGCCCGAGGTCTTGGCCAGTTTGCTCTGGTTGGTAAGCATATTGATAAGGGAAGACTTACCTACATTGGAACGGCCGATAAAGGCATACTCCGGCTTATCGGGTTTAGGACATGCAGCAACGTCTGTATTGCTGATCAAATATTTTGCTGTACGTATCTCCATTGTCCTACTTAGCTTACTTTTGCATGTCATGCGACCCGAAGATCGAACCAACACATTGGCTACCGTAATGCCGGATGCCGGCTCAAATTTAAGCAAGAAAGCACAAGTAGCCGATATGTTTAATGATATTGCGGGGCATTATGATTTCCTGAACCACTTTTTATCGCTGGGTATAGACAAAGGGTGGCGTAAAAAAGCTATAGCAGAGGTGGCAAAAGTGGCCCCCGGGAAAATACTGGATGTAGCCACAGGCACAGGGGATCTGGCAATTGCAGCAGCCAGCCTAAAGCCTGATCAGATAACAGGCATAGATATTGCCGAGCAAATGCTGGAAGTGGGAAGAAAAAAAATAGCCGGTCTGAAGCTGGATGCCATAATAAGTTTGCAAAGCGGCGATAGCGAGGCCCTTCCTTTTGCCGCAGGGACGTTCGATGCTGTTACCTGCGCATATGGGGTACGCAATTTCGAACACCTGGAAGCCGGATTAAGAGAAATGTATAGGGTCACGCGTGCGGGTGGCAAGGTGGTGATACTGGAATTCTCGCACCCTAAAAAATTCCCTGTAAAGCAGCTCTATCGTTTTTATTTTAAGAATATACTGCCATTGCTTGGTAAACTGGTATCGAAGAACAATAGGGCTTATACCTACCTGCCGGAGTCCGTTATGGCTTTCCCAGAAGGGAACGTATTTTGTGAAATGCTGCTGAAATGTGGTTTTAAAAATGCAAATGCAAGGCCCCTCACGTTTGGGATAACTACTTTATATACTGCCATAAAGTAAAGAAGATAAAATTCATTTAATAGTAGCATAATATCCAATTCATACTTTTGACCGATGTAAAAACTATTTTTAGTAGTTGAAAATATCTGGAATGGATAAAAGCGTGGTCAGGGAAATACTAAAAGGGAAAAACAAAAAAATCGCAAAACTAGGCAATGCGGTACAAAAAGACCTTGCCCCGGAGAATATTCACAAATTCAGGGTGGAGATAAAACGCCTGCGCTCTTTTCTTCGCTTACTGGCTGCCGACAAAAGCTATAAGGAAATAAAACTGCCTAAAAAATTAAAAAAGCTATACGATATATGCGGCACCATACGCGAAGCACAGTTGGAACAAAAAAAAATAGCCGAGATAAAATTAGTGCTCCCCGCATATGCTGCACATCTAAGCTTACAAATAAACAAACAAAGAAAAATTTGGGCATCGCACTATGATAAAGACGGTATAAACAAGTTGAAGAAAAAGATACAGGATAGTAAAATACCGGAATTGTCTCCAGATGCCCTGCATCTGTTCATTTGCGATAGTCTCTTAAATATCAAAAAAACTGTGCAAGGCAACCCCTGCCAATGAGGATATACATACCATGCGCAAGCTCGTGAAGGATATGTTGTACAATGCAAAATTTGCTGAAGAAAATTGGGAGGCAGCCTTTCTGAAAATAAAAAAAATGCCCCTCGGAGAATTGGATAAGTTGTCGGACAAGCTGGGCGCATACAATGATGCCCGTATCATGCTGGATCATTTTTCCTCATTCTCGGCAGCAACTATGTATAAGGAAGAAAGAGACACACTAAACCTTTTTTGTGCGAAAGAAAAGATAGCATTGGAAAGCAACAAGAAATTATTGCTGACACAGATCAGAAGATTTGTGAAGACTATGTCTGTGCATACTACCTGATCAGGACGAAGAGGATAATTCCTTTTGCCTCAACAAGTATTTTCCCATCACATCAAATTCTATATTCACAATAGCTCCGGCTTCGATGGCGTGAAAATTAGTATGCTCGTATGTATAGGGGATTATGGTGACGGTGAATGTATCGAGGCCTGCATTGAATGCGGTAAGGCTTACTCCGTTAATGCAAACAGAACCTTTCTCGATGAGTAAGGGTGCGAATATTGCCGGGAACTTAAACTTGTACAACCAACTGCCCTCCAGTGCTTGTTTTTCTGTACATGTGGCAGTGGTATCTACATGCCCTTGCACAAAATGTCCATCCAGCCTGTCGCCTACTCTCAGGCTCCTTTCTATATTTATTTCAGTTCTTGGTCCCCACTTGCCAAGGTTCGTTTTAGCAAGTGTTTCCGCCACGGCAGTCACCCTGTATGATCGCTCTTTTATCTCGACCACAGTAAGGCAAACACCATTATGCGCAACAGACTGATCCACTTTAAGCTCAGGTGTCACATTGCTTTCTATCCAAAGATCTATATTGCTGCCAATAGGCAACACTTGTTTCACTATACCTGTCGTTTCTATTATTCCTGTGAACATGAAAATGGGATTATCGTTTTCGTATATATGCTGTACCCATATGCAGAGTAGTGCCGGTATCGCTCACCACCTGGAAATTGATGTGCAGGACAAAATAAACGCTGTCCATTTTAACTGAATCGTAATAGGGTGTGATATTTATATCCCTTGTAAGGGTGCCCGTTACGGTGTCCCCCATTGTAGAATCCCTGGCACGGCAAAACGCAGGGCCAATACCTCCCAGAACCGTATCCAAAGTTGCTACATAGGTTGCGGCTGCTGTGGCTGGCCAATTCGCGCTTCTGTTGCTGTCGCAAAATCCAGCAACCAATATATGGAACTCGTCTACCCGTGCTATACTTAACGAAAAGCTGTCCCGCCTGGTAAAAGATAGGTCCTTCTGGAAAATAGAATCGATATAGAAAGGGTCTGTCCCTTCAAAAAGATCAGATGGATAAAAACATATCGTATTATCCGGCTTGCCGGGGAAACCCCAATTGTAGTTCACCGCATTAGGATCATTGCAATAGGGGTTTGTAAGGTTCAATTGCGTAGCCTTTTTATCTTTCCAGGAATTGCATGAAAAAACAAAAAGCCCAAGGCAAACAAATAAAATAATTGCAATGTAACGCATCTATACAAGTAATACTCCTGCTAATTAACGCAAAAGTCTTGTCAAAATTACGTAAGCTTTAGGCTTTGTCCTAAAAAACCCGAAAGGCAGGAGGGAAAAGGGTGATATTCAATTATTCAGGGAATATGCTTTGTTGTTTCTGGCCGTGTTATGTTGTTTCAGATCTTGGTCCAGAACATTTACCGCAAGCTCCTTCTTGCTCTCAGAGGCCATTACCATTATCAGGCCTAAGGCGGGGTTGAACAGGCTGATGAGGAAAGACCTGAGGCCGCCTATCTTCCTCGTTTCGCCAAATAAAGAAATGATAACGGAGGATAAGACCCAGAAAATAAAGAAAAATCGTAAATAGATATGGAACAAAGGGTATTGATGGGCCTTTATGTCCACAAGCAGCCTGTCGGTATATATGGCCAACACAAGTGCTGTGCTAAAAATAAAAAACCTGAAAACCCTTTGCAGCTTATTCGGTTTTTCTACAGTAAGCATTGTCTCAATGTTTAGGTGATGGTATATTATTGGAATTGTTTATTGATGCCAGAGCCGATACCAGAGGCTTCAAGGTATTCACGCAAGCCTAAGATCTTATAATAAAAGTCGCCGATAGGCACTAATTCCCGCAGGATAAGCACCACATCGTAATCCGTATCATTATAAAAATTAATGGCTTTTTCGGCGTCTTTCATTTCCTTGAAAAGCTTGAAGAAAAGGAGCCTGTTCAGTTTGTCGTGCGGGGCTATGCATACGCGGTCTACTACTTCAAAATCAGCCGATTCGCTGATAACAACATTGCCTTTCAAATGTTGGTACTCATTGCATACAGCAATTGCTTGCCGGAGAGTAAGAGGTTGGGTGGCCACTAGTTCCATTTTTTTTAAATGTTTTAAGCTCTCCTCTGTTCTCCTTTATAGAATGTCCGCATCCTTTCAATGCAGGCATTGGGGTATATTGTATAGCGAATATAAAATACTCTTCCATTTGTTAACGGATCATGACATATCGTTAACAAACCAATAACAAAACATCTTACTAATTGATATTTAATTCCTTACCTATACAAAACATTGCATGGATGCCGAACCTGAAACAAAAAAGGGCCACCCTTTACAGGTAGCCCTAAAACTATGATTATGAAAAAGATCTGAAATTAAGGCTGTGTAGCAGTATAGACCACATTGGCAGTATAAGTACCTGCAGGATACGCAAAACCGGGTGTTGCCTGGTATTGTACCGAGAAAGTTTGGTTACCACCATTGGCACAAGTAGATATCATGCTTTGTGCAGCGCTGGTAAGGTTGCCATAACCACCAGTGAAGGAAGAAGCTACTGTACCGCCTGTACTATTGGCTGTAACCTGTGCAGCCAATACACCGCTTACGGGCATAGAAGGTGCAGGAGTTGTCGTTCCGCTATAAGTGAAGTTAGCCGCATTGGCGTTAACGGTAACATTGAAAACTTTATTCGACTGAACTTTCACTTGCTGTGCAGAAGAAGTAACGCCGCTGGTATAGTCAGCAACAGTTGTAAAAGGAATAGATACTGCGCTTCCGGTTGCTGTCCCTGTAGAAACGAAGGTGATAGCGATAGCGTTAGAAAGGTTGAGGGCCACATTCTGGTTAGCAGACGAAGTAGCTTGTGCGTTAGCTGCCATGTTAAGGCCAAGAATTGCTGCGGAGAAGATGATTACTTTTTTCATTGTTTGTTTGTTTTTGTTTGTTTTTGTTTGAGTTTGAAATTTGTTTTTGTTTGTTTAGTTTTTGTGTCATTTGTTATTGACAGGACAAAGATGCGGCGGCAAACAAAAGCATGGAAATAATTTGGATGCCTTAACGCTGCGTTTGTAACTACTTAACGATCAATTAGAAAAGCACAATTGGGCAGAGCTGATCTTTTTGCATGAAAGGGATGCCTTAATAACTTATTTTTGCGCCCAAATCTATAATAACAATGAAAGTAGCTGTTGTAGGTGCTACAGGCCTTGTGGGCAGTACCATGCTGCAAATACTGGAGGAACGTCATTTCCCCGTCACGGAGCTTATTCCTGTTGCATCAGAAAGATCGGTAGGGATGAAAGTATCCTTCAAAGGAAAAGAATATGAGGTAGTATCTGCAGACGAGGCGATCTCGCGGAGACCCCCAGTAGCCTTGTTCTCTGCTGGTGGCAGCGTATCGCTGCAATTGGCCCCTAAGTTTGCAGAGGCGGGCTGTTATGTAGTTGACAATTCTTCCGCGTGGCGTATGGACCCTGCAAAGAAACTAATAGTGCCGGAGGTGAACGGGGACGTGCTTACAAAGAACGACTATATTATTGCCAATCCAAATTGTTCTACTATACAGATGGTGATGGTATTGCAGCCATTGCACCGGGAATATGGTATTAAACGCGTAGTGGTAAGCACCTACCAATCGGTAACGGGCACCGGGCAGAAAGCTGTGCACGAACTATTAGATGAGCGTGCTGGCGGCAAAGGCCACGGAGTATATCCGCACAGAATAGACCTGAACCTTATACCGCAGATAGATGTATTCCAGGACAATGGCTATACCAAGGAGGAAATGAAGATGGTATTGGAGACATGCAAGATAATGGGCGATGATACTATACGTGTCACAGCTACTACGGTACGTGTACCGGTGATGGGTGGACATAGCGAAAGCGTGAACATAGAACTGAAAAAGGATTTTAAAGAGAACGATGTACGGGAGATATTATCTAATATGCCCGGCGTTGTGGTGATAGACAACCCCGCACAACACGCATACCCCATGCCGCTTGATGCCGCAGGCAAAGATGAGGTTTTTGTGGGAAGGATAAGGCGGGACTACTCGCAGCCCAACACCCTCAACTGCTGGATAGTTGCGGACAATCTTCGCAAGGGCGCTGCAACAAATGCAGTGCAGATAGCTAAATACTTACATGCACAAGGCTGGATATCTTAATAAGCCAATTTGAGAATTTGAAGATGTAAGCCCCCTATCAGAGTGCCACATCTTCAAATTTCTCAAATGAGGTCCTCAAATTACCTCATGCTCAAATTTGCTTATCTTTTCTACCCGGCGTTCGTGGCGCCCGCCCTCAAAAGGACTGGACAGAAAAGCATCCACCATTCTATCAGCCACCTCGTTCGATACAAAGCGCGAAGGAACACAAATGATGTTGGCATTATTGTGCTGGCGGGCTAGTATGGCTATCTCCTCGTTCCAGCACAGGGCCGCACGAACGCCTTCGTGCTTGTTGGCTGTCATACACACGCCATTACCACTGCCGCATACCAATACGCCGGCTGCTGCTTTACCACTGGCTACCATCTCAGCTACTGGATGTGCAAAGTCCGGATAGTCCACGCTGGCATGGCTGTAAGTGCCCTTATCGTCCACCTCCCAGCCGGCAGCAGACAATAATTTCCGGATAGCTTCTTTGCATTCAAAGCCCGCGTGGTCGCAGCCAATTGCGATCGGGAGTTGCTTGTTAAAGATCGTTACTTTCATCTGTTATAGATTTTAATGACCAGATGCCTGCCTGAATGAAGAGTACTGACAGGTAAGAGAAATGTCTTAATGTAAATTTAATACTCAATTTTATCTAAGTCAAGTTAATTTTTATAAAAACTATACTTCACAGAGACGCGAACGTATCGCGTCTCTATGTCGGGGGCTGCAATGACCCTTATTCATTCATCGCATCTTTTTTCCTTTTTTCTTTCGCAGCGCGTTCGCTTATGTACACCGAGATCTCGTATAGTATATACAAAGGAATGAAAACCAGTATCCAACTGAACCAGTCCGGCGGCGTTATCACCTCCGATGCTATCATCAGTATCAGTATAGCATACCGGCGTTTATCGCGCATTATTTTGGGTGTAAGCACCCCTATGCGCGACAAGAAATACACGATAACAGGCAATTCGAAAACAAGGCCCAGGCCCAGGACCATATCGGTCATAGTGTCATAATAATTATCTATCGTAATGATATTCTGGAAATCCGGGCTCAACTGGTAACCCGCAAAGAAATTGATAGTGTAAGGAGCCAGTATATAATATGCGAACAAAACCCCGGCAAAGAACAATACAGAACACCAGAACACTATACCACGCGCATATTTTATCTCGTTGGGTTTTAGCGCAGGCCGCAGGAATTTCCAAAATTCCCAAAGCACATAGGGGAAAGCCAGGATAAAACCCAGGAACACCGATGATGACATGCTCATCATGAACTGGCCTGACATGGCCGTATTCTGGAATTTGAGCTTTATATCTCCCAGGCATAGAGAGTCCATATGTGTGAAACGGGCAAGGCGGCAGAACCATTTGTACGAAACAAAATCGCTTTTGGCCGGTCCCATTATGATGTGTGTGAACACCCAGTCTATCTTCGTAAAAACGAAAATGGCGCCTATAATAATAGCAGCAATGGAACGGATAAGGTGCCAGCGCAGATCTTCAATATGATCTGTGAACGACATCTCACCTCCGTTACTCGTTCTCTTGCCAAAAAAATTGCCTATTAAGCTCACGAAAAATTATTACAGGGCGCAAAGGTAGCTATTTAGAGCGGATACTCGTAAGGAGCAAGTCCGGGTATTGCATAAATAAAAATTAAATTCTACAGTTGGATTTTTCTTTATAGAGCTCTTTGGGCAGCTTTCATAGTGCGGAAATCCTTTTACTAATAATGCGATCTGCACTGTATGATGTGAAGCCTTTTATCCTTCACTGTATAAACCAACCTATGCTCATCTGTTATCCTTCGGCTCCAAAAGCCTGACAGGTCACCCTTCAAAGGTTCAGGTTTTCCTATGCCTTTAAAAGGCGACCGCAACGTATCCTTGATGAGCTCATTTATGCGTAATAATATTTTCTTGTCCCGTTCCTGCCAGTACAGATAGTCCTCCCATGCATTCGTTTGCCAAGCCAGTTCCACCTTTATTTGTCTATAAGTTTGTGCTTCACAAATTTACCTTCGTTCATTTCTGTTATAGCTTCCTCCAGTCTTTTGCGGTTGGTCTTTGTGCTCAGCAAGTGCAAGGTTTCCTGTATGGAATTATATTCGTCAAGGTCTATCACCACCACATTTTTTCCTTGTGTTCTGGACACTATAACTATCTCTCTGTCGTCATTCACGGCATTTAGGTTCTCGCTCAGGTGCTGGCGGAACTCTGAATAATTTACCACCTTCATTGCAGTACTTATTTACGTACGAATATACGTACTTTTTTTGAATTGATTTTTGTAGGCTTATAATGAATAGGCATCAGGATACAAATACATTATGCTATTAAAAAATGGGCTTCGGCAATATGCCCTTTTCAATTCACCGCTAAATACATCAA
>Ga0206910_1158_pt1 | contig 12899 bp, 8 predicted proteins | sample Alteio_BWOrgHeat_77_FD_152949 | JGI IMG/M metagenome (GOLD analysis project Ga0206910, IMG submission 152949) | Enriched cells from forest soil in Barre Woods Harvard Forest LTER site, Petersham, Massachusetts, United States -... | ecosystem: Environmental > Terrestrial > Soil > Temperate forest > O... | reverse complement strand
CACTATCAGCCACGTACTTTTTTCCAATGGATTGGGTGAGCAATGCCTTGCTGAGATAATTCATAAATGATGAAATCACACTATCCATTGTTTTATCACTAATATCCCAATTCCATTGGAAATCATTCATCACTAACTTCCATTGACTTTGCACACCATGCTCATCTTCTGATATTTCACCAATTAATTGCGCATCAGGGGCATAACGTTTTGCTGCTTCATTTAAAACACTCATGGATGTAGCAGTAACGTCACTGGGTGATACATGACTCAATTCTTCGACATCCAGTACTGGAAATATTAAAGGTAGAGCATACTTCTTACCGGCCTGCTTGATACTTTTATACACTTTGCCGCCATCTTCACTATAGATAATATTCAGTTCATGTTGTTGCTTTGCAACAACCAGCCATACCAGAATTAATGGACGACTCTCTCCCCAATACGATACTTTTGCATTTTGTAATAGCCGCTTGATATCTCTTGGTTCATAAGTGATTTGCAGCAAATAATGCGAAGCATCAGGTGTTTCTGATAAATATGAATAATCATGAACAAAATAATCTGCTCTTTTCAAATTGTTTAGTATCAAAGGATTTTTATCAACATTGGCATTTCCAGTGACTTTGATCAAAACCTGGAGAAATCCATCTTGCACGGCTTGTTCTTTGGCATCATTAGTTTGCGCTATGACAGGTATTTCGATCTGATAAAGACTAGCTACCTTCACGGCCATAACAGGAGCAACTGGTAAAAATACCATCATTAAAAGGGTCAGCGTTATCTTCTTCATTCAAGGCATCCAATACTAGACTGTGACTATTATATCGTAAGAATAAAAAAATTTATCCCTTCTCATGACTTGATATGATAAATTCCGTTGTCTAAATACAGATTACAAGGGTCATGACTATGTATATGCAGCCTGCACAGCTGCCTAATCATCACGATAAGTCATGGTTAAAGGATATTTTCTTTTTATCATGCATCCTGGGCAGTTTATTTTTTATCATGCTCGGCGCACGATCATTATTTGTGCCTGATGAAGGGCGTTATGCCGAAATTGCCCGGGAAATGGTCGCGTCAGGAAATTATGTCACGCCTTATTTAAATGAAATCAAATACTTCGAAAAACCCGTATTGTTTTATTGGCTAGAAGCAGCCGCCATACACCTGGGCGGATTGAATTTATGGGCTATACGCAGCGTCAATGCGCTTTTAGCCTTACTAGGCTGTATTTTAACTTATTGCACTGCCCGCACATTGTATAACCGGACAACAGGCTTGTTATCAGCGCTCATACTGGGCACTAGCACATTATATTTTGTCATGACACACATGGTCAGTTTAGACTTGCCTGTTACCATATTCATATCCATGACACTTTTCGCTTTTATACTGGGTATACAACATCCTCCCGGACACACACGCCGTTTATTTTTATGGACGGCATCCATAGCGGCTGCCTGCGCTGTTCTTACCAAAGGATTAATCGGCATCGTCTTTCCCATTATGATTATCACAACATGGATAGCATTAATGGGAGAATGGCGATTACTGTCTAAACTTTACATACCATCATGTTTACTCATTTTTCTGCTTGTCGCTGCACCCTGGCATATACTCGTTGGTCAGCGTAACCCTGAATTTTTCTATTTTTATTTTATCAAGCAACACTTTCTTCGCTATACCACCATGAAAGTTGGCCATTACCAGCCTGCCTGGTTTTTCATTCCCAATGTGATTATAGGGTTTTTTCCCTGGATAGTATTTTTGCCGCAAGCTCTATCAAAAGCTTTACCCTCAACCTGGCATCTGCGGCGCAATAACAAACTTGAAATATTTTTTCTCATTTGGGCAATGTTAATCTTTATCTTTTTCTCTTTTTCAAAATCAAAATTAATTCCCTACATCTTGCCTATCTTTCCACCGCTAGCCATTTTGACCGCACGCTATCTGCAGCAAGCTGCTTTTAACAAACTATTTTCAGGTATCAAAACAGGATTCACCTGCTTATTAGGTATATCAACCATTATTGCTATCGCCTGTGTCTTGTTTCCTCATTACACACTGCTACCTGATCCGAAAACAGCAGCACTCTATCTTGCTGTTGCAGCTGTCATTCTGTTGACTGGAAACAGCTTTGCCTGTTTTTATAGTTATCGTCGCCACGTTTACAAAGCAATTATCATCACCATTGTTACTGCATGGTTATTTCTCGTCGTCTCATTTAGTGCCATGCCATCCATAGATACACGCACCATAAAACCGCTAGCAGAAATATTAAACCCCATTTTGACACAACAAGATGAAGTCATAACCTATAATCAATATTTTCAAGACCTGCCTTTCTACCTTCAACGCCGTGTGACTATTCTTAACTGGAAAAATGAGTTGAAATATGGGATGCAGCATCAAGACACTCGAGAATGGATGATAGATGATAAAACCTTTTGGGAACGCTGGCATAGCAATAAGCGTATGTTTGCTATTTTAGGCAAAAAGGAATACCAAAGTTTCATTGTTCATTACGCAGACGAGAAGCACTATCTGATAGGGGAAACAGTCAGCAATGTCTTGATTAGCAACAAACAATAGTCTTGTTTGGCGCTATGGCATTAAAATTAAAAGCTATTTTGGCATAATTGCCTAGATTAAACCCATAATTCGACTAGAATGGTAATTTATACTGCTTGACTTGCTAAGCCATTGAGTTATATTGAAACTATACCCTACCAATTAGATGGAGGCAGCTAACTGCTGAACGGATATGCTGATCAAATCACAACTTATCGGCGAACTCAGCAAGCACTTTCCTCACCTTCCCGAAAAAGACATTGCTCTTAGTGTTAATCATATTATTGAACACTTGAGTAATGTGCTTAGCCAAGGTGGAAGAATAGAAATCCGCGGTTTTGGCAGCTTCAATCTTCATTTTCGTCCGCCAAGACGTGCGCACAACCCCAAAACGGGTGAGAAACTGGTCACCAATCCGAAATATGCGGTTCATTTCAAGCCCGGCAAAGAATTACGTGAACGGGTTAATGATAACCGTCAAATTCCTATTGAAACTGTCTCACAAGCCGATTTGGAAGATGAATCTGATTAAGCAAAGTAACTGATTCGGGTAGGTTAGGCTGAACTTGCGAAGCCCAACCTACCCATTGCGACCCCATCATGTAATGGGTAGTGTAACGCCTTTCTGGCCCTGATATTTTCCACCCTTATCTTTATACGATATTTCACATTCTTCATCTGACTCAAGAAATAATAACTGAGCCACACCTTCATTCGCATAAATTTTTGCAGGCAAAGGTGTTGTGTTCGAGAATTCCAATGTGATATGCCCCTCCCACTCAGGTTCAAGCGGCGTCACATTGACAATAATTCCGCATCGGGCATAAGTAGATTTGCCTAGACATATCACCAATACACTGCGGGGGATGCGAAAATATTCCACGCTGCGCGCCAAGGCAAATGAGTTGGGAGGAATGATACAAACATCTGAAACAACATCAACAAAACTTTCCGGTGCGAAATTTTTCGGATCAACAACTGCCGAATTAATATTGGTAAAAATCTTGAATTCGTTTGCACAGCGTATATCGTAACCATAACTCGATGTACCATGAGAGACAATTTTTCCATTCTGGCCATGACGTATTTGTCCCGGCTCAAATGGAGTAATCATATTGTGTTCACGCGCCATACGGCGTATCCACTTATCGGATTTGATACTCATTGTTACTCTCCTGACTTTTTACTTATTTTTCAACCACAATCTTGGGAAAACGTGATGAATAATCTTTGGTTTGCAAGGCCAGTTTAGCTGCCACTTTACGCGCCATCTCACAAAATATTTTACCCGCCTGGCTCTCAGCATCTTGCACGACAGGCGGATTACCACTATCCGTCATTTCACGAATTCGTATATTGAGCGGAACAGAAGCCAGAGAAGCCAAACCATATTCCGCTGCAAGCTTATCCCCTCCGCCTTCGCCAAATATTCTTTCTTCATGACCACAGTGTGAACAATGATACACACTCATGTTTTCTACTACACCTAGAACAGGTACATTTAATTTATTCAACATTTCACATGCGCGCCTGACGTCTAACAAAGCCAAATCTTGCGGCGTTGTTACTATCACTGCGCCACTTACTGGGATTTTTTGACATAATGTCAATTGCACATCTCCGGTACCCGGCGGCAAGTCCACCACCAAATAATCTAATTTTTCCCACTGTGTATCGTGTATTAACTGCTCCAGCGCCTTGCCCAACATAGGCCCGCGCCATGCCAATGCCGCATTGGCATCGACTAAATTACCAATGGAAATAGATTGAATACCATGACGTATTATAGGTTGAATGCGACGATCTTGAATAACCGGTTTTTCCCCTGCCGTACCTAACATGGCTGGTTGACTAGGCCCATAAATATCAGCATCCAGCAAGCCAACCGTCGCTCCGTCTTTTGCCAGCGCCAGTGCCAGATTGATAGCAATCGTAGATTTGCCCACGCCGCCCTTTCCTGACGCAACAGCAACAATATTTTTGACATTAGGCAACCCCGCCAAGCCTTGCCTGCCTGAATGCGCATCAATTTGGGCTGTCAATTTGATATTGATAGCCTTACTTGACGCAATGGGAGCGAGATAATCCGTCAGGGACGCAATCATGTTATCTTTGATACTTTCATGCGGATAACCCAGAACAATTTCCACATCGACTCTATCTTTTTCAATAGTAACGCGTTTTATCGCCTTAATTTTACCAAGCTCCACCTCGAGATATGTATCCCTATAGCTGGCTAGCCTGGTCTCTATCTCTCTTTGTAACGTGACATCGGGTAACACGATACTACTCTCTCCACCGGTTATTGTAGTGCTATACTTTAGCACTTTTTGAGAAAAGCTAAAGGAGAAAGGAATAAGCCATGTCAGCAAAACGTAAAATTTTAGCCACGAATGCACTGCCTTATGCAAATGGGCCGCTACACTTAGGCCATTTAGTTGGAACCATACAAGGCGATATCTGGGTGCGCATGCAAAAAATGCAAGGCAACGATTGTATGTATATTTGCGGTAGTGATGCTCACGGCACTCCTATCATGATTCAAGCTGAAAAGATGGGCATGACCCCTGAAAAAATGGTAGCCCAAATACACGATTCCCAGGTAAGCGATTTTGCCGATTTTCTGGTTGAGTTTGATAATTACCACACTACTCATTCTGATGAAAACAAATTGCTGGTTGAAACCATTTATAAACGGCATCTTGCTAAAGAAAATATCGCTAAGCGCACTATCAAACAATTGTTTGATCCGGTAAAAAACATGTTTTTACCAGACCGTTATATCAAAGGTGAATGCCCTAACTGTCACGCCAAAGATCAATATGGTGATAATTGCGAAGTATGCGGCACGACGTATTTACCAACGGATTTAATTAATCCTTATTCTACTTTATCTGGCAGCAAACCCATTGAAAAAGAATCTGATCACTTCTTTTTTAAATTACAACATTTCGAGGCATTTTTAAAAGAATGGACCCGCCTAGGCCATCTTCAGGAGCAAGTCACCAACAAACTGGATGAATGGTTTAAAGATGGATTAAGAGAATGGGATATTTCCCGTGATTCACCTTATTTTGGCTTTTCCATTCCCGGTGAAAAAGACAAATATTTTTATGTGTGGTTAGATGCACCTGTGGGCTACATGGCCAGCTTCAAAAATTTATGCGAACGCAGAAGTGATTTAAATTTTGCAGAATATTGGGAACGTGACAACGATACTGAACTTTTCCATTTTATTGGTAAAGATATTATTTATTTTCATGCATTATTTTGGCCGGCCATGTTACATGGCGCAGAATTTCGCACTCCATCAAAAATATTTGTAAATGGCTTCCTCACCGTTGACGGACAAAAAATGTCAAAATCACGAGGTACATTCATTAAGGCCAGAACCTATCTCAACAGTTTACAGCCAGAATATTTGCGTTATTATTTTGCTGCCAAACTGAGTGATCGCATTGAAGATTTAGATATTAACTTTGATGATTTTACGCAGCGTATCAATTCTGACCTGGTGGGCAAATTCATTAATATCGCCAGCCGCTGTGCCAGCTTCATCAATAAACATTTTTCAGGAAAATTATCTGCACATTGCGCTCAACCTGAGTTGTTTAACGAATTCGCAAGCGCAGGTGATAGCATAAAATTAAATTATAATAATATTGAATACAGCCACGCCATACGTCAAATCATGACGCTAGCTGACCGCGCCAACCAGTATATCGATGAAAAAAAGCCATGGGCATTGATGAAAGACGCAGAACGCCATCAGGAAGTACAAAATATTTGCTCTATGGGAGTTAATTTATTCCGCATTTTAATGATTTACTTAAAACCTGTGTTACCGAAAACAGCAGAACAAGTTGAATTATTTTTAAATATTTCACCCCTAAAGTGGGATGATAAAAATGCACCTTTGCTCAATCACACTATTCGTGAATTTCAACCATTAATTAATCGTATTGATCCAAAACAAATAGAGGCAATGAAAATGGCTGCACAACAAGATATAGAGAAATCCACTACTACAACGACAGATGCTGTAACGACAGCCGCTGCAACACCTGTAAATGAAACGGCAAAAGAATATATTAGTATAGATGATTTCAATAAAGTTGATTTACGTATTGCTAAAGTACTTGAAGCAGATGCCGTTGAAGGTGCTGATAAATTATTACGTTTAAAAGTTGATTTAGGCACCGAAACGCGACAAATTTTTGCTGGTATTAAATCTGCTTATCCGCCTGATCAACTCATCGGACGGCAAGTCATTATTGTTGCAAATCTGGCACCGCGCAAAATGCGCTTTGGTTTATCAGAGGGCATGGTCATTGTTGCATCAGGTGAACAAGGTGGCAATTTATATATCGTCAGTCCCGATGAAGGCGCACAGCCCGGAATGAAAGTGAAGTAATGAAAAAAATTACTCCCGAACAAATCGATGCGTTATTACCACAGACTCAGTGCGGATTATGCGGCCACGGCGGCTGCATGCCGTATGCTGAGGCGATTGTATTTGATAACGCATCCATTAATTTGTGCCCACCGGGCGGCGTCAAAACCTTGCATGCGCTTGGTGAATTATTGCAAATAGATCCTGTTCCTTATGTCAAAGACATGGAGCAAAAAGCCAAACCCAAATTACTGGCTGTCATACGTGAAGCAGAATGTATAGGCTGTACCAAATGCATACAAGCCTGCCCTGTTGATGCCATTCTAGGCAGTGCCAAGAAAATGCATACTGTCATTGCATCAGAATGCACTGGTTGTGAATTATGCATTTCGCCTTGCCCTGTTGATTGCATCGATTTAATCGATATTTCACAACAAGAACCAGGATTTCTCGCTGAAAAACGCACTGAAAAAGAAAAAGCAGATCACTCACGCGCTCGTTTCAACGCCCGTCAGAATCGATTGATACATGAAAAAAATGTCGCCCATAATCATGAACAAAATAAAACATTAGTAAACAAGAAAAGTTACATAGAAGCAGCCATTGCCAGAGCGCAAGCCAAAAAATTCAGGTAAATTTTTATTTCAGCGGGAACCGCTGAAAGTTATTCCTGATTATTTGTACGCGACAACATTCCTGATTATTTTTTATTTCCAGCAGATTTAATTGATTTCCAAACAGGATGATTCCATGAACCGGTTACAGAATAATAATTGGTTGTAACCCCCGAGACCTGGGAACCGATGACAGTGTTCACTGCTAATGCACCTAGCCCAATCAGTGGATTACCTGTCAGCAAGGTAGCTGCCACTGGAATACTGGAGGTAACATTCGCAGTCACACTCAAAACAAAATTATAATCCTTATTTTTTAACCCTATGTGTCCATTAATGCCAACTTGCGCAACAGGGCCATCAATCCGCATGTTATTCGTATTCAAATTTCCGTTTTGAACAGTAAAATCTCCGCGTATCGAATCAAAGCTATACCCTTTCGAAAATACATCACTAAAATCGAATGCCAAACGTCTGGGAATCGTTTGCAGGCTAAATATGCTGAGCATACGTCCAATATCCATTTTAGCGCCATTTTCAGCTCCTATCTCAACAATACGGCCTGCACCCATCACGAGTGAGGCACGGCCATACATATTAGTGATTGAAGGGGAATAAGGAGCATCCGGCCAGCTAAGATTGAAGTTAAGACTTCCATTACTCGATACAAAATTTCTGACATCCATACCCAAACTATTCAAAAAATCACTCACTCTTACTGATGTTGCATAACCTTGCAAATGCGTAATGTATCCGCCACGCGCTTGTTTCCAATCTCCTGTTGCACGTAAATCCATGCGAGAGGAATTGATACGCAATATTTGTATGTTTAAACCTGCCGCACTAGGTGCCGCTTTAAAGGTAATTTGACCTAAAGGCATGTTATTGTATCTAACATCATTTGCTATCAAGGAAATACCAGGCATATTTTTAATATCAAAAGATACAGCAGCTTGATTAGAACTCGATGCAGCAGTATGTAAATTGACTTTTTGCAATTGTGCAATAATCCAGGATTGGCGCTTAAAATTAACAGGAACGTTTATCTGTCCAGTCACCTCTGGACTATTAACATTAATATTCCAATTGGTTTCATCTGGTGTCACTTGCACATGAACTTGTGTAAGCGATTGCTTACCTAAAGTCAACTTATTAACTTTAACATCTATCCCTTTCAATTTTGCTGCAGATGCAATCGAACTTTCACCCGTCGATTGATTCATATACTTTTTAATCTGATTCCAGTCCAGTTTGTCAAATTGCCCGGTAATATAAACCCCTGGAGAGGCAGGCCACTCAGCCGCACCCTTTCCAAAACGTAAATCTGCGCCAATTAAATTATATTTGTCTTGCTTGCGTTCCAGGGTCAATGCTGTGCTAAACAATTTATCGTAACTCATTTTCATCCGCATGGGCTTATCATTTTGCAAAATGATATCCGCCGAAAAATCACGAGCTTCTTTTGCATTCTTACCATACCGATCCACTAGATCGACTTTCGTTCCAATTAAATTTGAACGCAAATGAATTTCCAATGGTTCTTTCAACGATAAATCAATCACACCATGTATATCCGCCGATCCATGCACCACTTGTGAAATGGGTAATTTAAGCCAGTTTTCTAATTCCTTAAGATTAACGTTATTGGTAAAACTCGCTTCTATAAGCGATACATTTTTAGATTTTTGTTTTGAAGTTAAATTAAACTGAAAAGGTTTATCAAACAATTCCGCTTTAACATTTTTTGCTTCTGTTGTTTTTTCCGTAAATGTGATCAGCCCATTGAGATGGTCCAACTTTAAATTCCAAGGCTCCAGATTCATGACACTGTCATTAATAGAAAGATTTCCCAATACCTTGGTATCATCGGGATGGCTAAGCGGAATACTCAAATTCAGCTTTAATCCAATCAATCCCTGCAAATCAACATCTGCAAACATTTTTCCTATTGTTTTCTCTAATGGACTTGAATGTATATATTTCAAACCCTGAGCAAAATCAGTTTGAATTTCATCCATTGTGACATTCAATATTTGCGGCTCAGCATCACCCACATAGGGTATCACACCATGCAAGCCTTTTACCTGCATATCCAATGTTTCAGCATTATCAATATCTATCGTGATTTTACGGCCAGTAAAAGATAACGCTCCATTGACGTGACGCAACAAAGGCCAATCCGGTGCAAAACGGAAATCAATATTTTTTACGTTACAGGTAAGGCTAAATGCTCCATTCCCATGATCAAATGGAAAATCTACCAGAGGGCCTCGTATGATTGCGTGGCCTGATTGCACTTCACCCGCTAAAAATGCTTGCTGCAGCCATTCAGTCAAATCTTTGTCAAATGTTCCCATAGGTAAATAACGCGAGATTTTTGCCGCTTTTTGTAATGCGATATTTGCACTGATATCAGCAACAGGGCTCCCTTCAGGCGGAAGGGTAACCTTTCCATTAACATTCATTGTCAAATCATTATTGAGCAGATTCAAAGAAGATAAATTAAATAACCAATTATGATTGGCATCATTTTGAATTTGCACATCACCCGCTAATTGATCAAGGTAAATATCATTTGCAAAAATGAGATTATGTTTAAACGTGACTCTTTGACTATTTAATTTTAATTCCCCTTGTGAACCATTCCAATTAAACACACCGCTTAAATTAGCTGCACCAGGATATTGCTGCCGAGGCAAAAAACCGAGTTGAGAAAAACTTCCACGCAAGGAAGTATGTTTCCAGTCATGCCGCGGCCCTGAAAACACCACTGCAGTATTTTGTAAAACACCTTTTAATTTTAATTCGAGTAAAAACTGTTTAGCTGCCTCTGGCAAGAGTTGCGGCGCAGAAAACATAAATGATTGAAGATCGTTGAGATCAACATATCCAATGTTTGCTGAAGTTGGAATCCATGTTCCATTTACATCAGGTGATAAAGAAACGTAAAAGCTGCTGGCAGGCCAAAGATGATCTGGAAGATCTACCAATAAGTCATCGCCGGCAAAAACTTGACTATTACCTTCTCTCTTCCAGCCAACGTTGCCGCTTAAACGGTTAATAACATGATCAACTTTATCTGCTTTCGAATTTAACTTTAAGCCTAAAGAGTCAAATGTGACTTGAATTTTCTGAAAGGTTCCATGACTCCAGGCCGCCCAAATTTTTGCACTCACCATACCTTCTTTGACTTGCCAGCCTTTCCATGTCTGGCCTTTTAACCACTGCGGCAAAGAAAGCCTCGAAACATAAACATAAGCACGCGCATCCATTTGCGAGAGATTGTCCGCTCTTCCTTTCCATTGTGCAGCCAGTGAGATTTCGGTAGGTATTTCCTGATGTAAAAGTGCTTTACCTATAATTTTATGTTCTGTATCTGAATTTTGAAAACTGAGATCATATAACGTGACAAATCTTTGTTGCTCATTAAATCCTGTGTAATGCACATCAATATCACGAAGTATCAAGTGTTGTTCGTGTGAGAGCCAAGCGGCGACATCAGTAAATTTGGTTTCGCTATTTAAAGATTGCTGACTAAATGGAAGCGTGGAAAACTCTTTAACGAGTAATTCACCTGTAGCGGATTGACTGATATTTAGTTCTGCACCAGAAGCCATCAAACCGCTTGGCTCTATTTTCCAATTCCACAGACTTTTAAAAATGGAAATAAATATGCTGACTTTCTTGATCTGAAAAACCGGTTCATGGGTTTCTTTATCCCGAATGGTAACGTTATTAAGACAAAAAACTGGCTGATATTGATACCAGGATACTCTGACATTTTCGATATTGACTGGGGTTTGCAGAAACTGGCTCGCTATCCTTTCAAAATCGGCACGGTGTTCATCCAGAATAGGTGTGGTAAATCGTATAACACATACGATCACTGCCATGATAATAATTAGCGCAGCAATCAAATATCCCGCTTTTTTAATCAGTGATTTTAATAATGCTTGCATTGCAGCCATAGCACTTATGCAACCTTAAACCATCTGCGACAATCACGCAGCACAACAAAAAGCCATGGCCAAAGCAGCATGCTCGTGACAGCAGAGAGCCAATAAAGATGGCTACCGGGTAATTGTCCAATGAATCCCTGTATGCAATACAAGATAAACAGATAAATTAAAACAAAAGTAAAAACACTGAGTCCTTGCTGCAACATGGGATACATACGTAATCGGATATGTATTTTGGAAATAAAATAAATGACTATTGTATAAGCAAGTGCATGCTCGCCTAGCAAGGTTCCATTCAATAAATCCACTACTAAACCTGTCATCCATGCCATTCCAACACTCACCTGATAAGGTGTCATCATCGCCCAGTAAATAAGCACCATTAAAACCCATGCTGGGCGCAGCCATACTGTCCAATCTGGCATAGGTAATAATGCCAAAATCAGCGCTATCAACAACGTGGTCAAAATCGCAAAAAAACTATGCATTTTTTGGATTCCAGATTAATAACACTTGCCGGCTGCTGTTTAATTGTGCGCTGGGTTGTATATAAACTTCCGCAAATTGCTTAGCAGGATCTTTAGACACCGAAATCACTTTACCAACGGGATAACCTTCAGGATAACGATCGCCTAGTCCAGAACTCAGAAAAATGTCATTCACTTTGATATCAGCTGTATTAGGTACATACATTAAGCGCAGCTTGCCAGAATAACTATCTCCCACAGCAACAGCGCGCACTCCATTACGTACATCTTGTACAGCGACACCGCTGCGAGGATCGTTAATCAATAAAACCCGACTGGTAATAGGCCCTGCTGATACCACTTGCCCCATGATACCGGTTGCATCCAACACAGGTTGTCCGATATATACTCCATCCCGCGTGCCTTTATTCAAAATGACCTGATTGACAAAGGGTTCAAAATCCACTGCCAGTAATTCTGCAATCAGTGTTTTACCTTTGACTTGTTTAGATGATTGAAATAATGCTTTGAGGTAATTATTTTCAGTTTCAATCGCAATGAGCCGCTGCAATTGAGATCGAAGTAATAATTGCTCAGCTTTAAGGCTTAAATTTTCACTTACCAAATCATCATGCGTGCTAATGACACTTTTTATGTTATCGATAAAATTGGTCGGCCAGCTGACAATATATTGCAGCGGCGCAAGCGGCAACGATAATGCTGCCCGGATTGAGACAAAAGCCTCTAGCCGTCTATCCATCACCATTAAAGCAATAGACATAAAGACTAGAAGTATCGTTCGCAGTCCAGGCTGTGATTCGCGGTGAAATATGGAGCGGATAGTTCTACCCTCTCTCAAGTTGTTGGGCTTCGCGAGCTCAGCCCAGCC
>Ga0206910_1157_pt1 | contig 12973 bp, 6 predicted proteins | sample Alteio_BWOrgHeat_77_FD_152949 | JGI IMG/M metagenome (GOLD analysis project Ga0206910, IMG submission 152949) | Enriched cells from forest soil in Barre Woods Harvard Forest LTER site, Petersham, Massachusetts, United States -... | ecosystem: Environmental > Terrestrial > Soil > Temperate forest > O... | reverse complement strand
ACCAGTGTATTGGATAAGAGTTGGGCGTTAGTGAGTTGTTGCGCTAAATCCGCCAGTAATCCGGTGTGAAAACGATTGATTGCAAGCAGTGCCGTGTAGTGATCATTACCAGGAGCCGCATTGTGAGCGCAGTCGTGGTGTCCATAGGCAACTCCAGGAATAACCGGATCAGAGCCAATACCATCTTCATAAAACATCGTCGCCGCTTTAGTCATTCCACATTGCATAGCTGTTACGATAAGCCTGTGCATGGTGTACCAATGCTGATCATAGGCAAGCGTCGTGGCCGGGGCCTGGGCAGGAGCTTGCGGACAGGTGTAATTTTTGTCCAAGGAGGTCTCAATGTCGCGAATATTCTGCAGAAACAAATCCAGTTTTGGCTTGTCGTTTGTTGTTGCACGGCTTTGCAGGACTTTGATTCGATCTGCGACAGCGTCGAGCACACTTTTCTTTTTGGTGCGTAAGAAAGCCAGAGTGGCCGCACTTGAGTGGCTGCCCCCGAATAACTGGTTGTAAAGGGCATAGGCCGAGTTCACTTTACGCAAGGGTTGATCGCTGGCTTTCCACGACGAAGTTTGAATGTACAAGTTGGAATAGCTCGAGTGATCTCCTCCAGTAAAGACCTCGTCGGTCCAGCCTACTTGCAAGGAGGGGACAGTAGAATTGGGATCAGCGACATACTGATCCAAAGATTTTCCGCAGGTGGTGATTTGGGCACTGTTAGCATTAATCATATTAGCCGATAGCAAACCAGCCGTGTTGTTCCAATGCAAATCTGTGACCGAGATGTGGTCGAGGCCGCGCACAACCATGATATTGTTCTTGATGCCGGCCAGAGGAGCGAGTGAATCATTGTAATTCCACAGGCCATTGTCATAGGTGCTCAAGTTTCCGGCTGCGTCCGTCACCGGTGGCATGTAGGTTCCGTTTGGAACAAAAATTCCAATGAAATTTTGTCTTGCTGTCATTGCGGCCATGGCCTCGAGTGGTCGCAAGCACTCTAGCAACGGAAGAGTGATGGTCAAACCCATGCCATGTAAAAAATCTCGCCGCCTCATCGGGTGTCTCATTGTTCCACCTGCACTTTTTTAAAGGCATCAGAATTAATGATGGCCATGAAGATATCTCGCAAAGATCGATCGGGAGATGCTAAAGAAAGAATCATCTTATTGTCATTAGGGCCCATCTCTCGACTCAGAATATAGGTTGCGGCTTTTTTAACGACACACATGCGATACTCGAAGCTATTTTGTAGCAAAGAAGAAAGACTTGAACCGCTCGAAAAATTGGATCCGTCGAGATTGGAGCTGCTGATCACCGGGGAGCCGTCGAGATAGTGTGTTCTCCATGCGCCAAAGGCGTCGTAGTTTTCAAGACCTAGGCCGACCGGATCCATCTGACTGTGGCAGCTTGCACAGATCGGACTAGCGTTGCGGTGATAGGCCATTTGTCCAACCACCGAGAGATTGGCTGGGGTGTTGGCAATCACAGTGGCGATGGTATTCATCAAGTTGGCTGGAGGCGCAGGGATTTCTTGGCATAAAAACTCACCGCGAATATAGCGACCGCGCCGAATCGGAAAAGATTCAGTGGGCTTTGAGGTGATACGCAAGAAACTCGCTTGCTCGATGGCTCCGCCGCGATCAGCGGACTCGACTTTAACAAAGTTGTTGGCGTTGGAGCTGGGTGAGGCGAGCCCGTAGTTATTCGCTAAGCGTGAATTAATGTACGTGTATCCGGGTCGCAGGATTTGTTCTAGAGTCATATTGTTTGCGAAAATATCCTCAAACATGAGTTGTGATTCTTGGGCCATGTCCTGCTCAAGTAGGCTTGTCGAGTCGGTCGCCGGACTTTGTTGATACTTGAGTTGCAAGGCCCGAAAGCCAAGCCACTGGCCGGCAAAGTTGCTTGGCAGCCAGTCCGGATTTTTATTCATCAGCCGATCGGCTTGAAACTGCATCTGATTGGGGTTGTGCAAGAGTCCTTCGGCTGCAACCCGGGTGAGCTCGGGGTCGGGCAAGGATCCGGTCAGGGTGAAGGCTAGTCGCGCAGCCAACTGATAGTCATCAAGCTCGCCATCCGGCGTGCTTGGGTTATCCATCTTTAATAGGAATTCAGGTGAGCTAAGAATAGCCGCAAAGGCCGCACCGATTCCCTCCTTGATAGGAGTGGAATAGTGAACAAGATTGGGATTTGCACCGGCTGCGGTCGAGATGAACATTTTAGGGAGTGGATTGAGGACCGGATTGCTGCCGCCGGGTTGTACAATGGCATAAGCATAAACTGAGTGCGATCGGCCATCGGCATAGTTTGCAGGAAGTTGATAAACAAAACCATGATCACCAGAAACGTAATTGCCGGCAGAATTTAGCACCACTTTGTTGACATCTGGTCGTGGCTGGTCGGCCAAGGTGTTGCCGGCAAATGTTCCACCAGCTCCGGCGGCGCCATCAACATAGAAGTGAACTTCAACGTTGCGAGTGTCATAGTCAGGATCAAGGGCCCAGCCGTACATAAGGAGATCCGAGCCTGCGCCATCAAAGTTGCCGATGGCTGTAGCGCCGAAATTGGCCAGAGATGCTGCTCGAGCTGTATCAAATACCGTTTTGAGCTGACCCATTTGTAGGGAGTCCAGCGGTCTGCGGTAGGCGCGAGCTGCAAAATTCAAAAAAATCTGATCGATGCAAGGGTCCTCAAGTGTTGAAGCTGGGTTACTCGGGGAGCAAGACATCACCTGCTTTGAGGAGAGTAGGGTCGGAACCAAACTTTCTGCGGCATTGATTCGATCGGTAATCGTCTTTTCGTCGAGCGAAGCGGCGGCAACGCTGTCAAAATCATAAGCCACATCCGACGGGTTCCAGCTTGCAATAAGTGAAGCATTGATCGGCTGACCCGCCAACTCAGAGACGCTGGCGAGATATTCGGAATTAGTAAGCATACGCAGCTCGGGAGCGGGGCCAGCTAAAAAAGGCGAGATCGAGGCGGAATCTCGAAAACCCGATTCTGCCGAAATAATATTGAGATGACAGGCAACTAAGCCTCCCACCATAAGCATATAGACTAGAAATTGGACAGCCCCCCGAATCATCTTCCCCCGCCCTAAAATGATGCAAATTTCATTCTAGCAACGGGGGTCGGAGGCGGCGATTTTAGTAAGTGCTAAACCGAGAATCCCAAAATAAGACGTTCAGCAGCGGCGCAGCTGTCGAAAGCCTGGCCAAACACCAAACTGCCACTTGCAATTAAGGGCAGCTCGTCAATGTATGGTAGCAGGCTCCGACGTCCACCGACTGAGGCGACAAGTAGGACTTAGTGACTCCGGCGCCGATCGCAGTGCTTGAGGTCTGCAGAGCAAAATTTGTTCCGCTAGGTTGGGTCGTCTCGGACCCCGTCGAAGTTGTTCCGACGTTAACAAACTTGGGATTGGTGGCACATTGATTGGTTCCGCCTGCTACGCTCATCGAGCCATTGCTGGTGAATTCGAGTCCACCCGTTGCCGCCGTACAGGCATAAACCTCGCTATTGTACACACCGACCTCAGGGGCACAACCTGAACCCAGCAAGTAGGTCAAGTTGTTGTTAAAGGTATTGGTGGCTTGGCCCGAGGCTCCTCCGCCATTTATGGCATTGTTCCATTGAGTATTTGGGTAGGATCCGTAGTCGTTGTAACAGACTGCAGTAGGGGCTGTCTGAATGCCAACGGCAATATTGTTAAAGGCCGTGTCGCCATAAGACCCGTTGAAATCGATGCAGGCGCGATCCGATCCGCTGTTGTTAGGATCTAGAAAATTGTTGTAGCAAGTGTTATTAGCGACAGTGATGTTCTCTGACAAAAAGACGTGAACTCCGCCACCGCCCGAATTGTAAGTGACGTTAAAAGAGACAAGCACTCCCTTGCTGTAAGCTCCGAAACTGTTGAAGTTATTGTTGAGCGTGTCCAAGATAATATTGTTGCCATCAGTGTCGTACATCGAGCTCTGCGAGCCACATTGGGTGAGAGCATTGTTGTAGAGGACGTTCCAGCTGATCGCATTGTGAAAACCTGATCCGATATTGCCGAGCACAGAATTGCTGGAGTCATCAGCCGTGGGCGTATAGTTCGTGAAGGCTTTAAGAAAGGCCATTGAAATACCGGAGCCTTGCGCATCGCAAGTGACGCGTGAATTTCCGAAAATAGTATTGTGAATGAGGTAGAAGTATTCTCCATCGTTGATCTGGATGCCGCTTTGTCCGTAGCCTGAGATGATCGAGTTCATCACCCAGATATGGTGAACCGAGAGATGGCTGTCACCATTGTTATCCCAAACTTCAACCCCTTGCCCGTAGGCGACTTCAGAAGCGGCCGTCATTTTGAAACCGTCGATGATATTATAGTTGGCGGTGGTCGATCCGCTCCAAGCAAAAGCCGCACCGCTGTCGGTCACGGTGCAGGCATCCATCGCTAGGCATCTCCAGACAACATATCCTGTTGGCGAAGCCGTTTTGCCAGCGGTGCTGACTGCCACTCCGTTTGCATAAGTACCCGGGGCGACATTGATACAACTTCCTGCTGCGGCTCCGCCGGTGGGAAGAGAATTGTTTGCATGTTGGAGTGTCAGCCACGGCGTGCTTGCACTGGTTCCGTTGTTAGAATCACTTCCCGAGGTAGAAACGTAGTAATTCGTAAGGCAAGTGTAATAAGGCTTGTTGAACAGATTTTGACTTGGGCCTGGGACCTCAACCGCTGCAGCCGACGACATGAGCGGAGCTGAACAGCTTGCGGAATTGCCACCGTTTTGGCCGGCACAGGTCCAAGTCCACGGGCCGCTGCCAGAAACCGCTGACGGCGTACTTCCCGCTCCGCAAAGATTTGCGGTCGGAGCACTACTCGCGCTTAAGCCATTGGCCGAACCGCAGGCACCATTGACGGCAGATGCAGCGGCGGAAAAACTCACCGTACAGTTAGCGGTGATCGCTCCAGTCGTATAAATAGCGCCGCTCCAGCTTCCTGCAGGACAATTGCCACCAGCAAGGGTGGATAGCGTGAAGCCAGAGTTTGCAGTCACCGTGAAAGAGAGCTTGGCGCCACTTGCAACGGGTTGAGCGGAACTCGGGTTAAGGCTGACGTTCGTTCCTGAAGGTGTTACTGTGTAAGTGAGAAGCGAAGCCGAACATTGCGCTGTTGAACCGCCGCCGCTTCCAGTGCAAGACCAAGCCCAAGGACCACTGCCAGTAACCGGCGTGTTAGTGCCAGTAAGACAAAGATTATTACTTGGAGTAGAACTAAAACTCATTCCTGACGCTGATCCACACACACCAGCGATGGCCGAACTATTGATAGTCTCTACTTGGGTGGCAGTTAGTAGGTTTAAGAGATTGGCTGATACAGTAATACTTCCTGAGCTGCTGGCTTTGAAGTAAAACTGACCGGTTGCCGTGCTTCCGTTTAAGATGACCGACTTTGTGCTCGAGGTGCAGGTCGAATCCGAGTAGAAACTGAGACTGGCAGGTGTTGCGCTTAAGGGGATAGCAACACTTCCTTGAAATGTATCTGCAGCTCCACTGGCCAAGCGAAGTGCGACTTGCATAGCCCCTGAACATGTTTCGACGCTGAGACTTTTTGCCGCAGACACGAAACTGAAGGCGACCGATCCGTTGGCGATCTGGCGCGCTAAAGAGTCAGTAACCGAGGCTGCTGCCGGGGCTTCATTCACAAGAGACGATGGCGCGAGAGTCTGAAATCCTTTGTCACAACTCATAAGTGCCAAGAAAGAAAAACAGAAAACAGATTTGAAACTAAGAGAACGGGTGTCGCGTCGCATGAAGCCCCCTTTTGTCGGTCGACTGCATCAGATTAACTAGGGTCGAAGCTGTTTTCGAATGACCATTTTGAATTGAAGTTTCTAAAATTTATTGGGCCTTTACGGCTTTGTGTCTCAACTTTGCGAAGTCTCATTCCGAGATCAAATATGAATTATCAAAATGAAACGTCGAAAAATTAGTAAGAGAGTGTCGAAATGTTGTTAAGGTTTTTTGCTAAGGTCCTGCTTAATTGCCGACCCGAAGGCATAGTGATTGCTTTCTCTAAGGACGGGGGTAGGACATGCGGATCCTAGGATATCTTTTGGTTTGGGCGCTGTTTGGCTGTTCTGGGTTTCATACGACTTCACCCACCGATGTAAATAGCCTCAATCTTCCTGGCTCCGCATCGACCAGTGCGCTGGTGCAAAGTGCTGGCGGATCTTCGGCTGCGGTCGCGGGTTTGTCGCAGTCTTCGGCTTCCCCGGTAAATTCGAATTCATCATCGGGATCTGCGACCGCTTCGGCAGCTCCTGGCGTTCCAGTGCCGGTATCTAGCAACGCGACCTCGGCACTGTTTGGAGCATTTCAGCTGCAAGCGAATCAGTCGCTCAGCTGGGGCGGCCTGATGCTTCTTATGCAGTCGCAAGGAAACTTGGTACTGTACGCGGGGCAAACCGTCTTGTGGGCCTCGGGGAGCTCGGGTCCCAACGGGGCCGATTGTGGCGGACTTTGCTACGCTTCCTTTCAAACGGCTGGCAATCTTGTTCTCTATACCAACTCCGGTTCTTCATACTTTGCATCTTCGGGAGAAGCTGCTAGCGGATATTTACTGAAGCTCTCAATTCTTGCTCCCTATATAAGTATTGTAAACAGCAAGCACTTGACAGTTTGGACGCCGACCACTGGACAAATCGCGCCCTCGATCGATTTTTGGGAAGTGGTAACAGCCTTTGCCTATCGACACCCACAAGAGGTAAAGAAACTGACCTTCTCCAATGCAGCGGTATTTCCTGGAGACCATACCGAGCGTATGGCTCAGGGCAGACTCATCGATCGTTACGGCGTCGACAGTCTGCGATTCATCGATGACGTGATCGAGCCATTCAATGGCGGGGTCGCTTATGCCGGCACGGTGCAGATTCTGCCATGGGGAAGTACCTACTGGTGGACAACTCCTTACCAGCTCTCTGCCCGCTACCTTAAAATATCGGATGCAGGAACTGGATATCTGACCTCTATAATAACGAATCTGCAAAATATTGAGTCGGGCGTGATTGTGCCTAGCGACGGCTCAGTGAACAACATCCACGAATACGTTGATGGTTTTGGAGTGATGGATTTCGGCGGCAGCATCGGTAGCAGGTGGTACGTGCAATTCTCGCAGCAACCCATAGCGATCAATGGCGTTTACCCGGCCGGCGATTCAACAGTTAACGAATTTAGTATCTTTGATCTTGGGCCTGCCGATGGAGTCTACGATCCTGAGTTTGGGCACATCGGCTACGAGCAAGGCAATACCGGAACTCCCGGTGGCAACACGCAGTTCTGGGGAAGTGTGGTGCCGGGAACTCCCGCCTCGAGCTTTTTTGGCGTTTACAGCTACGGCTCACCGACTGTGCAAGGCTTCGGACCCTTCACTTTGTCATCCGGGCAATCGCTGCAAGTCGGAAATATGACCTTAACGATGCAAAGTGCTGGCAACCTCGTGTTAACGAATGGCTCTGAAGTCGTGTGGGCGGTTGGCGGGGCCGATGGCACTGGCATCAATTGCCAAGGTCAATGCCGTGCTTACTTTCAATCGGCAGGAAATCTTGTTCTCTACGATGCCGCCAACCATCCCTATTGGTACAACTCGACGTCGACGGCAAGTGGTTACCGATTGCAGCTTTCTACGGGATATCCCTACATTTCTATTGTAAGGGCTGACTCGAGCATTGAATGGCAAGGTCGCCCCTGGCTCACCGGCACTGAGTACCAACAGCTTTGCGCCGGATCACCTGCAACCTGGTGCTCGTGGTTGAATCCGGGGCAAGCGAACTAGCGAATCACCGTAAAGACGATTGTCGAAATGCTTTCAAGAAAAAAGCCCAGAAAAGGCCTGGGCTTTTTTACGAACAAAGAATTTTCAAAAAAAATTACTGAATTCCGATCACCTGCGCTGCGTAGGTGACTCCCACTTGCGCGATGTTGAAGAAATAGTCTTGATCGATCTTATCGAAGGTATCGCCTCCTTCGGCGTCGAAGTGAGGATTATCGAAAGGATCATTCTCCGAAAAAACCACCGAAGGAATTCCGGCTTGCGAAAAAGCATAAAAATCGCTGTTGGCACCCATGCAATCTTGGCTTTGGGTCATGCTGCTCGAGTATTTGGCCACCGATTGGGCAAACAGTGTTGCAAAGGGGTCCGACACGTGATCCAGGCAGCCTGTGTAGAAGTCAATATTGTCGGGTCCTTCTTTCCAGCCGGATTGCTCATCATCGATAGCCGCAATAATATTGAAGTTCTTTTCTTTAGCGAGGCCCTGGATATAACCGAGATAATTTTGTGCTCCCTCGAGGTCACCCCACTCTTCATAGTCAGCTGCGACAAAGCGAACTGTGTACTGCAAGCGGTTCTGGTATTGCTGCAAAAGTCTTGCAGTTTCGAGCATCGTCGACATTCCGGTCATGTCGTCGTCAACTCCAGGGTTGTCGGCGCCGTGCGGTCCGGTCGAGTCATAGTGAACAATGATGACAACAGAATCGGCTGATTTTCCAGCCAATACGGCCTCAACGTTGTGCCCTTGCGATTCTAAATTGTACTGAGTGTTGTAAGGCATTTCGGTGACGGGTACGCCGAGTGTTTGAAAATAGTTTATAAAATATTTGCGAAAATTGGCTTTGCTCGCTGGCAGATATCTGTCGGTGATCGAAAAAGTTTCTCCAGCAATTGTGACTGGATTGACTCCGGTCATATCCTTAAGCAACTGGATCAGTTTAGTTCGATCCACGCTCTGGTTGATTGTTTGATAAATATCTTGGGCTTTGGCCTGACTCAAGCCCATAAGACAAATAGAAATCACACTCAAAAGAGTTCGTTGAAACATATTGCTATCCCCCTAGACGAAACGATAGCAACAGCTTCTAAGCAGTGTCTATTTAAGAGACGCTGGTCAATGGTCTAGAATTTCATAAGGGCGCATCATGTCCATGTCTTCATGCTCGAGGATATGACAGTGATAGATAAAATATCCTGGGTGAAGCGAGAACTTCATGATAATTCGCGTGATCATTTGAGGTAGGACCCGCACGGTGTCTTTCCAACCCATTTCATTCGGATAAGGCTGCACCGCTGGAGCTAAATAATTGATTTGCCCAGTTTGCAAATAGGCTTCGACATCGAAAAGCCGTCGATCCAGCACCTGAAATTCTACACCATGTATATGAAAGGGATGCGTATCGGTCAAAGTGTTGGCGAGTTGCCAAACTTCTGTATCCCCGAAGTGAACACTTTCTGTGATCGGATCCCGCCAACTCTTACCATTAAGGGTGAGCATGGTCGAATTGTCGGACATGGTCATTTGATCAAAAACGATCAAACGACTGCGATCGGATTTTTCGGGATCTAGTCTTTGAATGCTGCGAAGATGCGTGGGGAGCGAGCTCGTATCTGGTTCCGACACACTCGCGGCAACTTGGAATTGCATGAGCTCGGGGATCTCAACTTCGGTTTCGCCCGGATCCCGCGATGTGTTGGTCATTATAAAATTTTGTCCGGGATATTTTGAAAAATCGACAACGAAATCCATGCGCTCGGCCGGTGCGATCGTGAGCCGGGTGGGTTGTGCGCTCGAAGGATCATTGAGTACCACCGGGTATTCGAGAAAACCGCTGTCAGAGCCGATCTGTGTAAACGCTGGCCCGGGACTCTTGTCTTTTTGGTCGACCAACTTAAGAGTATAGCTTCTGGCATTTGAGGCATTCAATAGGCGCAGGCGGTATTTGCGCGGTTCGACCTTAACATAGGGCCACAGCTTGCCGTTGACAGCAACGACGTTGCCATAAAATTCATTGCCGATATCGTTGGTGTAAAAGAGTGAAGCGTCGGGATTTACTCCGCGCGCTTGTAAGATCAATGGAATTTCAAAACGTCCACGCGGCAGATTGAGGCTTCGCTCAAAAGCATCGTGAATTTCGTAAAGACCAATCAATCCAGCTGCGACATTGCGACCGGTGGTCCCCATCGCGTGATCGTGGTACCAGAGGGTACGAGCGCTAAGCGCATTGGGATAAACTGCAATTTGACTTTGTCCCGCTACATTCCAAGCATCTGGCCAGCCGTCGTTGTTGTGGACGGCGTCCAAAGGCTCATAATCGTAAACATCCGATCCATGCAAATGCGTGACGGCTCGCACATCCGGAGATATGTTGTCGGCATTTTTTGGCAAGGGCAAAAGGTGAGTGGATGGCAGTTCGTTTTTCCACCTTACGGAAAGCTTGGTCCCGGATTCAACCTCAATAGTGGGTCCGGGCGAGGAGCCCTGATAACCCCACTCTTTGGTTTCTGGTAAATCGCGATGCAGACGCTGGGTGATTTGTTGTAAAATAAGAGTGAGTTTATGCGCTCCCGACTTCGCAATCAAAACATGCGGCGGAACCGGGAGCTCATCCACATATTTCTCTAGCGCATCAAGCGACCGAGATCCTGTGGCTGAGGACAAAAAGCTAAAAGCCATCAATAATACAAGTAGAAGACGTCTCATCAAGATCCCCCCAAATGAGCTGTGAACAAATTGACCCTAGCTGAAACGACGAGAGCTTGCCAATCATCCCGAAAGGCGCTTTGCGCTACAGCCGGAGCCCTTGCCGCAGAGGCGGCGAAGGGCTCTCCGGGAGCCGAGCCCGAGGAGTTGATAGCCCGGGATCAAAGCTGATTTTAGTGGGTGAACTCAAGGATTAACTGAGGGTCAAAAAGAGCTTTGTGTGGAAAAAACCAACACCGCCAGTCCGGTTGGGTAAAGTCTATCCGCATTCCGCCTAAGCTTGACGTCTCAAATCCGCGCCTTGATCTAGTCGGGAAGGCCCTCGCCTTGCTCCTCTAGTCCGGATGCGGAGGTAGCGGTCATGTCACAAGCTCAAATGCATCTCTTTAGAACAGCCTGGCAACACAGACTCTGTCACGGAGGCGAACTTCGAAAGTCTTCACATGGGCGGGGCGCGCGGCCACTTTCTTCAAAATGTGCTCTGCATCTCGTCTTTAAAATCAATCGATCTGCCGTAAAATTGGGGCTTAGGCATCCAAGAAACTTCCGACTGGTCAATGAGGTCATCCGTCAGTACCGGCGAAAGTTTTTTGTGAAAGTCGAGGCTCTCTCGCTCCAGGCTGACCATATTCATCTCTCGATCCGAGCCTCAAAACGAAGCCAGTTCCAGAGCTTTTTTAAGGTGGTCGCCGGCCAAATCGCGCAGAGGTTGACCGGTACCTTCCACGCGAGGAGCACAGGGCCAAGGATCTGGAAACATAGGCCATTTACTCGGGTGGTGCGGGGCTTTAGAGCCGAGCGGGTGCTTAGGGACTACATACAGCTTAACGAACTTGAGGCACTCGGGAGACGGGTTTATCGCAAGCAGCGCTTACGGGGGTTTACTACCCAGGATCTCGAAGAACTTTGGAGGTAGCTGAGATCTGCCGCCGCGATCAGGAAGAATTCGAAAGCCCCTCGCATCTTGTAGGCTGAACGGGAATAGCGCAGAGTTGATAGCTTGCCATCGCCCTTGACAATACGATGACGAAATTTGGCACTCTTCGATCGTGGGTTGCTTGGCACTGCATTTTTTGCCGACGTCGCTCGCGCTCTAGGGCATTATCTTTGCACTGTCCAAGGTCAGCTTATGAAATCAGGCTTGGCTTTAATTTTTCTACTCTTGTTTTCTGCCTCACTATCTTCAGCGCAGGTTGGATCGACTTGCCAGGCTGCCTATTCTCTATCTTCGGATGAGAGTTATCAAAAATTTGATGCCGCCGATTTAAAACGCAAAGAGCTGCGCTCTATTAGCCCCAAAAGGGTATCGCCTCTGCAGGGGGCGGTCGGGATGGCAGAAGTTCGGCAAAAATATAGAAAAATGAAGGCTGAAGCCAAAAGGCGAGCTGTGAGTCAGGGCCGTCCTGAAGCAGAAATGATGCGAGATATTTTGGCGAGAGAAGCCAGTGATGAATTGCGTGCCTTTGTCGATCCTGACGGTGGCGTTCATATTGATGATAGTCACCACAAAACCAAGGCCATATTAATGGGCCTTGAAGAATACAATCTCAGTGCGGATGACTTTCCTCTCAGCATAGGGATTGCCAAGGAAAATGATTTCCGCGTGACCAAAGAAGGTGAGACTCGGGAACAAAAATGGCAGGAATTTGCCGACCGACTGGACGCGCTGGGAGTGGCGGTCACTGTTGCCCCTGAAGATCAGGAACTCAGCGATTCATTGAACGAAACGACTCTGGATAAATTGCGCCGTATTGCTAAGACTTTTAATGAACTTTCCGACTCGCCAATGCGAAGTGCAACGGGGCGCCTGTTTGACACGATTGGACTCAAAGGATCGCAGTTTAAGGCCATGGTGCAATTTGAAATCGGTCGCCAATTGGCCGCTCTTAATGTGCAAGTTCCCTCGGGATACGAGTTTAGCACGGCAACTCAAGGGGTGCTCCTCGAGTGGATGTTTGGTGAAAAAAAGAATCCCGACCTCCAAGAGCTTCTTGTCAGCAGCGCACTTCCTGCACAGCGAAATTTGGTTCGGAGTGCCTTGGCAAATGCTGAGGCACGATACAACAGATTGCTCAAAGCCATTCAAGCCGGGACCGTTTTTACCGAAGAAGATGAATTAGATCGTGCGGCCTTTATCGAATTTTACGATATCAGCTTCGATGGTGTCGAAGACGATAATGATTATGCCAAAGCGGCATTTATGATGCTTAGTTTTGTCGCGGATCCAGCTCGCATTTTGCCGAAGAGTGTTCTGATCAATCGGGGCAAGGACGCGTCCTTAGAAATTTATGACATGGCCGTAAAGCGATTGAAAGACTCCGACCCTGATGAAGTTCAGGATCTACTTTCACGGATCGCCAAGGGAAAGACTGGCAAATTAACAAGAGCTGATTTTAAGGTCCTCAAGGATTTTCGAAAAGCCATACTCAAGGTACGATCCTCCTTCCGTT
>Ga0206910_1154_pt2 | contig 13006 bp, 11 predicted proteins | sample Alteio_BWOrgHeat_77_FD_152949 | JGI IMG/M metagenome (GOLD analysis project Ga0206910, IMG submission 152949) | Enriched cells from forest soil in Barre Woods Harvard Forest LTER site, Petersham, Massachusetts, United States -... | ecosystem: Environmental > Terrestrial > Soil > Temperate forest >... | reverse complement strand
CGATCCTGCAAACGATCTGGCCGCGAATGGGTGGAACGCAAGGGACGCTTTTAGCGCATGCGGCGGCACTCGCGGCGGCGTTCGGACTGTTGAGCGCGCTGCACGTGGTGATTGGCGAACTGGTGCCGAAAACGGTGAGCCTGGCGCGAGCAGAACGCGTTGCGTTGCTCGTGGCACGACCCTTCTCGTGGTTTCTGAACACGTTTCGATGGGTCATCGACCTGCTCGATGGCATTTCTAGCGCGATCGTAAGGGCGTTGGGAGTTACGGAGGCGCAAGGGCACAGCGCGCCGCACTCCACGGAGGAACTGCAGATTCAGATTCAGCAAGCTCGGGAACGCGGACTGCTGGCGCCAGGCGAAGAAAAATTTATTGTGAGCGCGATTGAGCTGGGGCAAGTACAAGTGCGGGAAATCATGGTGCCGCGGCCAGACATGCATGTCCTCCCGGTGGAATCGACGCTCGACGATGTGATGCGCGCTTTTGCGACGACGCAGAAGTCACGGATTCCGGTTTATCGCGGAACCGAGGATCAGACTCTGGGCTACGTGCATATCAAGGATATGTTGTGGGTGCTGCTGGACCGGGAAAAGCGGCTGGAGGAGCAGCTTGCTCCTGAACCGTTCGATCTCCGCAGAGTCCTGCGGGAATTGCTGATTGTGCCGGAAACGAAGCCGGCGGACGAGTTGTTGACGGAATTGCGCACGCGGCACGTTGGGCTGGCACTGGTTGTGGATGAATTTGGCAGCATTCTGGGGCTGGTTACGCTGGAAGATATCCTCGAACAGGTCGTCGGCGAGATTCACGACGAGTTCGATGTGGTGGAGCGGCCGTTGACGATGGCCGATGGAACCGTGTTCGATGCGGGATTGAATGTGCGCGATCTGGATGCGCAGTACAACATCGCTTTGCCGGAAGATCCCGCTTACGCGACGGTTGGGGGATTTGTGCTGGATCAGCTTGGTTTCATTCCGCGTGGCGGTGAGAGTTTCGAGTACGGCGGATTTCGTTTTACCGTCGTGGAGATGGACGGTCGGAGGGTGGCTCGTGTGAAAATCCAGCGCGTCGTTCAACGCGGGGCCGAAGCGAAAACGCCCGAGCCTTCGGAGTCGGTCTTGCAACAAGGCAAGATCTCGCCGGCCCCGAGCCAGAAGGCCGCAATGAACCGGCGCGAATGATGCACGCTACCCGGCTCCGCTCACGCGTCCAATCGCGCCGTCGGGGCGTGCTCGCACAATGATGCGTGACATTCGGCAGAGTGGCGGGATGGACAAGATTCGGCGGTATGAGCGTTGAGGTTCGTAAGGCTCCCGTACACAATGAAAGCGTGACTGCGCCCAAGCACCGGATCAGCGATTACCTGCGGCCCAAAACGCTAACGATGCTGTTGCTCGGTTTTTCTTCAGGCCTTCCCTTTTATCTGGTCGGCAATACGTTCGGCTTCTGGCTGCGCGATGAACACACCTCCCTTACAGCAATCGGCTTTCTTTCTTGGGTGGGCATTGCCTATTCGCTGAAGTTCTTGTGGGCGCCCTTGATGGATCGCGTTGACTTGCCGTTATTTGGACGGCTTGGACATCGGCGCGGATGGATGATGTTTTCGCAGATCGTCGTCGGGCTGGCGCTGGCTGCCATGGGGGGAATTGGCACGAAAGCCGGGCTTGGCCGCCTTGGCGTTTTTGCGCTCATCGTAGCGTTTGCCTCTTCGACGCAAGACATTGTGGTCGATGCCTGGCGAATCGAATCGGCGGACGACGGAGAGGAACAAGGCCTTCTCGCCTCTGCCTACCAGTTCAGCTACCGCCTGGCGCTCCTCTTCACCGATTCCGTTATCCTCCTCGTGGCAGCGGCCGTGGGCTGGCGCATGTCCTACGGTGTTTACGGCGCATGCATGGCCGTTGGAATGATCGCGACCTGGTTTGCGAAGGAACCGGAGCGCGTCGATGCCGTGGCGGATGAAAAGAACCTCCAATCGCCGCTTTGGACGCCGCGCGGTTTCTTCGACGCTGTTGTCGGACCGTTCATCGCTTTTTTTCGCGCACATGGCTGGCTCGCGCTCGTAATGTTGGCGGCGATCAGCCTCTACCGGTTGCCGGACTTCATCATGGGTCCGATGGCGAATCCCTACTACCACGACATTGGTCTTACGAAGCAAACGGTCGGCGCGGTGCGCGGCTCCATCGGACTTATCGCCACCTTCGCGGGCATCGCGGCGGGTGGATTCTGCTCCCTGAAGCTCGGCTACATGCGCGCGCTGATCATCGGGGGTGTTTTGCAGGCCGCCGCGACCGCCGCGTTTGCGATTCTCGCGTTCGCGGGAGCGAGTATGCCTCTGTTCTCGCTCGTCATGGCAGGCGACAACTTCGGCCTCAGCTTTGCCGGCGTTTCGCTTGTTGCGTACATGTCGAGTCTCACCAATCTGGGATACACCGCCACGCAGTATGCGCTCTTAAGTTCAACCTATGCTTGGCTGGGAAAGATCCTGAAGGGGTTTTCCGGCGCCATTGTCGAAAGCCTGAGCGCCACGCACGGCCTCACTCACGCCTACGGCATTTTCTTTATCGCTTGCGGATTGACCGGCGTGCCTGCCGTCCTTCTGTTCGCGGCATTGGGTTACTGGCATAGGCGGAAGCAACCGGCCCCAGCCGCTGCCTAGAAATTTGAGGCGAGGCTAATTGTTCTGGAGCGTAACCGTTGCGCCGCGGCCCAGCGCCAGCGTTTTTGACGCATTGCCTTTGTTGACGGCAACTTCGATGTATCCGCTGGACCCGAAGTAGGCGATGGGTTCGCCGGCATTCCCGAGTGCGAACGTTTCTACCAGGCGCGACACGGAGTGGGTGCCGATCTGAAAGTGGACCTTGCCCGATTGCTTGGCATCTTCCGATAGATCTTCCTGGCGAAAATTGGTTATGAGGTTGCCAAAGCTGTCCACGCGCATGACTACGCCCTTCACTACACCGTCCGAGGCCTTGGGTTTCGGCAGACCGAAGCGTTTGTAATTCTGGATTTCTTCGCCCATAGCAGCGGTCTGCCAGCCTTTGGATAACCACGCGGCTACCGGTGCGAAAACGTCGCGGCCATGGAACGTCTTGCTTACTGGTTGCTGGTAATAGTGTTCGGCGTTGGCGTGACGGACCACCACATTGGGATCGCGTTCGTACACCAAGGAAAGGATGCCGTTGTCAGGGGCCACGAAATATTGATTCTCGGCGCTGGCAAGAATGGGGCGGCGATCTGTGCCTACGCCCGGGTCCACGACGACGACGTGTATTGTCTTCGGGGGAAAGTATGAGAACGCGGATCCAATCGCCAGCGCGCCGTCGAGTAAGTCGTACGGAGTGACATGGTGAGTGATGTCGACGATCGTCACGTCCGGATTAATCTTGAGAATGACTCCTTTCAGCGTGCCAACCAGGTGGTCGTTGGTGCCGTAGTCGGTGGTCAGTGTGATGATTGCGTTTGACAATGGATGCTCCAACCCGGCGTTTTATCGGTAGAGGAATGCGGCTGAAGTGGGAGGCACTTCGTCCCTTATTCACGCTAACGAACCGGGAACACGGCGTCAAGAATGGATGCGCGGGGTGCCGTGCAATCGGCAATGGCTCTGGTGCGGACGATGCTGAGGTTAACGTTGATGGATAGTTCCTATCGAGTGGGGTGCCCACACCTGGGTTTAGCCCTTCAATGAAGGGGTTGTACGAGCAAAACCCGCTCGGTTACAATGAACTCGCCAGAGCGGGCGTCGTACAATGGCAGTATAGAAGCTTCCCAAGCTTCGGACGTGGGTTCGATTCCCATCGCCCGCTCCAAAAAACCTGTTGATGCAGTTGGTCTTGTTGGCACCCACCGAAAGAAACGCCTTCGAATCGCGGGATTTTGGACGTAATTGAACGCGAAATCAACTCCGACGCGGGGTTTTGCACGCGAGTAAGCCGGCGATGGTTGGCGATCTCGCTACGGAAAATGATGCGGCATCGAAGCCTGCGCGCAGTCAACCCAACCTTAAATGAGGAAGCGTGGCCCATGAAACACGATGGTAACCCTGCGTTCACGTGAGCGTCACACGCCTCGCATTAAGCTCCGCGCACGAGGGTTTCCTTGAACATTCTGGTGGTCGAAGACGACGCCAATATGGCACAGCTCCTGGCGCAGGGGCTTCGCGAGGAGTCATACGCCGTCGACGTGGCTCGCGACGGTGTAACTGCTCTGGAGCTTTCCCGCGCCACATCGTTTGACGTAATCGTGCTCGATGTCATGTTGCCCGGAATGAGCGGGCTGGACGTGGCCCGCCGTCTGCGCTGCCGCAAACAAGAGGTAGGAGTGCTGATGCTCACGGCACGGGACGCCGTGCCGGATATCGTGGACGGATTGGACGCGGGAGCGGACGATTATCTAACGAAGCCGTTTTCGTTTCAGGAACTTCTAGCCCGGGTGCGCTCCCTGGCCAGGCGCACCGCACCGAAGGCCAGAAATGTTCTGGAGTGCGGTGAGTTGGTCCTGGAGATCAACACTTTCCGCACGTTCCGCAACGGCAAAGAAATTCGCCTCTCTTTCACCGAGTTTCGCCTGCTGGAACTTCTTGTTCGGAACCAGGGCCGGGTGGTCTTGCGCGCGGCCATCGCCGAAGCGATCTGGGGCGACCGGCGCGAAATCGAGGTGAACACTATCGATGCCTTTGTCCGGCTGGTGCGCCGCAAAATCGACGACGTGGCTCCGGAACGCCTGATTCATACCCATCGTGGTCTCGGTTATTCCGTCGGAGTTGCGAACTGCGCTTAAACCTTACAATTCGCGCGCGCCTCACCCTCCTTTATGTCGCGGTTCTCGCGCTGTCTTTCCTCGCCTTCTTCTGGATTTGCGATCTGGGTTTTCGGCGAAGTATCGAAACCACCGTCAGCGACGCGGCACGCGCGAATCTGGAAACCGTGCAGCGGTTGGTTGCGATTACCGAACCCAAGGGAGACGAAGCGATCGCCGGCGAACTCGGGGACTTGGCCAAGTTGTGGGCCAACGGCGCACTGTTTGAAGTGGCGAACGCCGAAGGGCGCTGGCTGTTCCGTTCCGAACCCTTCTTGCACGACCAGCCATCTCTGCCGCGCGCCACTAGCACAGACTCAGTCTTCTTCACCACCAATCTCAATTTCAACCAATATCGCGTGGCTCTTGCCCAGGTCCAGGCGGGCGGCAGGAAGTTTGAGATTCACGCGGCCGTTCCGACGGAGCCGTTCGATCAGGCACTCGACCGCTTTCGGGTGATCGAACAAGAGGCCCTGCCTTTGCTGGTCATCGTCGCCTCGCTACTGGGCTACTGGCTTAGCGGAAAATCACTCGCGCCCGTCGGGCGCATTATCCGAACCGCAGAGCAGATTGGCGTTGAGAACCTTTCGCGCAGACTGGAAGTTCCCCAGCCCCGCGACGAATTGCGCCGACTGACCGAGACACTGAATGAGATGCTGGCTCGCATCGAGACCTCGTTTCGGCGAATTACCCAATTCACCGCGGACGCCTCCCACGACCTTCGCACGCCCGTAGCGGTCATGCGCACGGCAGCGGAATTGAGCTTGCGCAGATCTCGAAGCGAGGCGGAATACCGGGCAACCCTCGGCAAGATTCTGGAGACTTCAATCGAAACTTCCGAATTATTGGAAAACTTATTGACCCTGGCGCGGGCCGACGCAGGCGCTATCGGCATGGAGATGCATCCACTGGAATTGGGCGAGCACGTCCGCAAAGCCGAAGAGCGCGCCAAGATTCTTTCGTCGGACAAAGAACTGGACCTCGTGTTGCGCGTTCCAAGCATGCCAGTGTGGGTCCGGGCCGACGCCGTAGCGATTGACCGGCTGCTGCTGATTTTGGTGGATAACGCCGTGAAGTACACGCCGGCCGGCGGCCGATGCGAAATTGAGCTGTTGCGAGGTTCTGAGCACGCCGAGATTACCGTCAGGGACACGGGACTCGGGATTGCCGAAGGCGATCTGAGCACCATCTTTGAGCGATTCACGCGCGCAAATCGGTCCCGTTCGAAGGAAATTCCGGGAGCGGGGTTGGGGCTTGCAATTGCTCGCTGGATCACGGACATGCACGGGGGAACGATCGGGGCGGAGAGCAAGCTGGGTGCGGGCTCGGTGTTTTGCGTGCGCCTTCCGTCCTCGGCAAGTAACTGATCCAAGGCCAGATAAGCATTTGATCGGCCTTCGGCGCCTTTCTGAAATAAATTCAGCATCGTTTTAACAAACCAATCATCTGCGTTCACCCCAGTTTCTTGGTTCTAGTCCGAAATAGGTGCATATCACAGCAACAACGTGCAAATAAATGGGGCGGAGCCCGGAGTTTTTTAGCCCACAGGTTCGCACGAGTCTAGAGATGGGGACAATCGATGAACTTTGAAAGAGTCGGAAAATTGGCAACATTCGCACTGACGCTGGTGTTGCATGCCTGCCTCGCGAACCCAGCGTTGCCTCAGAGCGCCAAGGGCACCATCCGCGGACACGTCACCGACGCTTCCGGCGGCGTATTGCAAGGAGCGGAAATTGCCCTGCAGCCCACCAGCCTGACAGTCGCTTCCGACGTGCAGGGTGAATTCTTCATCAAGAACCTTAATCCCGGCAGCTATACGGTCACGGTTTCGTACGTGGGCTTCACCGCGCAGACCAAGACCGTCGATGTCATCGCCGGTCAAGTTGCGAACGTGGAAGCCAAGCTGGAATTAGAATCGCAAAACCAGCAGGTATTGGTAACCGCCGAGCGTGCCTCCGCAGAGGCCGAAGCCGTCAATCGCGAGCGCACCGCCGACAACCTGGTCCAGGTATTGCCCGCTGACGTGATTCGAAGCCTGCCCAACGCTAATATGGCCGATGCATTGGGTCGCCTTCCTAGCGTCAGCATCGAGCGCGACGAGGGCGAAGGCAAGTACGTGCAGGTGCGCGGAACCGCGCCGCGACTCACCAATACTACAATCGATGGCGTAAACGTTCCTTCGCCAGAATCCGGCGTTCGCCAGATTAAGTTTGACGCCATTCCTGCCGACATTGTCGAGTCCGTCGAAATCAGTAAGACGCTCCAGGCGAATATGGATGGCGACGGCATCGGCGGCTCGATCAACCTGGTTACGAAGACTGCCGGCGAGAAGCCGACGGTCGCGCTCAGCGGTATGGCCGGATACATGCCGATCCTGGGAGGCCGGCCTCAATATGAATCGACAGGCACGGTGGGCCAGCGCTTTGGCACCAACAAGAAATGGGGCGTGCTCGTTGGCGGCTCGTACGACTGGAGCGGCCGCGGCATCGACGACATCGAGCCGACTTCTGATTTGGCCACGCTTCCCAATGGTTCCACAGCGGTCTGGAAGGACTCTATTGACGTTCGCGAGTATCGTTACTATCGCACCCGCTGGGGCATCGCGGGCAGCACCGATTACAAGCTCGGTGAAGGGTCGAACGTTTACGCGCGGCTGCTTTACTCCGATTTCCAGAACTACGGCGACCGCTGGGTCTACTCGCTGCAGGACAACACCCCAAACGTCAGCCTGCTAGGATCAAACGGCGGCGGCACTGGCGTACCGGGTTTCAATACCTCCGACCGCCGTCCGGATATCGCCGTCGGCAGCCTGTTGATCGGTGGCAAACACGTTCTGACCAGCACTTGGTATTCGTGGGACGCCTCCATTTCCCGCTCGCGGGACATTAGCAGGCAGGATGGGCAAGCCAACTTCGGTAGTACCTTGACCTCCAGCACCTGCCAGTTTGACCCGGCCTCCACGACCAGCATCTACCGTCCCCAATGGACACCGGCATGTTTCACCGAGGCGTACGATCCAACGACCATGGGATTGACCGACGTGCAAATCTCCCATGGACAAACCGCGCAGTTGAACGTCCAGCTGGCAGGAGCGATGGCTAAGCGCTACCACCTTGGCTCGCGCCTCGCCACTATCGAGATTGGCGGAAAGTTTCGGAATGCGCACAAATTTGATAACGGATACAGCATTTCTTATGCGCCTAACAACCCTATTATGTTGAGCCAGTTCCCCAATGCATTTACCGGCAACAACTACTACGGCGGCACGTACAAGCTGGGCTACAACCCCTACTATCAAACCGTGCGCGACTACCTGAACGGCAATCAGTCTTCCTTCACGCCTACCAGCACGTTTGGGCTGGATCCGGCGGACTACGGATTGGTTGAAAAGGTCGGCGCAGGCTACTTGATGAACACCATCGATCTTAGCAACCGCGTCCGAGTGGTTGCGGGCGTTCGCTTTGAGAATACCGATCTGACAACGCACACGTTTGATACCACACTGAACACCTTATCCGACAAGGGTACGGGTTCTTACCTCAAGGTTTTGCCGAGCGTTTCGCTGCGCTACGCCTTCAACGGCAACACGAATCTACGATTGGCATATGGGCGAGGTCTCTCGCGCCCCGACCCACAGGACATCGCTCAGGCAGTGACCTTTGCCACCACCAGCAGTCCGGGCGTCACCAAGAATACGGCCACCTTGGGCAATCCCAACCTCAAAGCCGAGACGGCCGACAACTTCGATGTCCTGATCGAGCACTACCTCAACCCTTTCGGCATGATTGAGGCCGGCTATTTCTACAAACGCCTCACGGATCCGATCGTGACCACGCAGTTCTTGAAGGACTTTCAACCCTCACCGATCGCTCCGCCGACAGTTTATACGGTCACCCAGCCGATCAATGCCGGCAGTGCTTGGGTTTCCGGACTTGAAGCCGCCTATCTGCAGCATTTCACCTTTCTGCCAGGACCATTGCGAGGATTAGGCCTCTCAGCGAACTACAGCTATACCGCCTCTCGAGCCGATGGCTTGCCGGGGCGTTCAGATCATCCGAGGCTGTTGCGCAATGCCCCGAACACTTGGAACGTCAGTCCCACATACGATCGCGGGCGCGTTTCAGTTCGCGTAGGCCTTTCCTACAACCAGGCGAACATTTCCAGCTATGCATACCAGGACGGAACCTTGCTAGCGGACGGTGTTACGACCAGCACGCCGACACCGGGTGGCCTTAAAGGGCCCTTCAGCGACCAATACTTCTACACCCACTTGCAAGTCGACGCCCAGGGCAGTATCCGCCTGGCTCACGGATTGAACTTCATCATGTATGGATTGAACCTAACGAATGAAGTCTTCGGGTTCTACCAAGGCAGTCCGCAATACATGGTGCAGCGCGAATACTACACGCCGACAATCGCGGCGGGCTTCCGCTGGTCTCCCGTGCACGAAAAATAAGATTGGTGGAGCTCTCATTGCCTCAGTGAGCGACCACCGTGGCCGGAGCGCGAACACCCCTGTCCTTGCTCCGGCCGTTTCCTTGGGCCCGTTTGGCGCCACTCCTATCGTCGATTGTGAATCCTGGAGGGATGGCTTTCTTGACGAAGACTCTCATGCTGTTCGGGCTGATTAGTGCCCTTGCGGTTTTTCACTTCTCCGCAAGTCACGCGAGCATGTTACCTATGCCCGCTGCTGGCGATGACGTCGCGGTCCTGGTCGGCGCAGGTGACATCGCCGACTGCCGGGACTTGTCCGGCGCGGAAGCCACCGCAAAGTTGCTCGAAGCCATCCCGGGAACCGTCATGGCGGTCGGCGATCTCGCCTACCCCGACGGCTCGAAGGAAAATTTCCAATGCTACGACAAGACCTGGGGCCGAGTGCGTTCCCGCACACGCCCCGCCGTGGGCAATCACGAATTCCACGCGTCCGGCGCTACTCCATACTTTGACTACTTTGGCGCAGTGGCCGGGGACCCCAAGCTGGGCTACTATAGCTACGAACTCGGCGCTTGGCACATCATCGTTCTCAACAGCGAGTGCCTGGACGTTGGTGGTTGTGAAGCCGGTTCACGCGAAGAAAAATGGCTCCGTTCAGATCTTGCGGCTAACGCAACTTCCTGCAAGCTCGCCTACTTTCACAAGCCGCTCTTCAGTTCCGGTGGAGCCCACGGCGACGACCTGCAATTCAAAGCTTTCTGGGAAGCCTTCTATCAGGCGCACGGCGACGTGATCGTCAACGGCCATGACCACGACTATGAGCGATTCGCTCCCCAGGATCCGAACGGACAGTCGGATCCTGTTCATGGTATTCGCGAATTTGTAGCCGGCACCGGCGGCAAAAATCATCGCCCCTTCACCGCTCCGCATGCCAACAGCGAGATCCGCAACGCCGATGCCTTCGGCGTGCTCAAGCTCACGTTGCGCGCGAGAGGATACGACTGGCAGTTCGTGCCGGAAGCCGGGAAGACGTTCACGGACTCCGGAACCGGAGTGTGCCACTAGCAGTTCTGCAAGAGACCAGACGTCGAATCCGACGCTGAACGAGATTGGGGGAAGACACACGCTATGAAATCACTCGCTGCATTTGTGCTGTTGTTCGGCCTGGGTCTCGCGACTCCGAGCCCGGTAAGTTATCAAGTCCAGCAGAAAATCCCTCTGCCTGGTAAGGGAGGCTGGGACTACCTCACGGTGGACGAATCTGCGCGCACCCTCTACGTCACCCACGGCACTCAGGTCGTTGTCTTGAATCTCGACAGCCTGCAAGTCGTGGGAAGTATTCCGGGTCTTTCCGGCGTCCACGGCGTAGCCCTGGCGACCGACTTTGGACACGGATTCGTGACCTCGGGACAATCCGACACCGTCGTCGTCTTCGACCTCAAGACCTGGCAGAAAGTCGCCGACGTAAAAGTCGGCAAAAAACCGGACGCCATTGTCTACGATCCTTCGACGCAGCGCGTCTTCGCAATGAACGGTGACAGCGAGAGCTCAACCGTGATCAACGCCGCCGATAACAAAATAGTTGGCACGGTCACGCTGGGTGGTGGCCCCGAATTCACTATCGCCGACGGAAAAGGCAACGTTTTCGTCAATTTGGAGGACAAAAGCGAATTGCTTCGCATCGACGCGAAGTCCATGAAGGTCACCAATCGATGGCCGGTCGCTCCTTGCGCGGCGCCTTCCAGCATGGCCTTCGATCCCGCCAACAGCCGCCTGTTTCTCGGCTGCCGCAGCAAGGTGATGGCGGTCGTCGACAGCAACACCGGCAAAGTCGTTGGTTCCTTTCCCATCGGAGACAAAGCGGACGCGTCCGTCTTCGATAAGGCCGGCAAAATCGCCTTTACCTCCACCGGAGATGGTCACATTTACGGTTTCCGCCAAGACTCCGCCGACTCTTACACCGCTCTTCCGGTCATCGATACCGCCACCGGATCGAAGACCATGACGATGGACCAGAAAACCCGCGCGCTGTTTGTGCCGGTCCGCGAAAGTGACTCCATCTCTCTCTGGGTCTTGAAGCCCTGAGCCGGTTCCACACCCGATTTGTAGATGAAAATAGTGGCGTTGCTGCGCGTCACTCAATCGGCAGGCTCATTCCGGTAATGTGAGCCGTGCTCTCGCCAGCCAGCCAAAACGCAACTTCTGCTACGGCCGCAGCTGGCAGCCACTTTGAAAAATCGGCATTCGCCATCGACTTCCGATTCGCGGGAGTATCCATCGTCCCCGGCAAAATCACATTTGCCGTCAGTCCCGCGTCCTTATTTTCCACCGCCACCGTCCGCACCAGCATCTGCAATGCGCTCTTGAACGTCACGTAGGCCCCCAGCCCCGCAAGAGGCTCAACCGCTGCCAGGCTGCCGATCACGATGATCGACAACGACTGGCACTTTTCGGCCTATCCGCTGGTGCCGGGGCACGAGGTCGTGGGCACCGTGGCGGCGGTGGGTGCGGACGTGCATGGACTAAAAATGGGCCAGCGCGTGGGCATCGGCTGGCAATGCGGGTCGTGCGGCGACTGCGAATACTGCCGCATTGGCCGGCAGGCATATTGCGCGAAGGAGCGCGACACGATTGTCGCCCACCACGGCGGTTTTGGCGAGCGCGTGCGGGCTGACGCCACGTTTGCCATTCCCCTGCCCGACGCGCTGGACTCCGCGCAAGCCGCGCCGCTGCTGTGCGCGGGCACGACCGTGTTTACCCCGGCACCAGCGGATAGGCCGAAAAGTGCCAGTCGTTGTCGATCATCGCCTGGTCGCTGTGGCAGATGCCGCAGTGCGTCACCTTGACGTCGACTTCTTTGGAGCCCAGCGCCCCCGGTTCATATGAAAACGTTTCAAGGCGCCCCTTGGGGGCCTTCGCGGCATAGGCTTGGATGGGCATGGTGGGATGAATATAAGCGGGAAAATGGAAAATGGAAGAACGGGAAGCGGAATAGGGTGAAAAATGCATAGTTTGATGTATATCTTGCATCGTAGCGCTGAGCTTTAGCCAGCGCCTCTTCGATATTCCTGTGGCCCTGAGCGCTGGCTAAAGCTCAGCGCTACGAAACAGCGTCAAAGCTACCAATTCTTTCCCCTTGCCCAAGGCCTTTGGAGGAGTATCGTTACTGTTCCTTCTGTTCGTTCGCCTTCCTGCAACCAGCAACTTTTAACCTGCAACCAATCTTCTTATGGCTCTCGCAATTGGCACCAAGGCTCCGGCCTTCTCCCTGAAATCGAAAACCGCCGACGGCCTCAAGGACGTCGCCCTCGCCGACACTCTCGGCAAGAAGCAGACCGTCCTGCTCTTTTTCCCCCTCGCCTTCACCAGCGTCTGCACCAATGAAATGTGCGGAGTCAGCCAGGGTCTCGAAGCCTACACGGCGCTCGATGCCGCCGTTTACGCCATCAGCGTGGACAGCCCCTTTGCGCAGGAAGCTTGGGCCAAGGCTAACAACCTAACTTTCCCGGTTCTGTCGGACTTTAACAAAGACGTCTCGAAAGCCTACGACGTACTCTATGCCGACCTGCTCGGCTTCAAGGGCGTCTCCAAGCGCTCTGCCTTCGTCATCGGCAAGGACGGCGTCATCAAGTACTCCTCCTCCAGCGACGATCCCAAGGTACTGCCCGACTTTGGCGCGATTCAAGCTGCGCTGAAGCAATAATTTTTCACCGCGAAGGCGCGAAGGTCGCAAAGATAGATTTGCTGCCAGCTTCGCGTTCTTGGCGTCTTTGCG
>Ga0206910_1155_pt1 | contig 13037 bp, 6 predicted proteins | sample Alteio_BWOrgHeat_77_FD_152949 | JGI IMG/M metagenome (GOLD analysis project Ga0206910, IMG submission 152949) | Enriched cells from forest soil in Barre Woods Harvard Forest LTER site, Petersham, Massachusetts, United States -... | ecosystem: Environmental > Terrestrial > Soil > Temperate forest > O... | reverse complement strand
GTTTTTGAAGACGGCGAAGTCAAAGTTCTTCTGTCCGTCAGTGCGTATGTTCGGCTCCGTACGCGAATCGTTGCCGTAGCTGTAATCGTTGCTCTTGACGAACACAGAATTGTCAAACCAATGAGCCAGCCGATTGGCCAGAGGACCGGAAGTCAGCGACGACGGACCCGTTCGGTCCGGCCGGCCGCAGCCCGCATTGGGAATGCCGGAGTTGCTGAGAGCCCCCGGGCAGCCGCCAATGATGATCGGGAAGCCGCGCTGGAAGGTGATGATGGTATCAATTCCCCATCCGCCGACGAGCTTGTTGGCAACTCCGCTCAGGTTGTTTGCGAACTTCTTGCCCTTGCCAAACGGCATATCCAGAACGGAAGCGAGGACCAACCGCTGCGGAACGTCGAATGCATCCAGGCTGCGTTGGCTGTGCAGATTGTTGGCATTGGAGTCGTTCCAGCTGACTGGCGAGGCCTCCAACCAGTTGATTTCCGAGTTGGTGTCGTCGATGAGTTTGGAAACGGTGTAGCTGGCGAGGATCTGAGCGCCCGCAGCAAACCGCTTTTCGACCTTCAGCTGCATGGAGTGGTAGATCGAGTCGCGGTTATCCGGCTCGGCCATCGCCACACCGTCAAACTGCGGGAATGGCAGGAGCAACTGACCCTGCTTTACTTTATTCTGGGTACCCATACTGCCCGATTGCACCGGCCCTGTACAGCCAGTGCAATTCCCGGCGAATGGGTTGGGGACGAGTGTCGTCAGGCGAGTGATCTCTAATAGCGCCGGGCCATTCCCCACTGTGCCAGTGGGCAGAAACTGATCCGGCATCTGGTTCAGGTTTTGATCGTGCATGGGCAAATGCGTGCCCTTGGACCCGGCATAGGCAACGTCAACCAGCAGGTTACCCGGTAGCTGGCGTTGGATGTCGAAATTCCACTGTTGCACGTAAGGCGCGGGAGTGTTGCCCAGCGGAGCTTCGTTGCCATTCCCTTGCACGTCGATTAAGGCTTGATTCCTGCCGAATGGTGGAGTGATTCCGAGTGGTTCGGGATTGGACAACGTATTCAGAGGGGTAACTCCGTCCGGCTGTGCCGTCTGCCAGGGCGTGGAGAAGGAATTGATAAACAGGTTGTGCGGCGCATCGTTCCACCGCACGTCCACCGGAAGGTAGAACATTCCGTATCCGGTTCGGATCACGGTGTTCCGATCGAATTGGTACGACACTCCGAGACGCGGGCTGACGTGATTCCATGCAGAAAATGGGCTGCGGTCCGGATGCCGGCTTGAGGCCACCAGGTCATAGCCACCCTTTAGATTGGCGAAGGTTTGTCCGGTTGCGGGGTTAACCGCACTTGCCAACGCAGGATCGATCGTCAACAGCGGACTCGCCTCGGTCGGGTTGTACGCTACGTTGCGATTGAAGCGCTCCGTCCAATCCCCCTGGAGGTCGACGCGAATTCCCAGGTTCAAGGTCAACTTTCTCGTCAACTGGTACGTGTCGCCCACATAGAACGCCTTGTAGAGGTTCTGGTCGGCTGTTCTGGCTGGCTCAACGAAACTGCCGCTATCGCCATAGCCCAGAAGGAAGGACGCAAACCCATTCCCCGTTGAACCGTTGATTCCAGCGTTGGGGTTGTTGCCGTTGGCAGGGTTCGACGCCGTCATTTTGGCATTGAATTGCAACAAGCCTGCAGGATTGTTGCTCTGGTAGTAGTTGTTGCGGAGGATGCGGAACTCAAACCCGGCTTTCAGATTATGCTTGCCCATGATGTGAGAAACCATGGGGTTGAAGCTCCAGGTATCGTCCCACGCGCCGATGCCGCTGCCCGTTCCTTGAGCGCACCAACCGCCGCCCCAGTGGTTGTCCCCTGAACCCTCGGAAACGCACACCTGCGGGATGTGCGTGTAGGTCATCTCGGGGGCTAACGCCGCCCAGTTTGCACCAAACTGCGATAAATCGATGCCTTGGCTCAGCGGCGTGCGCACATAGATGTACCGCGTGTAGCCAACATGCAAGTCCAGGATGGTCCTGGGTGAGAATGCAATGGTATCGCCCAACGAAATCTGCTTGGCTTTGGTGTCTTCCGTGCAGCGGTCCGTGCAGATTTGGCCAAAAGGAGCATCGGGAAGTGACAATATATGGGACTGCGTGTATCGCCCGAAAATTCTCTGCTTGGCACTCAAGTTGTAGTCGATGCGTTCGTTGTACTGGTCCACGTTGCCGCCGGCGCTATAGCTTGTCACAAAGTTCCCGTTAGGGTTGCCCACCTGATTGGGCATCGGGAAAAACTTCAAAAGCGCTTGGGCCGTCGGGTCTATACGGTTCGCGGGAATGATGTTCCCGGCGAAGGCGGTCCTGCAGGTAGTTGGGAGTTTTCCGGTCACTGGATCTGGCGTGGAGCAGCCGGCACTCGTGGTCGGGTCGTAAATGGGAAGCACTGAAGTCGTGTTGGTCGAGCCTAGCCCGGAAAAGTCTCCGCCGCGCTCAGCGGTCGTTGGAACCCAGGTTGTCAGGAGGCTTCCCTTGCGCTGCCGGAAACCCTCATAGCTCGAGAAGAAGAACAACTTGTCTTTGAAAACGGGGCCTCCCACATTCGCGCCGAACTGATTTTGCGTGAAAGGAGGACGCTTGGTGCCGCTCTCATTCGCGAAGAAGTCATTCGCATTCAGCACTTTGTTGCGGATGAATTCATACGCCGAACCATGGAAAGCGTTGGTGCCTGACTTCGTCGAGAGGTTAATGACCCCGCCGGCAAACCGCCCGTATTCGGGACCGAGATTGTTCGTCTGGACTTTGAATTCCTCAATGGCATCCTGCGTCGGGATTACCGTGACAACGTTCAGGTACGCGCCATTGGTGGGCACACCGTCGATCAGGATCTGGCTCTGCCCGGACATGCCGCCGCCAACCTGAAAATCTCCCAAAGCGAAGGGATTAGCGCCGACCGGATTGCTCGTCGAGGAATTGCCAGCCGAGGGCTGGCCCTGCGGTACCACGCCGGGCACGAGAGCCACCAGCGCCAAGGGGTTGCGACCATTCAGTGGCAGCTCAGTGACTGAGCGCTGTTCAACGACCTGCCCCAGCGAGTTCGTTTCCGGCTGCAGCAAGGGCACTTCGGAGGTCACTTCGACCGTCTCGCTTTGCGATCCGACTTGCAGCGCGACATCCACTCTTATGCCGCTTTCGATCTGCACAAGGATCGGCTCGCGCACAAACTTCTTAAATCCGGTCTTTTCCCCTTCCAACTTATAACGGCCCGGCAAAATGTTCACGAACGTATAGTTGCCGGACGAGTCCGATTGTATGCTGTGCTTTTCGCCGTTATCCTGATTAGTCAATACGACCGAGGCGTCGCTAATGGCAGCGCCGCTGCTGTCTGTGACAGTTCCGGTGATCGATCCGTACACGTTCTGAGCAGACGCTTGCCCTGCCAGCCCCAAAACGAGCACCAAAAATACAAATACGTGAGATATACGGAAATGCTTTGCGGCAAAACTAGCTACACGAGAAGAAACGGAAATAAAGGAATGCATCATTCGCCTCCACCCCTTAAGGACGAGTAAGTCAAATAAGTTTTCGAGAGGACCGGAAAATTCGAAAAACCACCCTTGGACGCAACCTACCACTGGGGAGGACATATAGACCGAGCGAAGGCGGCTTGTCAAGCAAAAATATTGATATTCTAAAGAAAAAAATTGTCATTCTGCCCCGCGCGAGGCGGGCCTGGCACCTGGAGCGCCGCAAATACCGCCGGCCCGGGTGCCAGGCCGGCAGTGTTTTTGTGTGTTCGTTAGAGCCTTAGAAGGCCCGCAGGATACTGATTCGCTGGGAAATAGACAGAATGGACGGGCTCAGGCAGAAGCAAGGGCAACGTTGACACCGCGAATCGCTGCTACGTTTTGGACCAGCCGCGGTTCGCTACCGGCCCGACCCCTTCTTTCATCGTAATAAGCCGGTTGCAAGAGATTTGCTTGAAACTTTCGTGGAGCCCACTTGGCCAGTAGATATCAATATCGGCCACAGCGGAGTCGCCCAAACCGAAATGCAAGCGGAAATCATTGCACGAGAAAAAACTGGATTGACTCAGCACCGCTTGCGCCTGGGTCTTGCCTTCATAATGCACCAGCACTCTGGCTCCAATGGCGCTTCGATTGGACTTCACACCTTCCAATTTCACTTTGATCCAGTTGGATTTGCCGCTGAGGTCGTTGCGCAGCAGCGAAGGAGGCTCGTTCAAATTGATAATCAGGATGTCGATATCCCCGTCGTTGTCGAAGTCTCCAAACGCGCATCCCCGGCTGCAGTGTGCCGCCGCTACACCCGGACCAGCCTCCTCGATGAGTTCCTCGAACACACCCTTGCCCAGGTTCCGAAAAACGGCCCGTGGCGTCTTATAGGGGTATTGCGACAATATTTTTTCCACTTGCGGGTAAACATGCCCGGTAACCATAAAGAGGTCTGGGAGACCGTCGTTGTCGAGGTCGATGATGCCTGCTCCCCAGCATACATAACGCGTTTCCACTGCAAGCCGCGAGGACCCCGTGGCGTCCTCGAAATTTCCCTTCCCGTCGTTGTGATAAAGGATGTTGGCGTCGTCTGTGAAGTGCGTCTTGAATAGATCAAGATGACCGTCCAGATCATAGTCGCCGACCCCAATCCCCATACCCGCCTGCTCCAGGCCGTCATCGCTCAGGGCCGCTCCCCGCAATACCCCTTCTTCACGAAACGTTCCATCTCGATTGTTCATGAACAACAAACTGGGAGTCGAGTCGCAGGCCACGTAAATGTCTTGCCATCCGTCTTCATCAAAATCCGCCGCAACGACCGTCATCCCATACGTTCCTTGGGGATGCGTGATGCCGGCCCGTTGCGTTACATCCGTAAACGTTCCGTCACCATTGTTCTTATAAAGGGAATTTTTGCCCGTGGCCAATCCTCGCGGCCCGCATTCGACGGGAATTCCTTTCCATCTGCAGTTGGGGTTCTCGCCCGGAGCGGCAGCATTTTCAAAGGAAAAACGAACGTAGTTGGAAACGAACAGGTCAAGATATCCATCGCGGTCATAATCCACAAAGGTGCAGCCCGCGCCAAATCTTTGTTGGTCGCTCCAAAGCCCGGCGGCTTTGGTCACATCGGTGAAAGTTCCGTCGCCGTTATTACGGTAAAGCATGTTCTGCCCGAAATTGGTGCAAAAAATGTCGTCGAAGCCGTCGTTGTTGTAGTCTCCGATGCAGACGCCACAGGCCCACCCGAGCGCATGCAATCCCGCTTTTTCTGTGACATCCGTAAAGGTCCCGTCCCGGTTGTTCTTGTAGAGGCGATTTGTGGTGCCGTCGGGAGCGCCTCCGAGCCGAGTGCCCGACTGCACAAACAGATCCATCCACCCGTCATTGTCGTAATCGATGAAGGCGCAGCCGCATCCCGTGGACTCCACGATGTACTTTTTGATTTCTACGTCGCCGTAGATCACCGGAGCATGCAGGCCCGCGGCAGCGGCGATGTCCACGAAATGAGCGTTGAATGGGCGTCCGGAGGCTTTGGCCCTCGGCAGGGGCTTGGTCGTGTGGTTCGATACACCCTGTGCCAGCAACCGATTCGAGTGAACAGAGAGCGCGGCTCCCATCCCCAATTGGACAAATTTACGGCGGCCGAACTTCATAGCGCAAAGCAATCGTGACTGGTGGAAAGCGCCGTGCCGCTCATTTCTGCGCCGATGCTGTCTTTTCGGCGACCATTTGAGGATCGGCAAATTGTAACCAGAATCCCATCATCTCCTCATCACTGGGTTCACCCCAACGAATAGATTTGGACGGATCGGGGTTCTGGAAATTGTTCTTGGAATTGTCGAAATAAGCGACGCTCATGAGTTTTGTGCCTTTGGGCAGCAAGAATTGCTTCTTCAGGAAGTAGGTCTCCTGCCATCGAAAATCGTAATGGGGCACGTAGAGGAGCACCTCTTCGCGGCCGTCCGGATAAATGGCCTTGGTCAACATGCTTTTGCCGCGAAAATGCATATGGGCGGTGTATGCCACCGCAATCACATCTTTCGGCAAAGTAAAGCAGGAAGTCACACGGTGGTTGTCATCGTTGGCAGGGATGAGGAACATGTTGTTCCAGATTTCATATTGACCAATCTCGTGCTGGACAGGTTCCCGCGCGAATACCAAGCCGATGCTAGTCCGGTCCTTTACATCTAGTCCATGATGATTGCTGTAGTGAATCTGAAATTGTAGATATCCGCCTGCGGGAATTCGCAGCGCATAACCCGGAGGCCGCGTTTCCGCCAAATGGCCAGGAAGATAGATCGCCGGGACGATATTCAAATAGCCGGAGGGCTCGCCCGGAATGCCGCCACCATCTGGCGCGGCGCATCCGTCATCAATGACCGGGGCATCGGGGCGGAGGTGCAGCACTTTTCCGGTGCGGTAGTGATATTTGTCTTCGCCTTCGTCCGCCTTGGCGTGCTGTTCCAGGTGTTTCGTTACTTCGGCCTTATCGATCACCGACACCGTGGCGTGATGAACCACACGGCGATCACCGGGTAGCACCTCGGCGGCCTGTATCCATTTGTCTTCCGTGAAATTTGTCGGGACGTAGATATATTCGTAGTCGTCTTGCATGGTCTTGGGGACCATGAATTCCGGAACGGTCAGCACCACGTCCGGCTTGATATGCCAGGTTTGCGCGAGCACCGGGGCCGCTGGGGAAGCTTCCGGTTCGCCTCTTTTTGTTCCGCCTTTTACCCAGGCGTCTATGATCGCGATTTCCTCATCGCTCAAGCGAGTCTTGTTGCTGAACTCGCCGAACGCCGCGTCGGCATGCCAGGGGGGCATCTTCCGTTGAATCACGTTCGCCTGGATTATCCGCCCAAAAGGAAGCACTTCGTCGTAGGTCATGAGCGACATGGGGGCAATGTCGTTTGGGCGATGACAGACGGTGCAGTTCTTCTTCAGAAGCGGCGCCACGTCTTTGCTGTAAGTGATTTCTGGTTTAACGACCGGCGTGCTTTCCTGGCCTGCCGCTGCGCTCCCAAACAATCCGATACACAAGATGGTTAGCCACACACGCATCTGAATTGCACCTCCACCGGGGAACGAAGCAATGACCGCCCGTTGCCGCGGTCCCCCTAGAGACCACGTCAAGCGGATCCATTCATTCACTGGTGGATTCTACACCCGTATGGCACTTCCGGGAGCAGCGTAAGTGAGGCTATCAAGACTAAGGCCGGCGCACTTCGCTCACTGAGGCGGCGCTTGCTTGCAGTGCTCGCGCTACGCACCTTCGTCCACCGCTATCTCACGGACGGGGGATTCTCCCGGCCGCCCAGGAGAAACGTAGGAGCACGCAGGGCCGGCGCTTTGCGTGCCCCCTTCCAATCACCGATGATCGTCGGAATCATCTCGTCCTTCCACCGGCGTGAAGAACCGATCAACCACGAAATCCGCCACCTCGCGGCCCAGACGGTGCCCGGTGGTGAGGTCAGTCCGGAAATGAACGCCGGCGAAAATCCGGCTTAACGTTGCTTCCTCCGCAGCTGCTGAAAAGTTGGTGAACGAGCGGTCTACTCCCGCCAGCACCTCGGAAGTAACCGTGAACTCAAAATGATTTCCACGGAAGAACGAAATCAGCACCGCAGCTCCACTAGCGCTGATAACAGCGTGTGCGCCGGGATACGCGGGGTCCGGTGTCGTGTTGCCAACCTCCGGAAGCCAATTTGGGTCAGCAAGTGTCTTGGGGTTGCCGTCCGTTGCCGCCTCGCGGATGGCCGTTACCGGTCTCCACAAGTTGTACGTGTACTTGGCGTCGTAGAAGGCGATCACGTCATCTGCAAATACCACGTTTAACTCTGCGAAGAGGCGTGCGTTCTCTGCCGTCGTCAGATTGTGCGCCAAAGCTGCCGTCTGGGCGATCTCATTCCAGTAGTTCTGAATGGCTCCATTCCAAAAGCGTCCTGTCAGCGCCTGGTCGGCAGTTGCCGTGGCGCTTCCCCCGATTCCTAGTGATTTCACTTCATTGAAAACGTCGCTGTAGGTATCGCTGGTCAGCGCCGGAGGAGGGCCGGGCCGAAACTGATTCGCGCGCTCCAGAGCGAATGGCGTGACGTGGGACCAGTGCGTGAATTGCGGCTGCTTCGGAAAATTCGGGGGCGTCGACTGGTAATCTCCCGGTGCCGTTACAAAAACGAAGGGTATCGGCGGGTTGGCCGATCCGTCGTTGCTTCGCAAAGCCAAAATGCGTTCCGCAACAGTTTCACCGGTGCGGATGCCTTCCGCTTTGTCTGCTCCATCCGGAATTAGTGCCAGCAACTGGTTCAGTTGCGCATCAAGCGTGGCTTGGAACTTCGGATACAGCGCCACAAGAACGGCGTGGGCTGCCGCATCGGCGGCTGCGTCCTGAGACGCAAAGCGCGATACATCCGTAAGCCGAACCAAATAAGGTTTGTGACTCCTGTCGATGGCGTTCACCGCGTCATAGATCGCGGCGTGCAGGATGGCGAAGCTGCGCGTGGGATGGATAGTTGCCGGCTGCGCTCCCGGCGTGCGCACAATCACCAGAAGCGCTCTGTTCCATTGCACAACGGGATTGACTGCCTGGGTTGACGCTTCCCCTGCGCCTTGACGCGCGTCCTTAGACGCCGCCCCATTAGAGCCGCCAGCCATTACCGAAAGGCTTGCACAGAGTAGTGCGAACACCGTCCAGATTTTTGACATTACGATTTTCCTTTCATTCCTTTCATTTCTGCATTCCACGGTGGCGACGCAACGTCGTTCGACGAATACTCCACCGGCCCGCTGAGACACTTCCCCTTCTCTCTCACTGCTGGCGGGACTGCATTTCCTGCGGATTTATTCCCCCCTGGGGAAAAGAAATGACATGGAATTATTTTTGCGGCTCGGGAGTCTACCTGTCAGCGAGCTGCGAACAACGCAAAACACCGGATGCGCGCTTTTTTGTACAGGCCAGAAATAAGAGGAGCCGAAAATGAAACCGCTGTCTGGAATATTCTTGTTGATGTGCATGCCACTGGCTGTGGCGAAGAGTAATGAGGCCTATCCCAAGGAAAAGGTCGCCGAATTTGTGGTCGGGAAGCTGGACGTGACGTCGATACCCTCTACGATTGGACCGAAGCGAGAAAAGGGGAAAAGGACCTTCGGCGACTATGGATATGTCACGAGCAAGCTAGATGAGAATGAAGCCCTCATCGAAGGTCCGCAAGCGAGAATCGCGATCAACATCCTGGAAGAAAACAAGTCTGGAATTTACGTTTGCTTCAACGCTCAGGCGCAGAAACAGGGCAGCGCTCAAATCCAGCGCGTGTTGCTGCTAAAGCTCAAGAATGGCACGGGCCTTCTAAAAGGCAGGGAATCCTGGAAGGAGTTCGCCAGCTGTCCCGTGATTGGTGAGACCGGTTCCGCGGCAAACGCCTCCAGCGGCTATTAAACCTTGGCGAAAAAAAGGATTGGCCTCATTACAAACCGGCGTGGCGAATTGAAAATCAATGAGAAGACGAAACGAACAGGAGATCCGGCAATGAAACACGCATGTATGTCTTTGGTGCGTATTGTAGCGTTCTTGGGACTCGCGGGGTTCTATCTGCAGGCTGCTCGGACCTTGGCGCAGACTCAAGATGTCCAAGCGGTTGAAGTTACAGCTAAGAAGTATGAGTACTCTCCCGCACCTATTCACATAAAGAGGGGCGCGAAAGTTCAACTCAAAATCACCGCCGCGGACCACGATCACGGTTTCAAAATCGCGGCTTTTCCCGATGGAGCTGCCCAGGGCGGTGCGCCCGGCCTGGTTTTTGCGTCAGCGCAAGACTGTTGGCAGCTCAAAAAAGGAGAAACCACCACAGTCGAGTTCGTCGCGCAAACCGCAGGCACCTACACTTTTAAGTGCTGTCACACTTGCGGACTCGGCCACCGAGGAATGAAAGGCCAACTTATCGTCGATCCATAGCTAAGATATGCCTTGGCACGCCCATGGCTAGTCAGCTCACGGCATCGGGCGGAAAGAAAAATTGAGGCATATTTGCCCCACATGGCTCCAGCCAGGCGGCGTCGCTGGTACCTGTTTTCTTCGGAGTTCTGAAGTTAGCTCTTCGATTGGACCTTTAACCCTAAAATTCTCCAAAGTGTGTATTGTGTTGCATATAAGCCTTTTCGTCGCGTGTATCTCCCTTTAGTTTCAGCGCACATTCGGCCCTCGGAATGCCTCCATGGAAGTGGGGCAGTGTGTTTTCTCGCTCGTTGGAGGGTTCATGGGGAAGGGCCTAAGAGCTGGTTGGGTTATTGCCACATGGGTTTTATTCCTCGCTGGGTATGCGTACGGGCAGCAGGGCTCAGATTCTGGCGTATGGCATGGAGGGACCGGCAGTTGGAGCAATGCTGGTCAGTGGGACTGCCTTGGGCCCGATTTCATCAACGCCGTCAGTCCCGTTTGCGCGAGCCCGCCAAATGGAACCAAGTTCGCCATCGATTTGACCAACGGTGGAACCATAAATGTGGACATGAACGTCAGCGTGGATGCCGTCACGGCCCTCACGAACGCCACGCTCGTACTGAACGGGACCTCGCTGAGCGTGGCTCCTGGAGGTCTGGTGGCGACTCTTGCATCGGCCCAGCTCAGCAACGGGGCAGTAATAAATCCCGGCCTTGGCTTGGTGACGTCAAACCTGACCATGCAGAATTCGACTATTAATGGTGCGGTCAGCGCAGCCGGCTTCGCCACTCCCACGGGCACGATTGATATTTCTGGAAGCACTATTCAAAAGCTTGTGTTTAGCGGCTCGGGTACGCTCAAAAATAGCACCCTCGGCGATAATTCTGTTTTGGAAATTTCGGGCCCGAGCTCGGTCTCCAATACCTCGTTCAATGGTTTCGTAGGCGTTGATTCAGGAGGCTCGCTTACGATCGACAACGGATCAAAAATCAACAGCATTTTGTTCGGAGCCCCGCAGGACGTTCCTGTAGGCGCTTCCGTTTCCGGCTCTTTTACGCTTCAGGGTGGCTCGCAGTTGACGATCAGCGGCGCTAAATTGCTTTTGGGGGCGGTGCTTGGTTCCAGCGGGACAATGAAACTGAACGATACCAGTTCGCTCTCCGCGGATAATGAGCTTGTCGGTGACGGCGGCGACGGAACTTTCAACCAATCCGGCGGCACAAACACGATAAGCGGGACTCTTACGGTCGGCAATCAATTCTTCTCAAACAGCAGCTACACCCTCGGAAGGATCGGAAGTACAGGCACGCTCACCGCCGGCAACGAAATTATCGGAAACGCGGGTACGGGCTTCTTTGGTCAAGGTTTCGGTACCCAGACACTGAACTCAATCACGGGAACACTTACCCTGGGCGCCCAGGCGGGTGGAAGCGGCACGTATGTCTTGGATCAGGCTGGAAACAACGTCGCCGCCGGGGACGAAGTCGTTGGCGACGCTGGCACTGGTCTCTTTTCCCAAGGGGACGGGAGCGATAACAACGTTTCCGGCACCCTGACTCTGGGCAGGAGCAGCGGCGGCAGTGGAACCTATACTTTATCAGCATCAGGCGGCACTGTAGAAGCTAACACGGAAATTGTCGGGGACGGCGGCCAGGGAACTTTCAACCAATCCGGCGGCACAAACACGATAAGCGGGACTCTTACTGTCGGCAATCAATCCCAATCAAACAGCAGCTACACCCTCGGAAGGATCGGAAGTGCAGGCACGCTCACCGCTGCGAACGAAGTCGTTGGCGATGCTGGCACTGGTGTCTTTTTCCAAGGGAACGGGAGCGCTAACAACATTTCCGGCACCCTGACCCTGGGCAACAGCATCGGCGGCAGTGGTACGTACAATTTCAGCGCGACAAATCTATTGGTCGGGAACTTTGGGACAGGCACATTTACGCAGACTGGTGGCACTGCGACGATTCCCTCGCTCACCATTAGCGCAAATTCCGGGTCTGGCACTTACGACCTCCAAGCCGGCGGGACTCTGAATGCCTCGAGCATTCAGGTTAATTCGCAGGGGACCTTGAAACTCGATGGCGGCAGCATTAGCTACATAAACCTCGAGCTCGCCGGTGGGACATTAAGTGGCCTCGTGCCCATTGTGAACGCCACGTCACTGACGGGATGGGGTGTTATCGATGCTCCGCTTTTCACCAACAACGGTTCCGCCACGTTTCAGGGTGGTCCCACAACCATAAACGGTCCTACCATCAACGGCGGCATCATGACAGTCAGCTCGCAAACAACTTTCCAAGGCAATTTTCTAAATTTGGGCGAATTCACGAACCTCAGTGTCGCCACTTTTGGGGGGCCGGTGACGAATGCGGGAGTATTCCGGAACTTTGGAGCGGCCAATGGAATTCCGTCCGGGGTGACTTTTGTCGGGCCGTTCACAAATAACGGCGCTTACATGGGCGATCCATCCATGAATCGTTTCCAGGACTTGATCGTGAACTCCACGGGCTATCTGACTGGGACGGCCGGAGACGTGTTTTTCATTGCAGGAAATTTCCAGAATTTGAGCACCCAGAACACGTTGTGGGATACCAGTCCGGCGGAACTGGAGTTTGGCGGAACGGGTACGCACACTTTTGATTTGGCGGGAGTGAACGGCGCGGGGTTCGCGAACAATTTCGCGTGGGGAACCCTGGTTATCGACGCGGGGAACATACTCGCCCTCGGCACGGGAAGCGGCGACGCGCTGTATGTGAATTTCCTTCAAGGGCTGGATATTTCGGGAAACCTAATCACCAACATCGATGGAGCCGCAGGCCTGTTCATATACTATAACCCCGCGGATAATCCATTTCTGCAGGGCAACTACAACCTTGAGGGTGGCGGCGAACTGATTGCGGCGAATGGACCCGCTCCCACGCCGGAGCCAGGGACGCTGTTGCTGATAGCGAGCGGCTTGGGTTCGTTCGTGGCGCGAAGGCGTTGGCACACGAACAAAAACGCATCGAGTTCGCATTGAATGGTCCTATCACTGATCTCATTGGAATACTGTTCTGCGATTCCATTGCGTTTTCACGGTCAACTCCTGGTTAATCGGGTT
>Ga0206910_1153_pt1 | contig 13127 bp, 10 predicted proteins | sample Alteio_BWOrgHeat_77_FD_152949 | JGI IMG/M metagenome (GOLD analysis project Ga0206910, IMG submission 152949) | Enriched cells from forest soil in Barre Woods Harvard Forest LTER site, Petersham, Massachusetts, United States -... | ecosystem: Environmental > Terrestrial > Soil > Temperate forest >... | reverse complement strand
GTGCCGGCTTGTTCATTCGCAGCATGCAAAATGCCCAGCGCATCGATCCGGGCTTTGCAAAGTTGGCCGCCGTCACGCGCGTTTTGCTGTCAACGGTGTCCACCTCCACCACGCGCGCGACGTCCTTTACAGGCAAGGGATTCAGCAGGATAGCGTTGACGACAGTGAAAATCGTGGTGTTCGCGCCGATCCCTAGAGCCAAAGAGAGGATGGCAATAGCGCTGAAGCCTGGATTCTTCGTGAGCATGCGGACGGCGTAGCGGATGTCTTGCCAAAGAGTGTGCATATTGAGTCTCTCGCAGTGCGCGCCGGTTCGCAGTCGGCGCGTAGTTCTAACCGGAATAAGGGAATGCCGGTTGCCCTATCCGTGTAGACGATTGAGCGGGCCTAACGTTTCCGGAAGGACACTGCATCCGGACAGGGTTTAGCGCCGCAAGGGATTAGCGGCGGGGCGAGCCTAGGGTGGGTAGAAGTCGCACGGAAATGAGGAAGTTGCCGCGCGCGCGGCCGGTGAGTTCAAACTGCGCGACGTTTTCCGCGCCTCCGCCGCTGGTAACTCTTGCGGAAGTAGGATTTCCGCCGGTGAGCTCAGCGATTTGTGGCGAAAGATTGCGCGCTTCCACGGGAACCTTGGCTGAGGTGCCGCGAATTTGCAGGGTCAGCATGCGGTGCTCGCCCGGGGTCAGCGGCGAAGAATCTGCCTGCAAAGATAGCTCCAGAAAGGTTATCGAAAACGCGGGGGCGGTGCGCTTTGAGCATGAGATTTCGACAGGGGCTGGCCCTGGCTCGAGATCGTTGGGAGGCAGTGCAATCAAAGCAACCGGAGACGATGCCACCACCAACGCGGGCTTACCGGCTACCTGCACTGTGTTTGCGTCCGCCTGGCCACAGAAGCCGCTACCGGAAAGTTCAAATCGATCGGCGAGTGAAGCGAAGCCGGGCGCAATGGAAACCTGAAGCGAAGACGAAGGTGCTTCGGTGGGGGCGAGGATCGTGGTGTAAACGCGGGTAGACCGTGCGGCTATGGTCGCGTAAATCACGCCGGGGTTGGGTGGCGCGACAAACAAAGCGCGGCCCGTGGCGTTGGTGAGGACGTGGTCGCCGTTCGAGAAATTTACGCTGACGCCGGGCGTCAGGCGACCGTTCACGTCCAGCACGGCGAGCATGGCGGTCTCGCCAGCGACGAGGCGTTTCGGCAGCAGCAGGATACGAGCAGCGGAGACGGGCGGCGGTTGCTGTGGCAAAGCTGGCGCCGATGCGGTGAGCGAGAGAGCACAGAGGAAAAGAAAAAGGCGCCGGAGCATTGGAGGATTGTAACGGATGTTTGCCAAGGCGTGGGTGACCCGGCGGTCCTGGACGCGTGGCTCGTAACGCCGCTTCCAAAATGTGGCGAAAAAGCGAGTAATTAGTAGGGTTCATTCCCTTACGCAAGGATGGTCTGTCTGTTAGCGTGGGAACGGGGTTGCCAGCAGTACGCTCGGGCCGGGTGTGTCCCGCCGAGGCAGGGGAGTCTTTGTGCAGATTGTGAGCGGCGGCGTGACGGACGTAGGTCGCGTGCGCACCAACAACGAGGACTGCTTTCGCATAGTGGCCCCACTGCACCTGTTTGTGCTGTCCGACGGGATGGGCGGTGAAGCGCACGGGGAAGTGGCCAGCGAGCTAGCGGTCGAAACAGTAGTGAAGCACTGCATGGAGGCGCTGGACAATCCCGCAGTGACGCTCTACGGCGAGCAGCAAGCGATATGGAGCGAGAAAACCAAGCGATTGAACAGCGCGGCGCATCTGGCCAACACGAAGATTTTTGCTTCGGCGCAGGAGCACAAGGAAAGGCACGGCATGGGCGCGACGCTGACCGCGGTGTGGATCGAGGGCACAAGGCTAAGCATCGCGCACGTGGGAGACAGTCGCGCGTACTTGTTGCGGAGCGGAACGCTACAGCAATTGACCAGCGATCATTCGTTGGTGGCGGAACAGGTCCGGCACGGGATCTTGACCGCGGCGGAAGCCGAAGAAAGCCAAATGCAAAGCGTGCTGCTGCGCGCGCTCGGTTCGCAAGCGGAAGTGGAAGTAGACGCGGAAGAGCACATGGTGATCGCGCGAGATATTTTGCTGCTGTGCTCGGACGGGCTGACGCGCATGGTCATCGAGCCGGAGATCGCGGGAACGCTGCAGTCCGAGCCGGACGCGACGAAGGCGGCGCAGAAGCTGGTGGACTTGGCGAACGATCGCGGGGGCGCCGACAACATCACGGTGATCGTGGTGCGCATCGGGGCGGAATCGAAGGGTTGGTTTTCGTGGCTGCGCCCGGGGGCGCGGAAAAATGCGGCCGGCAACGGGACCGCGGGAGGAAAGTAGCATGGCGAAGCTGAGCCTTATGTTTGAAAACAGGTTGGTGAAGGAAGTGCCAATCGGGAGCCGGCCGGTGGGGATTGGGCGGTCTCCGGACAACGATTTACCCGTCGACAACCTGGCCGTGTCGAACCATCACGCTCGCGTGTTTTTCGAGGCTGGGCGATTGGTCGTAGAGGATCTGGACAGCCTGAACGGTACGTTCGTCAATGACCTGCGGGTGGAGCGCGCCACACTGCACGACGGCGATTCTATTTGGATCGGCAAACATCACATCAAGGTGGACGCGAGTGGGGATACGCCGGCGGTGTCGGCGGACTCCAAGCGCAAGCCGGCGGCGCCGCAGATTAATGAAACGATGGTGCTCGATACCAAGCAGCGCCGCGAAATGCTGCAGCAAGCAGCGGCCATGGGCGAACGCTCGCAATTCGCGGGCCGGTTGAAGATGCCCACACTGGTGGTGCTGAGCGGCAACTCGGACCAGAAAGACTATATGATCACCAGCAAGCTGGCGGTCATCGGCAAGTCCAAGATGGCTACCGTGCGGCTGAAGGGGTGGTTCAAACCCGAGGTCGCTGCGCAAATCAATCAGCGCGATGATGGTTATTACATCGGGCCGGGCGACAAAACTCCCCTGGTCAATTCCAAGCCCATACAAGGGCCGGTGCGGCTCAACGACGGCGACGTGATCGAAGTCTGCGGGTTGCGACTCAGTTTTATGTTCCGGGAATAGCCGCTGTCGAGCGATTCGTTATTTACCGCTGTGTTGGGGCGCTACGCACTTTGGCGCGCACGCTTCATTGTGTGTGACGACGGCTTGTAACAAGAAACCGGGCGTCAGCATCCTACCTGCATGCCAACCGAGAGCCCTCGACCTTGTCTCTCAACACTTCGGACGATTAGACTTCAAGGAGTCGGGGAGTGGCCCCGCGAAGTGGCTTGCGGCGTACCCAAATCACTGCCACGGTGAATCTAAAGAAAGCGGATAGATTTCCCGGAGCACGCCGGACACTGTAAGAGCGGCGGCGCTGCTGCGGAACTCACTTACAGGGAAACCGAAGTATGTGGATTGTTCGTCTAGCGCTATCGAGGCCGTACACGTTTATCGTGATGGCGCTGGTGGTGATTCTGCTGACGCCAGTGGTGTTGCTGCGCACGCCGACCGACATTTTCCCGGACATCAACATTCCAGTGATTAGCTTGATATGGAACTACACCGGGCTAGAACCGCAGGAGATGGAGCAGCGCATCACCACGAACTCCGAGCGCGCGGTGACGACGCTGGTGAACGACGTTGAGCACATCGAGTCGCAATCGCTGAACGGCATTTCCGTTGTGAAGATTTATTTTCAGCCCACCGCGAACGTGCAGACAGCGCTGGCGCAAACCACAGCAATCGTGCAGACGATTTTGAGAACTATGCCGCCGGGCACCACGCCCCCGCTCGTGGCTATCTATTCCGCCTCAACCGTGCCGGTTATTCAGATCGGGTTAACTAGCGACAGTCTCAGCGAGCAAGCCATCTTCGATTTCGGAAACAATTTCATTCGCACCCAACTGGCTACGGTGCAGGGCGCCGCGCTGCCCTTTCCCTACGGCGGAAAGCAACGGCTGGTCAGCGTGGATCTTAATTCCGAGGCGCTGCAGTCCAAGGGGCTCTCGCCCGTGGACATCGTGAACGCTGTAAACGCCCAGAACCTGATTTTGCCGACCGGAACGGCGAAGTTCGGCACACTCGAATACAACGTGGAAATGAACGGCAGTCCCCAGACGATCCAGGAGCTGAACGATCTGCCGGTCAAGACCATAAATGGCGCGACGATTTACATGCGCGACGTGGCGCACGTGCGCGACGGTTTTTCTCCGCAGACGAATATCGTGCGAGCCAACGGGCAACGCGGCGTGTTGATGGCGGTGTACAAAACAGGCGGTGCGTCGACGCTGGATATCGTGTCACGCGTGAAGGAGACCATCCAAAACTACATGGGCTCCTTGCCGGAGAGCCTGCACGTCACCATGTTGTTTGACCAATCGCTTTTCGTACGCGCCTCCATTCAGGGCGTGTTGCGCGAAGCGCTGATTGCAGCGTGCTTGACGGCCATCATGATCCTGGTCTTCCTGGGCAATTGGAAGAGCACGCTAATCATCGCCATTTCCATTCCGCTTTCGATTCTGGTGAGTATACTGCTGCTCAGCGCCCTGCATGAAACGATCAACATCATGACGCTGGGCGGGCTGGCCTTGGCCGTCGGAATCCTGGTCGACGACGCCACGGTGGAAATCGAAAACATAAACCGCAACTTGGCCATGGGCAAGGAGACGGTGCAAGCTATTCTGGACGGCGCGCAGCAGATCGCCGTGCCCGCGTTGGTGTCCACGCTGTGCATCTGCATCGTGTTCATTCCCATGTTTTTCCTCTCCGGAGTGGCGCGCTTTCTGTTCGTGCCGCTGGCCGAAGCCGTTTCGTTCGCCATGCTGGCGTCGTACATGTGGTCGCGGACGATTGTTCCGACCATGGCGATGTATCTGCTCTCAGCGGAGGACGAATACCACGCGGAAGAACACAAGGGAGAGAAGCAAGGATTCTTCCGCCGTTACCAGCAGGGTTTCGAGCACCAGTTTGAGCGCTTTCGAGAAGGCTACCGCCGCGCATTGAGCGCCGCGCTGGCCAGCTCCACCCTATTTGCGGCATGCTTTCTCGGATTTTGCGTGCTTTCCGCGGGATTGATTTTTGTCCTGGGCCGCGATTTTTTCCCCAAAGTGGACGCCGGGCAGGTCCGCATACACTTTCGCGCACGCACCGGATTGCGTATCGAAGAAACCGCTCGCTTGGCTGACCAGATCGATGAAGTGATACGCGAGACGATTCCCAAAGAGGAATTGCAGACCATTTTGGACAATCTGGGCCTTCCGTATAGCGGCATCAATCTCAGCTACAGCAATTCCGGCACCTTTGGTACTGCCGATGGCGAAATCCTCGTTCAGCTCAAAGAAGTACGGGGCAAGCCGACCAGCGCCTATATTGAAACGCTTCGCGAGAAATTTCCACGAATGTTTCCTGGCGTTCAGTTCTTCTTTCAGCCCGCGGACATTGTCACGCAAATTTTGAATTTCGGGACGCCGGCGCCAATCGACATCGCCATCACCGGCAACAATCAGCAAGCCAACTTCCTGATCGCAGAAAAGCTGGCCAATGAAATGCGGCATATTCCCGGCGCGGTGGACGTTCACGTACAGCAAGCGTTTGACGGTCCCACTTTGCACATGGATATCGACCGCACGCGCGCACAGACCGTTGGACTGCAAGCCAAGGATATAGCGCAAAACCTGCTTGTATCGCTCAGCTCCAGCTTCCAAACGGCTCCGGCCTTTTGGCTGGACCCAAAAAACGGGGTTAGCTACAACGTTGCCGTGCAAACGCCGCAATATCGCGTGGATTCCTTTCAGGCGCTGCAGAATATTCCGGTGACCGGAACCCAGTCCGGCACTACGCCGCAGATTCTTGGCAATCTGGTGCGTTCCACGACCACGGCACGGCCCGCCACCATCTCGCATTTCAACGCGCAACCCATGATAAATGTGTACGCTGCCGTGGATGGCCGCGATCTAGGCGGAGTCTCCGACGATGTTGCCAAGCGCGTGAAGGAAATCGAAAAGGAGCTTCCGCGAGGAAGCCACATGGTGATTCGCGGGCAAGTGCAGACGATGAAGAGCTCGTTTACCGGGCTCGGTTTTGGGCTGGTCGGCGCCATTGTGCTCGTCTATTTGCTGATCGTGGTAAATTTTCAATCCTGGCTGGACCCCTTCATTATTATCACCGCACTGCCAGGGGCGCTTGCGGGTATCTGCTGGATGCTGCTGGTGACCCACACGACGCTGAACGTGCCGTCGCTGACGGGTGCAATCATGAGCGTGGGCGTGGCGACGTCGAATAGTATCTTGATGGTGTCCTTTGCGCGCGAACAGATGAACGAGGGAAAGAACGCGTTGGACGCCGCTCTGGAAGCGGGTTTCGTGCGCATGCGTCCGGTGCTTATGACCGCCTTGGCCATGATTATCGGCATGGTGCCAATGGCCGTTGGTCTCGGCGAAGGTGGCGAGCAGAACGCACCGCTCGGCCGCGCGGTCATCGGTGGCTTGCTGTTCGCCACTTTTGCCACGCTTTTCTTTGTGCCCTGCGTATTTTCCATTATTCACGGGCGCTTGGAGCGGCGTAGGCTGCATGGCGCGACGCCCCAACTGGCGATATCGTAAAGCGAAGGGTGCCAAACCTCGGAGCATAGAATGACGACGGAAGGTAACACACAGAGCAGCCAGCACGGTGCACATGAAGGTACTGAGAAAAAGAGCAGATTGTTCCTGTTCTTGGTTGGCATCGCGGTTGTGCTCGTCATCATTGGTATCTTCACGCTGCTGCAGCGTCGCGAGCAATACAACGCGCTCGCCAAAGAAACCGAAAGAGTCTCGGTGCCCACCGTCGCGGTTATCCATCCCGCGGTCGAGCCTGCGCAGGAAGATTTAGTACTGCCGTCCACCCTGCAGGCCTACACCGAATCGCCTATCTACGCGCGCACCAGCGGGTACCTCAAGAAGTGGTACCGCGACATCGGTAGCCACGTGCGGCAGGGCGAACTCCTTGCCGATATCGAAACTCCGGAGGTGGACCAGCAACTTTCCCAAGCCCGCGCCGATCTTGGCACGTCGGAAGCCAATGAGAATCTTTCCCGCATCACCTCGACTCGCTATGAAGAGCTAATTAAGACCGATGGCGTTTCCAAGCAGGAAGTCGATAACGCGGTGGGCGATTATGCCGCCAAGCGCGCCGCTGCCGCCTCAGCGCAGGCCAACGTGCGGCGCTTGGAGGAACTGGAATCGTTCAAGCACATTTACGCGCCGTTTAGCGGCGTTATCACTCGCCGCAACGTGGACATCGGCAACCTGATTAATGCCGGGAACGGCGGGAGCGCGCAAGAACTGTTTGTCCTCGCCGCCACGGATCCCATTCGCACCTACGTTAGCGTGCCGGAAATCTACGCGGCCGCTGTGCGTCCAGGGCTGGCCGCGTATTTGGAGTTAACGCAGTTTCCGGGGGAAAAATTCCAGGCGAAAGTTACGCGTACCGCGGATGCCATCGATTTGGCCAGCCGGACGCTGAATACCGAAGTGGACGTGCCCAACAAGAATGGTCAACTGCTGCCCGGAGGCTACGCGCAGGTGCATTTGCTGGTGGGCGTGGTGGGTACACGCTTGCAAGTTCCGGTCAACGCACTGCTGTTCCGATCCGAAGGACTGCGGGCCGTTGTCGTCGACCCAAATCACAGAACGCGCTTGCAACAGTTATCGATCGGCCGCGATTACGGCACCGCTCTGGAAGTATTGCAGGGCCTCAAGCCAGACGATTGGATCGTGCTGAATCCTCCGGACTCGATCGAAGAAGGCATGCAGGTCAATGTGAAGGAACAGAAGCAGCCTCCCGCTCCTGGTAATGCAAATCCACCTTCCGGAAATGCCCCGCCCAACACCAACGGTAAGCCACAGCAGGGGGACAAGAAGTAATGCGCATGGCGATGTCCGCCATAGGCAGCGGCGTGCGCACCATACATGTTGCGCGTGCCGGGCTGCTACTTGCCGCTGGGATTTTCGGGGCGGGTTGCTCCGTGGGCCCCAATTATCATCGTCCCACGTCACCCTCGGCGACAAAATGGGACGTCGCCGAGCCCTGGCGCGAAAGCGCTCCCAAGGACGCCATTCCCAAAGGACAGTGGTGGAGCGTATTTCACGATGAAGACCTGAACGCGCTGGAAGCGCAATCGCTCGCCGCCAATCAGACGCTTAAGGTTTCCCTGGCACGCCTGGAACAAGCGCGCGCCGGCGCCGCGATTCAGGTCTCCACGCTGTTTCCCACCGTGAGCACAACGCCGAGCGCGACTAGACAACGTCTATCCGGGAACCGGCCGACAAACGGCGTGCCCATAACGCTGAGGCCAGTAACGCAAAATACCTTCGTGCTTCCGTTCACGGTGAGTTACGAAGTGGATTTGTTTGGCCGCAGAAGGCGCAGCATCGAGTCGGCGGAAGCGTCTTACCAGGCCAACGCCGCGGACGTGGAAAACGTGCGGTTGCTGGTCACCTCGCAGCTCGCCGGCGACTATTTCAATCTGCGCGAGTTGGACTCCGAGCTGAGAATTCTGACGCGTACCGTGGAAGCCCTGCAGAAGGGTTTGGAATTGGTGAATTCGCGTCACAGCGGTGGCGTGGCGTCCGGCTTGGACGTCGCGCAGGAAGAAACCTTGCTGGACACCACGCGCACGCAAGCCATTCTGTTGCAGCAACAGCGTAAGCAGTTCGAAGACGCGATCGCTGTGCTGGTCGGTCAAGCGGCTCCAGACTTTCATATTGCGACACGCCCGCTTGAGGCGGAGCCTCCACCCCTAGATGCAGGGCTGCCTTCTGATTTGCTGGAGCGCCGCCCGGACATTGCCGAGGCAGAACGTCTGATGGCTGCAGCAAACGCGCAAATCGGCGTCGCGCAAGCCGCTTATTACCCGTCGCTGAATATTTTGGGGCAGGGTGGCTTGCAAAGCGCGGACATAGCCAAACTGGCCAACGCGAGCAGCCTGTTTTGGGCGCTCGGGGCAAACGTGGCGCAGGAAATTTTCACGGGGGGGGGGCGCGCCGCGCGCAGGTGCAATTTGCGCGGGCCGGTTACGACGCAAATGTGGCCGCCTACCGTCAAACGGTGCTGGGCGCGTTTCAAGAGGTGCAGGACGAAATCACCGGTCTAAGCGTATTGATTCAGGCCCAAGAATCGCAGCAGCAAGCCGTCGACGCGGCCAGGCGCACCCTCGACATTTCTACCAGCCGCTATAGCGGCGGGCTGGTCAGCTATCTGGACGTGGTGACTGCCCAACGGGATCTGCTTGCCGACGAGCAGCAACTCGCGGTTATCGAGGGACAGCGGCTGGTTTCTAGCGTCCTGCTGGTCAAGGCTCTCGGCGGAGGTTGGGACGCCTCCAGTCTCGCGGCGGTGCAGGTAAGACCGAAGGCCAAAGACATTGTCACACCGTAGAATTCCCCTTGGTCCAGCTTACTTCCTCTGCCCACACACGAACAATTACTAGGCCGGTGCGCCCTGCACCGGCAGATCGAGTTTGGCACCGACATACGTTCCCTTAAGACTCGCTTAGGAGCCTCGTGTATCCCGTATCCCGGCCACCAAGCGTCAGGTTCCCTAAGATAAAGCCCCTACGTTTGCTCGGGGGTTCCCTTGATACTAAAATGCCGCATCTCCTCCTATCCTTAGTGTTTTGATGGCGCTACGGCGAGGAGGAGCTTTGAAGATAGCCCAGGTAGCACCCCTATACGAGAGCGTTCCCCCCAAGCTCTACGGCGGCACGGAGCGGGTGGTTTCGTACTTGACGGAAGCGCTGGTCGAGGCTGGGCACCAGGTAACCCTGTTTGCAAGCGGGGACTCAGAAACGTCGGCACGATTGGTTCCCGGCTGCCCGAAGGCGCTGCGACTGAACAACTATGAATGCCAGGACCAGCTCGCGCACCATTTTGTAATGCTCGAGGAAGTGCTGGAGCGCGCCGAGCAATTCGACATCATTCATTTCCATGTCGACTACATGCACTTTCCGCTGTCAAGACTCTCTGGGCTGGTGCACGTCAGCACCCTGCACGGCCGGCTCGATTCTCCCGACTTGGTTCCTCTCTATCGCAAGTACAGAAATATGCCGCTGACGTCCATTTCTCTCAGCCAGCGCAAACCGTTGCCCTGGGTGAACTGGATCGGCAACGTGTATCACGGTTTGCCGGCGGATCTTCTGCCCCTCGGTAGCGGCCGGGGAAAGTATCTGGCGTTTCTAGGGCGCATTTCCCCGGAGAAGCGCGCCGACCGCGCCATTGAAATCGCCCAGAGGCTCAACATGCCTTTGAAGATTGCTGCGAAAGTAGACCCGGCGGATCGCGTGTACTACGAACGCGAAATCAAGCACCTTCTGGACACGCCAAATGTCGAGTTCATCGGTGAAATTAACGAACAGCAAAAGGGCGCATTTCTCGGCGACGCCTACGCCTATCTGTTTCCCATCGATTGGCCGGAGCCTTTCGGGCTCACGATGATCGAGTCCATGGCTTGCGGCACGCCGACCATCGCTTTCAATTGCGGGTCAGTGCCCGAAGTAATCACTCACGGTGTGACTGGCTTTATTGTCGACACCGTGGATGAAGCAGTGGACGCGGTCCAGCAGGCGGCTGTTCTCGATCGTGCCGCGTGCCGCGCTGAATTCATGAAGCGCTTCAGCGCGCCCAAAATGGCCCAGCAGTACGTTAAGCTATACGAAGCGAGCGTCAGGGCCAAGTCCGCGGTGCCTTATAGCGTGTCCGCCGACCCGGATACCGAGATCGACTCCTTGCTCACGCTCTAGGACGGTTTTGTTTTGACGGACATTGTCCGCGTTGAAGATGAATACTACGTCCGTGCATCGTCCGCGCTGGCCGATGACCGCACGCGTGTGCTCAAGTACGGCGACACCTTCGCCGTATTTAACCGTTACGGCGATATCGAACCGCTAGGCACCTCTCGTTTCGGTCTCTTTCACGCGGAAACCCGCCATCTTTCGCGATTTACCGCACGCCTCAATCAGAAACAACCGCTTCTCCTGAGTTCTACCGTTCGCGATGACAATGCATTCTTGTCAGTCGATCTAACCAACGTGGACACCAGCATGAACGGAGGCGGCGAGTTGCCCCGCGGCACCGTGCATCTATTCCGCTTGCAGTTTTTGCGCGACGCCACCTGCTACCAATATTTCCGTCTGATCAACTACGGATTGGAGCCCGTGAAGGTCTCGCTGCTTCTTCAATTCGATGCCGACTTTGCTGACATTTTTGAAGTGCGCGGCACCAAGCGTGCCCACAAAGGTGAGCGCCTCCCCGATCGCGCCGAAGGCGATCGCGCCGTGCTTTCCTACCACGGCTTGGACGATGTGCTGCGTTCCACGTGCCTGGAATTCACGCCACGGCCCACTTCCTTGGATGTGCAGGAAGCAATTTTTGCGGTCACGCTGGTTCCGAAAGAGGAAAGGGTCATATCTTGCACAATTTCCTGCGAGCGCGATAGTGACTCCAAGACGGTCGAACCTTATCCGGCCGCCTTCCGAGGACTCGAGCAGGATTATGAGCGGCCCGGTATCTGCGAGTGCACCATCACCACCCCCAGCGAGACCTTCAACGCCTGGCTCACCCGCTCTTCCGCGGACTTGCGCATGCTGATTGAAGGCAATCCGGAAGGCCCTTACCCGTATGCCGGCGTGCCGTGGTTCAACACCGTATTCGGGCGCGATGGAATTATCACCGCGCTGGAATGTTTGTGGATGGCGCCACGCATCGCTGAGGGCGTCTTGAAATATCTCGCGGAAACGCAAGCCACTGAAGAGGTTCTGGAGCGTGACGCCGAGCCGGGAAAGATACTTCACGAAATGCGCCGCGGTGAGATGTCGGTCTTGAACGAAGTACCCTTCGGGCGTTATTACGGCAGCGTCGATTCCACGCCGCTCTTTGTGATGCTCGCCGGCGCCTATTTTCGCCGCACCGCCAACCTGTCGTTCCTAAAAGAGGTTTGGCCGAATATCAAGCGCGCTATTCAATGGATCGACACGTATGGCGACCGCGACCAGGACGGCTTTGTTGAGTATGCGCAGCGCTCATCCCGGGGCCTCGTGCAACAAGGTTGGAAAGACTCGAACGATTCCGTCTTTCACGCGGACGGTCGCATGGCTGATCCGCCGATTGCCTTGTGCGAAGTGCAAGGCTATGTCTACGCCGCAAGACGCTCCGCCGCGGTAATTGCGCGGGCATTTCAGGAAAACGAGTTCGCGGACAGACTCGAAGCGCAAGCCGATGCCCTGCGCGACAAATTTGACCAAGCCTTCTGGTGCGAAGAGCTGGGCATGTACGCCCTCGCCCTTGATGGCCAAAAAAAACAGTGTCGCGTGCGCAGCTCCAACGCCGGGCATGCATTACTTTGCAGAATCGCTACGGACGAGCGCGCAAAAACTCTTTCGACCTCGCTGATGACCGAGGAAATGTTCTCGGGCTGGGGAATCCGCACCATTGGCGCCGGCGAGGCGCGTTACAATCCGATGTCCTACCATAACGGTTCCGTCTGGCCCCACGACAATGCCCTCATCGGTTTGGGATTTTCGCTTTACGGGTTTCAGCGGCAGTCTTGCGCGATCCTGCATGCTTTATTTGAAGTGAGCCGCGATGTCGAGCTCCAACGGGTGCCCGAGCTTTTCTGCGGGTTCCACAAGCGGCCAGGGACCAGCGGTCCTACGCTTTATCCAGTCGCCTGCGCGCCGCAAGCCTGGGCCGCCGGCGCGCTCTTTCTGCTGCTGCGTGCCTGCCTGGGTATGACCATACGCGCCCCCGAACGCCAGATTTGTTTTGACCACCCGGTTCTTCCGCCCGATCTGCGTGAGTTGCGTATCGAAAACCTTAAGCTGATGGATTCCTCCGTTGACCTCCTGATTCACCGCCAGGATGACGCCGTGGCCGTGGAAGTCCTGCGCCGCCGCGGCGAAATTGAAATCCTGAAATCCGTCTGAGTTTTTCTTGCCTGCTGTTTGGAGTCTCTGCGGGAACGCGCAATAATTGGTACAGCCTCTTGGCAAGCAACCCTCGAGCGCCCTGCGCGGTCCAATGGGCAGATGGGCAAATGCCAAAAGGCAAGGAGGCCAAGAGCAATGGCCAATGAATGCGGGTTTATAACGAGA
>Ga0206910_1152_pt1 | contig 13299 bp, 9 predicted proteins | sample Alteio_BWOrgHeat_77_FD_152949 | JGI IMG/M metagenome (GOLD analysis project Ga0206910, IMG submission 152949) | Enriched cells from forest soil in Barre Woods Harvard Forest LTER site, Petersham, Massachusetts, United States -... | ecosystem: Environmental > Terrestrial > Soil > Temperate forest > O... | reverse complement strand
GTTCAAGAACCCATTCAGCCCGTTCGTGGGCTGGATCTTAATCCAAACTTGGCCGCTTGAAAAATGCTTTGCGGTTTCTGCAGCGTCAGTTGTGGGACCTTCGTAGCTGATAGATTGTATACTCGCGACAACTGGTGATATTGAATGCAAAATCCGTCCATCCCAAATAAAAGCACCTGCTGCCGTTACTTTATCCAGAGCCAGTCCTGACTTTGCCGGTTTCACGCTATCCACCTGAATTGTGGCGAGAATATTGGTCGTCCCCGGTACCTCACCTGTTAAATTTACCTGCATGGCCGGCTTGTTGGCATAATTAAACTGGGGCTCAAGTTTAACCACGGCCACGGCCATTTCTCGAAAACGCGCAGCCAGCGTTTGCCCAATTTCCATCGCTGGCGGGGCGACCACCGGCCTGGCTGTCTCCGGAGTTGGTATTTCCGCTGGAGGCCAAAGAAAAGTACCGTGAGCATGCAGATCGAGGTTCAGCAACTGCGCGCGCAGATTGCTCAATAGCCACCATCGATGTCCCTGACTGGTCAGCGAGAAATCCAAATGCTGGATGAAGGCCTCGCGCACCCCCGAAGGTGATGACTCTGGAGGACAAAATAAATTGGCTCCTGCCAGACGCAAATTACTGAACGCCAATTGCCGATTCCACCACAGGGCCAGCCAGTCAGGATCCACTTCCAGATAGTCAGCCTCAGCGATAGGATCTTGCTCGCCGGTCAGATACATCTCTGGCTCGCGCAACAAAAGACGTCCTGAAAGACTTATTTCCAGGCTGCGAAACCGTATCTGCAACCCCTGGTCTTGCAGCCGCTCCTCGATCGCATGCCGGGCAAAGCCCGGCAGACCCAAATGGCCATTCGTCCATAGTATTACCAGGGCAAATGTCTGGAGCCCGAGCAAAAATAACAGCGCCAGATTTAACAACGCTCGCACAAGCCGGAACCACCACGGCGGCCGGACATGAACGGAAGCGAGTTTGGATTCGACGTCAGGCACAGAATATTTCCCGCGTCAGGCTGTCGGGCATAACGGGGAACTGAACATGGAAAGACTCCGTAAAATAATTTTTGAACTCGCTTAGGGCGCCGGAGTAAGTGGAGGTATTGCTGGTGCCGGAGCGGTGGCATCCGCAGGAGGACTCAATGGGGCGACCGAACTTGCTGGCGCTGCATTGCCCGAAGCCGTCGGAGCGGCTACATTCGGATTTATGGGTTGATCAAGCCCTCGCAGCGTCTCCGTTGCCTCTGCAGGTTGTGTCTGCTCGCGCGTGATGACCCCCAGGGCGCCGATCATCGACATTGGCAATGTAAAAATCGCCGGAGGCAACGGCGCATCGCTCGTGCCACCAAGTTGTAGCGAGCCCTTGAGTCGGTCCGAAAAATAAAACGTCAGCTTTTCGGTGCTGGCTGTCGCATTCCCCGCCGTGGCCAATTGGACCACTGCGTCGAGTCGGAAGCGCCAGGGAACGGGTGTTAACCCGGTGGGATCAGAGGAGCTTTGCGCCAGATTCATCTGGTAGTGTTCGTCAAACTTCGTCTTCTCGTAAGTTTCCACGGTAAACTGGCGCACAGCATCGAGCACCACGGGCATACTGTCCCGGATTAATTGCGACTTACCCTTCAGAAAATCATCCCAAGTCGTCTTGGTCGGATCCACGGTGCCATTGAACACCTCATCGCCTGTCGTCAAATCATCGCCAGTGAGATGCGTCAGCTTGAGCGAAACAATTTGCGCTCCAGTGGGCAGCTTTTCAAGTATGCGGTCACGATAATGTAACGGGTTGATTGAAAGCTGGCCGATGATCTCGCTATCAATTTCATAGACGGAATCCGTGCCTTCGATTTTGGCAAAATAACGAATTGGCGTCGTGGCTGTGCTGATGCCGATATCCAGGATCACAGCCTTGGTTGCTTTGTCGCCCTGCAAAGTGACCTTCCATTCCGGGGTCTTTAGGTTGAAGGTATTTTGCAGATCGTCACTCGTGGGGGCGTCACTGGCAAAGCTCTTCGCCGAAAGATGGCGCAGATTTGTAAGCAGAGCCTGAATAATACTCGCATCGGCCGCAATGAACGTGGTGGCTGGCGCGCCGGTGGTGTCCGTGGCTTCGTTGTTCACAATCTGCCAGGTGTGGTTTTCCAACATTTCCATTTGCACCTCTGCCGTATCGGTTAGCCGTATTTTGATCGTAGTCACGCCTTCAGGTTTGAAATCCAAAAACTGACCCAGAAACTGACGCTCGCGCAGAGCATCCTGCGCATGCAGCAAAGTAGTAAACACTCCATCGGCTTTGACTACAAAAACTGTCGGGCTGTCCGCCAGCTTCGCGTAAAACTCCTTCTCTGGCGCACCGGGTACTTCATTACCCAGCCACAACGCCTGGCTGGTATCGCCCTTGAGTTCGATTTTCAAACTCGGCGCAGTTAAACCCAAATGGGCGGGATCCGCGGCATCCGCTGCCGGCACAAAGCTCTCTGCATGCAAATTTTCCAGTTGGGTAATCGCCCTGTTCACCGCGTCCGCGTCGGCCGGGCACGAGAAAGGCGTATCCATCCGCCATTCGTCATCGGCCCGGACAAAGCGCGTAAAGGTTGCCGCTGGTGCTGAACCTGCCCCTGCTGCGCTAATGGACAAACTTTGCACCTTAAAAATTGGCAGGGTGAAGGGGTTCTTTTCCCGTAAGTCATCCAGCGGCAAATCCAAAGTTGTGAGCAACTCCTGCCCGACCACGCGCACCAATCCATCCGCAGGATTCATCACATACAGGCGATTTCCATTCAGGGTGGACGTGCCGATATCCAGCTCCGCCGAACGAGTACCTGAAAAAACTGTGACTTTAACCGCCGCCTTATCCAGGCCGAAATCTTTCGGCGTCTGACCACTCTTCTTCAAGTTCTCGATTGAAAAACTGGCTGCCTCATCGAGGAATTGCAGATGGGTAATCAAATTGGTCACCGCAAAGTCATTGGCCAACCATTCCACCGGTTTGACGAGGTGCCAGGCGCCATTGCGGTCTTTCGTTAGTTCCCGCGGTTCGACGGAATTTGCGGCCCGATCCTCAATCAGAATGCGGTCGATATCCATGTCCTTCGGAATCGGTCCCCCTGGCCGAATGGGAATTTCCGGCGGCTGGTTCAGCCGCCAAAGCAGGAAAAAAACCGCCAAATTGGCCAGCAGCAAAAAGAGGGTGAGTTTGAAGCGCATGGCAGTCAGCGGTGGAAAATGGTCGTTGGTTGGGCTGAATCAGTTTAGGTGCGATTGCGCACCCAGAAAACAGCTATGCCAAATACAGCCAGCACAGCGGGCACGATGGCCAGTCGCCAGGCCAGCCCGGTAAATTGGGCGACGGATATATCAAGCTGGTTCTGCTGCGGGGGCTTGGGCGGAATGTTAAGCATGCTGTCCCGGTTGGCGAGGTAGTTGACGCAATTTACCAATAATATCGGATTGCCGTAATCGCCAAAATGTTGGTTGGCAATAAAGTCCGCACTGCCAAACACCAACAAACGCCCACCCGGCAGGTCTACGGCATCAGTGGCCCGCCGTTCTGAAAGCGCCGCCACGGCAAATGGCCCCTCAAAGGATGCTCGCTTGATAAGCGCGACTTCCTCACTCCGAACCGCCAGCGATGATTTGGAGGTAACGAGAAATTCATGCACCTGTCGGCGATCATCTGCGGGGGCCTTGTCGTCAATTTGCACCGGTCGGGTTGCGCCAAATTCAACTTGCATGCCGTTAAGGATCAGGGTCTCTGTTAGACGATGCGTTCGTTTGGGATCAGTGATGGGGTTGATCATCATTTGTCCGTCCGGGGTAAGATTTCGGGCCGGTTCAGCTATATACCAGTCATCCGAGTGCAATCCCCATTCTTCCAGCAGGCCATCCAGTCCGCTCTTACGGGTAGGCTCAAGAAAAACCAGTACCCGACCATTTTTGTCATTAAGATATCGACGGAGTTTTTCTATCTCGTATTCCGCCATCGGGACAATCGGGTCGGCTACGACGATCAACTTGGCGTCGTCCGGAACATTGTCTACTGCCAAATTCTTGGCCTCGAGACTGTAGTTTTTACCCAGCAAATACTTTTTTAAGTTCGACAGACCAGCCCCCCGGCTGGTGTCCTCGAGGCTCATTTCGCCGTGCCCTGTTGTAAAATAAATTTTGTCGGGTTTGGCATCGAGGACGTCCAAAATTGCCGACGTTACGGCATTCTCGCCTTTAAATGCGGTCAGCGCCATCTCGGTCCCTCCTTGGACATTTTTACTGGAACTATCATAAAGATCCGCCGTGGTAATGGCATGCCCACGCTTGCCGCGCACAATCATAATTTCTGTTTTCGGCCTTTCCGTGTATCCCTGTTCCTGCAACGCCTTCAGCTTTTCGCCCTGTAGCAACGGATCAATTTCCTGATAGGTGAGTGGCACGGGCCCGCCAAACTCCTTGGGCAGGTGCGCCGCCTCGTAGACGTATTCCTTTAAAAGAGTCCGCTCTTGGTCCAGCACGGCCCGGTTAACGTTATCATTCTGATTCTCTGGCAGGATGAGAGATATTTGCACCGGGTTGGCCGGGTCCCGTGGAATCGTCCCCAGATAGGACAGGGTTTCCGGTCCGAGAGAAAACCGATGATTCGCCGTCAAATCCCACCGGTGAAAATGAGTCGCTGCCAGAATGTTCAACGCCGCCACCAAGGTCAGACTGAACAAAATCTGCAACCCCCGGTTGAGTCCTTTGACCCAACGCGCAAAACGAAAATCTTCCAGTTGAGAAAACACAGTAAAGGAATTAGGCGGCCGCCCGGGACTCTACGACCAAAGTCGTTACCCCGAGCACCAAGATGGTATTACTGGCATAGAGAAAGAATGGCCGGGTGTCGACGATACCACGGCTGAAGTCTTCCAGGGTTCGGAAAGTCTGCAGGTAATCAACCGCTGCTTGCGCATGAATGAGCCAGTTGTCATGCAGCGACATGTTTCGCGCCAGATACCCGCACATGATCAGGACAAACAACATGCTGAAGGAAAGCATCCCGGCCACCAACGTGTTGCGAGTCAGGCTGCTGGCGAGAATCCCCAGCCCGATATATAATAGCCCGCTCGCGGCAACAAACAAGTACCCACCCGCGAGGGATGCCACGTCACGCATTGGCGAATCGTCGCGCACTCCCGGCAGGAACAACAGGGCGATGTAAGGAAACAAGAGTGTCAACGCCCAGAGGCTGATATAAAACAGGTAGGCGGCGGAATACTTGGCCAACACAATTTCCAGCGTCGTGGCTGGCGTGGTCAACATGGCCTCCAAAGTCCCGTGCTTACGCTCCTCCGCCAGGCTTTTCATGGTCAGCAAAGGCACTACAAAAAACACCGGGATGAAGAAAAGCTGGAAATACTGCGCCATTGGCGGATCACTTTCGATCTGGCTGTTATAGCCGTAGAGCACCAAAAAATAGATCAATCCCATCAGCAGCAGAAACAAAACCGCCGCGCAATAGGTCGCCACTGAGACGGCAAGCATCCGCAGTTCATGGGCCAGCAAAAGAGGATAATGGCGCATAAAATTATTTATTCCGGCGCTGTTGGGCTGACAGCGGTTCTTCGGTTTGCTTGGTCGCCGCCAGAAAAATTTGCTCCAGCCCAGGCTCAACTTGGGCAAATTCCCGGATCCGCCAGCCTGCCTGCTGCATTAATGCTGCCAGAATCTGTTCGCCTAAATCGGGTTTGTTGGCTGGCCCCTCCAGCCGGATTTCCGCAAAACCGTCGGGGTCAGCTGCGGAAGAAACCACCACGCGTAACCCGGCATCGATCCTCGGCAGCAATTGTTCAAGCGCCGCCGGATCGCCTCGCAACCGTAGGCGCCATAGGGTCCGCGGGAAAAATTCTCGCCTTAAATTGGTTGTCGTTCCCGCCGCCACTAACCGCCCCTGGTTGATAATCATTACGCGGTCACAGCATGCTTCAATCTCCGCCAGAATGTGGCTGGAAATGAGCACCGTCAAACGACCACGCAATGAATCGATAAGGCGGCGGATGTCCAATATTTGCTTGGGGTCGAGACCGATCGTCGGCTCATCCATCAAAATAACCTCCGGCTCAGCCAAAATGGCATCTGCAATGCCCACTCGTTGACGATAACCTTTGGAAAGTGTCCCGATGATCTTTCGCCGGGATTTATGCTGCAAACCGCATAGCTCCATGGCCGTGTCCACTCGTGCGGTGATTTTACGGCCCGGAATTTCCTTTAATCGCGCGCGAAACCGCAGGTATTCCAACACCCGCATTTCATCCGGCAGTGGATTTTGCTCCGGCATGAAGCCCAAACGCCGCTTCGCTTCATCTGGATTACTGGCCACTGGAATGCCAGATACATAAGCGCGTCCGGAGGTCGCCGCGAGTAGTCCGGCAAAAATCCGCATCGTCGTACTTTTGCCAGCTCCGTTGGGACCCAAAAATCCGACAATTTCCCCCCGCGCAACTGTGAAGTTCAAATTTTCCACTGCGCGAACCATGCCGTATTCCTTGGTTAGTCCAATAGCCTGGAGGCTCGGCTTCGCCACCGGGGTAGGTGAAACCGGGGTAGTAGCTGGACTCGCGGAAACAACAGACATGGAGGAAGGCAGTCAGTACTGAAGAAACAAGTTATATAGTGCGGTTCCCAGGGTAAAGGCAATGAGGAAGGAGGAGGGAGCCGCTTGAAGCAACTGAGGTCGCTTATAGTTATCTTAGGCTCCTTTCAACTTCGCCTAACTTGAGTCTAACCATCGACATGAAAACCGGGTCACTTGTTTCCGCCTTTCTCCAGACCCTCATCATTTGCCTTGGTGCCCTTCAGCTGCTCCACGCCGCCAGGCCTCTTCCAAACCACGCAGGAGCAAATCAGGGTCAAAATGAATTTCCCCCAGCCATGCCTTGGGTAATTGGCCCGCACTCCCGCCAGTGGCCACTACCTGTACCTCGCCTTCACCCCGGCGGCGCAGTTCCTCCAGCAACTTATCCAAAATCGCTCGAATCATGCCCGCAAAGCCAGTTGCACAGCCAATTTTCATGGCCTCAATGGTGCTGGAGCCAATTCCGGTCGAAACCAGCAAGTCATTCGGGTCGAGTTCTGGCAATAACGCCGTTTGTTCATGCAAATAGCGGGTCATTACCGCCAATCCCGGTGCGATGATACCGCCAATGTAAGCCCCGCGTCGATTGATCACGTCAAAGGTCACTGCTGTACCCAAATCAATCGCCACTGCCGGAGCGCCATGACAGGCCAGAATCCCAAATGCCAGCGCCAGCCGATCTTGCCCAATTTGCTGCGGGAGCGGATATTCCAAAGGCAAACCAAGCCGCTCGCATTTATCCCAAGTTAAATGGAAAAGCGGCCAGCCCGTCGCTGCCAATACCGGCTGCAAAGCCGCCGTTGCCGTCGGCACCACCGAGCAAAAGGAAATGCCTGCGGGCCGCGCTGCTCCACGGGCCAGCTCCGCCAACTGCGGTGCCAACCCGGCCACCGGGTCGGCCGCCTGGGCGGTTGGCACCGCCCATTGCCAGATGATCTTTCCATCGTGCAACACTCCGGCGTGCACTCGAGTATTGCCGACATCAATGCAAAGAAGATTCATGAAAAAAGCAAAACTTGGCCTCGGTTGTTTTCGTATTTAGTAAATATTCTGGCGCGGCTCAACCATATCCGCCCAGCGAAACATCGCCCGATTGCACAGTCCGAATCGAGCCATCGGGTAGCGAAATTTTAAGCGCGCCACTGGCATCCAGGCCTGCAGCCCGGCCCTTGATCGTACCATCCATCAAAGTGACCGCCACCGGGTTACCGCGCAAAGCATCATAGCGGGTCCATAGTTCATTGAATTCCGCCTCTGTGCGTCCCGCGATAAAATCCGTAAATGCCGTTTTTCCCGTAAGTACGACATCCGCCGCCACTGCATTGATGGGTAATAGCCTTCCCCCATTCACTTGTTGCAGTGTACCAGCCACCTTCGCTGCCACTGCCCCTGTAGCGCTACGCCCGCCCGCCCATTTCGCCGGGTCGCCATTGACATTCAATCCAAGGCCGCAGACCAAATCACGCATAAGGTCGGCATCAATCCGCGCCTCCGTCAGCAGTCCGGCCAGTTTGCGGCCTTCAAAGACCAGATCATTAGGCCATTTCACGCGGACGGGTAATTTGTAATTTTCATTGAGCATGTGGCAGAGACGTAATGCCATCCAGAGCGTGTACTTGGGCATCCGCGCGGGCGGCAATCGCGGTTGAAAGGCAAAGCTCATATAAAGTCCTCCGCCCTCCGCGCTATGCCATGCCCGGCCCAAGCGTCCACGCCCCGCCGTTTGCCGCGCTGCAAAAACAACGAATGGCGTCGCTGCCCCCGCCGCAAGCCGTCGCTCAGCTTCCAGATTGGTGCTATCGACTTCGGGTAGAAAAATTACGTTGATGCCGGGCAATTTCCCGCGCTGACGTAGTCGAATATATGCCGCCAACACTGCGGGATGCAGCACGGTTGGCTCTGCCGACAGTCGATACCCGCGTCCACGCACCGCTGTACAAGTCAGCCCCTCGGCCTGCAATTTTTGCAAACGCGCCCACACACTTACCCGCGATACGCCTAGCTGTTGCGCCAGCTCTTCGCCAGACACATACCCATTCGGGCCAGCCTCCAGCAGGGCGGATAACATGGTCGTTGTTTCGGGCATGCGGTCCATTACACCTGATTTGCGGGTTCACGGGCAAGTCGCGAACGCACCTGCTTTATGGCCCACTCCGCGTGCTCGGCCACTACTGCATCGGCGTCAGTCGCCGCCAAGGTTAGTGCCGGTAAATCCTCCGCCGCGCCAATGTTGCCCAACACTATCGCCGCATTACGTTTTAGCCGCGGCAATTTTAGCCGCGCCAGCGGCGTGCCCTGGGTATGGGTACGGTATTCGTCCTCCGTCCACGCCAGCATTTCGCGCAATTCAGGATACTCGCGGGCGGCCAATACCGTTTCCCGCGTCGCCTGTGCCCAACGATTCCATGGGCACACATCCAGGCAATCATCACACCCAAACAATCGATTGCCAACCGCCACGCGAAATTCTTCCGGAATCGGCCCATGATGCTCGATCAACAAATAGGCCAGACAACGACGTGCATCGAGCTGGTAGGGTGCCGTGATTGCCTTGGTGGGGCACGCATCCATGCACGCCGTGCAGCTACCGCAATGGTCATTCCCCGCTTTATCGGGTGGAAGTTCCAGCGTAGTAACTACGACCCCCAACAGCAGCCACGTGCCGAGCTTGGGGTGAATTAGCAGCGTATTTTTACCCTGCCAGCCCAGTCCCGCCATTGCCGACAATGGCTTTTCCAAAATCGGTCCGGTGTCCACATACGCCCGCGCTTCGCTGCCATTTTCGCGCACCAGCGCCGCTAATCGCCGCAGACGCTTGATCATGACGTTGTGGTAGTCCCGGCCCAACGCATATTTGGCAATACGGTAGCGCCGCGCTGGCTCCGGTTGAAAATAGTTGAGTCCCACCACCACGAGACTGCGTGCCAATGGTTCACCCGCCTCCGACGACAGTAGCTTTTGGGGTGCCAGCCGCCGGTCATTATTGCGCTCCAGCCAGGTCATGTCGCCGTGCTGTCCCTCAGCCAGCCATTGTTCATAATATTTTTGCCGAAGCGGTGCCTCCACCGCCACCACGCCAAACGCCGCAAACCCCAGCCGCGTCGATTCTTCGCGCAGGAGTTCCTTGAGCTGAAGCGGACTCGGTTTCACCATGGCCAAAGACGGTAATCTACCCGATGCGCCCTCGCAATGCCATCGGGAAACACCCAGGCTTCGTTTCCGGCTGTTCAAGTGGCTCATTTTGCAGGACAATTGCCCCGCACCATCATGCTGGACTCCACCTTTCATTTATTAGCCGCCAGCGGCCCGCCCACTCTTAGTTTGGCGCCTTCCCATTGGCCGCACGATTTGTGGCTTATCATTCGGAATTTGCTCGGCCAGCATGCCAGAATCTTTCTCGGCTTTGTACTGGCGCTCCTCGTCGTCGGGCGGTTGATGATTGAAAAGCGCAACCCGAGCAATGTCTTTGCCTGGGGCTTGATAATTTTCTTCATCCCCTGGCTTGGCGTGCCGCTTTACTTTTTATTTGGCGGTCGCAAATGCCGGCATCTCGTAAAGATGAAACTCGAGGTGAATAGCCTGGCCACCCAGCTGGCAACCGGGGTCTCAACCTGTACGCCTCCGTTGACTGGCACCCTCTCACCAGCCTCACCTCGCCGCAAGTTTGCGCAAAATTCTTTTAAACTCATTGGCGACGGCGTCGAGGCCTATCAGGTTCTGCGGGCGGAAATTGCCCGCGCGGAAAAGTCCATTTACCTCCAAACCTTCATCCTCGGACGCGATGAACCCGCCCGGCAAATCGTTGCCGACCTCACCGCGCGCGCCCGCGCCGGTGTGGAGGTAAAATTGCTCCTCGACGCCCTGGGTTGCTTCGGCGCCACCGGCCATTTTGTCGAACCACTTCGTCAGGCAGGCGGTCGCACCGCGCGCTTCATGCCTGTACTGCCGTTACAGACCAAAACCTCCGCCAACCTGCGCAACCATCGCAAGTTTGCCGTTTTTGATCATGACCGCGTCATCGTCGGTGGCCAAAACATCGACCATCGCTTCATTGACTCACACGATTCGCCGGAACTCTTTCTCGATTTTGGTGCGCAAATCGAAGGCCCTGTCGCCGCCGCCTTTAATCGCAATTTCATCAGCGACTGGTGCTTTGCCTCCGGCGATTCACCACAGAAATTTCAGGACTTGCTCGCCTATACCCCTGCCGCCTGCGGCACGGAAGCTGCCGAGGTTATATCCAGCGGCCCCGATGTCTCCGGCGACCCGTTGTGGGAGCGCCTGCTCATCCTCGTCCAACAATGCCAGCGCGAAATTACCATAGTTACGCCCTATTTCGTGCCCGATGAAGTGCTGTTTCGCTCCCTGATCATTCAAGCCCACTGTGGTCGGCGCGTCCGCATAATTGTGCCGGAAAACTCCAACCACATCATGGCGGATTTCGCGCGGCATTTCTACCTGCGCCAGTTGCACGATGCCGGCGTCGAGGTATTGCTGTACCGCCCCAAAATGATGCACGCCAAGCTTGTGTTGGTGGATGGCGAAGCCGCGCTGATGGGCTCCGCCAATATGGATATGCGCAGCCTCTTCGTGAATTTCGAAATCGGCGTCCTGCTCTCCACCCCCGGCCCTATTCGTGATTTAACGAACTGGACCAATGTACTCCTCCGCGATTGTGTGACCTATCTGGACTCCGGCCATGCAGGCGCTGGTGCCAACCGCCGAATCATGGAAGACTTCGCCCACTTGCTCGGCCCATTGCTATAGACCGTCGCTATTCCTGCGCACCAAACAATTCGTGCTGCGAAGCTGGCGCGGGTGCCGGCGTTGGCGAGTGCAAATGCCGCGGGGGCTTGGTAACTCTGGCCGATACCGCGCCCTCGCGTTCGCGCACAATCCGCTCGCAGATGGCGAGCACATGCATCTTCAGCCATTGCGCTGTGCTGCTTTCCGCCCGGTAATCCGCCGGACCATAGGCATGGATGCGGCCGGTCTGCAACAAGCTGTCGTTCTGGGCAAACTCCGCCGGGCTGGCCGGATCATAAACCGCATAAGTCTGCCCGCCATTGCGCCGCACCACGGAGAAAACCGGCACGTCGCTCGGCCCATCCGCCACGTAAATCATATTCTTGATCGGCACCCGCCGGTCTTCGGCCCGCACGACTGAGTTTACATCGATCGCCGGATTTTTGTTCGAGCCTTTGTTGATTTCAAAAATGAAGCGTGTCTTGATCGTGTTATCCACCATGACCCCGATTTGCGCGATTTCCCAGTCTGTGCCTTCGAGCGCCATTTCCTGCTGTCGGTTATAGTGCGGCGGCAGCGGGTTTTCCACAAACTCACAACCGTAAATGCCATCCACCTTGGGTGCGATGGCGCTGCCGCGGATCATCTCCGCCAGCCCCGTACTAATGATATAATGCTCCAGGCAAATCTCGTGGCGTGTAAATTCCGCCCTGCTGCGCGCCACTTCACGCAGATCATCCAAAAGCTTCGCCAGCCCTGGAAAAAATTTCAACTTCCCGCCCAGTTCCCGCAGCAAACGGTTATTCAACCCGCGCATCGGGCCGTTGCGTACATAACTTAGCAAGTGGTTCAGGTAAATCGTATCCTTGGACACATGCACTCCGCGCCGCGCATATACCTCCGGCAGCTTGTTTACCTCTGCCCAAAATTGCTGCTCATCCACCCCAAAATGCTCAAAAATCGGCGCCTGCATGTAGCCGGGTACCAGCGTCTTGTCAAAATCCCAGACGACGGCGACTATCTCGCGGCTCCGCAGGGTGTTGTCGTTTTCAGACATAATCGGTAGGGGCGTCGCTTGCGACGGCCCTGACTGTCACCTTAACCCACCCGCACATGCCTTTAAACAAAAAACCGCACACAGGCTTCCCTTCCCCTCTTATTTGCGCTAGGTTTACCAGCTTCCCTCATGGACATTCCGGCCATTGCTCCCTTTGCCAAGCGCCTCGCTGAGATCGACGCGCTCATGCAGGCGTCTGATTTCTATAGCAATCAGCGCCGGGCGGCGGAGCTTGGCCGTGAACATCAAAAGCTCACCGAGCTGGTCGCCCTCCATGCGAAGTTGACCCAGGCCGCCGCTGGCGTCGCCGAAAACGAAGCCCTCCTTGCCGACCCGGCCACCGACGCCGATTTGCGCACCCTCGCCGAAGAGGAGCTTGCTATTCTGCGGCCCGAGCTGCCCAAGCTGCACGAGCAAGCCATGCTCGCCATGTGCCCGCCTGACCCGGCCGACGCCCGCAACACCATCGTCGAAATCCGTGCTGGCACCGGTGGAGACGAAGCCTCCCTCTTTGCCGCCGAAATGTCCCGCCTCTATACCCGCTACGCCGAAACCCGCGGCTGGAAGGTCGAGCCGCTCGATTCCAGCCCGTCCGAAGCCGGCGGCTTCAAGGACATCACTTTCCTTATTACGGGCGACGACGTTTACCGCACCCTCAAGTGGGAAAGCGGCGTCCACCGCGTCCAGCGCGTCCCTGCCACCGAAGCCAATGGCCGCATCCATACCTCGACTGTCACCGTCGCCGTCCTGCCCGAAGCCGAGGAAGTGGATATCCAAATCAACCCCGAGGAACTCGAAATCACCGTCGCTCGCGCCAGCGGCCCCGGTGGCCAGGGCGTCAATACCACGGACTCCGCCGTGCAAATCATTCACAAGCCCACCGGCCTCA
>Ga0206910_1151_pt1 | contig 13369 bp, 4 predicted proteins | sample Alteio_BWOrgHeat_77_FD_152949 | JGI IMG/M metagenome (GOLD analysis project Ga0206910, IMG submission 152949) | Enriched cells from forest soil in Barre Woods Harvard Forest LTER site, Petersham, Massachusetts, United States -... | ecosystem: Environmental > Terrestrial > Soil > Temperate forest > O... | reverse complement strand
TGGCGTCAACGAAATAGCCGGCTGTCAACGTATTGGCGTTGCCGTGAGCCTGACTGACGTCCGCCGCGTTGTAGTGGAACACGAGCGGGATCGGTACTGGGAAGGTGGTCACGGGCTTCCCGTTGCCGTCCGTGATGCTGATCTGCATGATGGTGCCGGCGAAGCTGAACTGCGCGGGCCCGCCGGGGATGGGGAGATTGTTGGGCGCCGGCTGGATGTTGATGTTGACGATGCCGCCGGCGACGCCGGCGAGGGCGGCCGGCGGAACGACCATGCCGAAGTTGCCGGCGATGATGATGCCACCGGTGTTAGCTGAGACGCTGGCGTTCACCGGTACGGGCGCTGTTGCGCCGGTAAGCTGTTGGGTCTGGATAGCAGCTCCTGTCGTGATGCCCGCGGGCAGCACAAGCAACTGCGCTCCGGGAGGGAGCGGTATGTTGGGCGTGGGGGCGCCAACGGTGCTTGGCGCCGGAGCCGTGGTCCCGCCGCCGCTGCCAGCGTTTGCTGTGGGTACCGGCGTGGGGGCGGCAGCGGCGCAGGCGAAGGTGGCGGTTGGCGTGGAAAGAAGCCCGAGCTTGAAGTTCAGCGGAAATTGGACGCCGGAAACCGTTACGCATTGCGTTTGCAGCTCGAGGACATTGTTCTTGTTTTGGCCACTGGCGATGACCGCGTAGGACCCCGGCGCGACGTTCAACGAGTAGTTCGATCCACCGACGCTCGCTTTGGGATTGGGAGGTGCGCAGAGGTTGCAGCTGAGCGTGGTGTTGCCGACGATGGCGTACGGGTTATTGGCGCCAGCGATCTCGACGAGGACGGCTCCGCTGGTGACCTGGGTGTTCGAATCGTCGACCACAGTTCCGCTGATGGTTGTTGAGGAAGGCTGAACGAAGACGTTTGTGGTGGGGAAGTTGCCGCCGGCCGTGCCATTGACGGAGGTAACGGAGACGGAATTGAATCCGGTATTGGCTCCGCCCAGCGCGACCCACAGATCCCATTTGCCGGCGGTTACCGTCAGCATGTAGCTGCCGTCCGATTGGACGGGCGCGGTCATGGGCGAACACACGGGGCACTGCGCGATGACGGTAAGGTTCGTTGGATTGGCGGGCACGTTCGTGGTGCCACCAAGGTACACGTGGCCACTAATGACATCCTGGCCGCCTCCGGTCAGGGTGAGAGGGCCGAAGGGCTGAGACGCCGGACCCGTTCCGAAGCCGTTGGTGGCTTTGACTGTGAAGGTGTAGGCGGTATTGGGCGTCAGGCCGGTGACGGTTGCGCTGGTTCCCGTCGCTGGGGCGGTGATGCCTCCCGGCTGCGCGGTGACGGTATATCCGGTGATGGGAAGAGTGCCATCTGCTTGCGGAGCCGCCCAAGTGACATGCGCAGAAGTGCTGCTGGCGGAGGTGGCCACGACTGCCATCGGTGCACTGGGGGTGGTGGGCGTCCCGCCTGTATAGCCCACTCCCGCCGCCGCCGCGGAGCCCCCCTGGCTGTTCGCCGTGACCACTACCGTATAGGGACTGGCGGAAAGGCCGACGAGCGATGCAGACGTCAGCAGCCCTGGTAGCAGGAGGATAGGGGAGCCACCGCCGGGGTCAACCTCATAGTAGGTGACCGCGCCACCGCCGGAAGGCTGATTCCAGGTAACCAGCGCGGAACTGCTGGACTGGGCGTAGACGCCCACGTTCGTGGGTGTTGTGGGGAGTGCTCCGGAAGGGTTCGTGGATGTTGAAACTGACGGTAGGGATGCCGTTCCGAGGATGTTTCCAGTAAAGGTGGGCGTGATGGTAAAGGTGTAGGGGGTGGCGTCCGCCAGACCCTGAATCATGATGGTCGTCGCGCCTGTCGTCCAGGAGTATCCAAAGGGGTTGGGCATCGGCGTTGGCGTCACGGTGTAGTTGGTGACAGTTGTGGGGCTGCCAGGCGGCGTGAAGGCAAGGATCATTGAACCGTGGCCGTTGGCTGTGACGCTGGTAATCACAGCCTGATCGCCGATCGTTTTCGGCCTGGTCAATGTAGGCGTTGGGTCGGCCTTTACTGTTGGGCTGGCCGTGATGGTAGTCGTCCCGCCATGCGAAACCTGCGTGGCCTGTGAGGTTGCCGTTGGCGGTGGTGGCGCCGGCACTCTGGTGGGTGGCACAGGAGTGGCGGCCACCGGATGCGACACGGGCGTAGCTATGCCGCCAACGATGGGAGTGGCGGCGGACACCGGGTTGGCGAACGCTATAGCCAGAACGGTCAGCGTGACGAGGCCTCCTCGCAGGCCCGCGCGGATGGCGGGCAGCCGTCCAGTTCCTTGCAGGAGCTGACCGGCAGCCTTGACTAACTGCTTTTTAAACCCGTCCTGAGCCCGTCTCAACAATCCCTCCGAAAACCGGTGCACACCGCGAACGATGCAGGACCCCGGAGTTCAGCAACGCTGAACCGGACCGAATCCTAACAAAGCGTATTCACGATGCCCTCCAGGGGCTCCGCGGCTCACCGTAACGGGCTATGAATGGGGGTTCCATTCCAGAAGACTGGGCCGATCTGGTGTAAGCGGCTGCCATCCTGCTCGGGAAAGAGAGGAGGTTAGGCATGCAAAAGAATCCCGAAGAGCCGGCGCGGGCCGAGCAGTCCCGGCAGGAGCAAGAGCTGGCTGAGCTCTACCAACGCCCGCTCCCTGCGCGCCAGCGTCGCGAAGGTTTGCGCCGCTTGGGGAAACGCTACCGCCGATGGCTGTAGCGAGCGTTCCCGCCACAGTGCGGGCTCACTCCGAAAGCGCTCGTGTGGCCGACGCGAGGGTACGCCCTCACCGAGCTTCTCCCAGCCGGGAGAGAAACAATACGGAACCCAGCCCGAAACAGGTAGTCATCGCCCCGCAACCACAGCAGATGGCAGACGAGGTGACCGTCTTTGAAGCGGAAATCATCTCCGACGAGCGGCGCGAGGTTGAGGTCACGGTGCTTGAAGCTGGGCTCTCCAAAATGGGCTGGTTCTACACGCCGCACCTCCTGGAGAGCAGCGTCGCCCAATTCGACGGGGCTCGCGCGTTTGCCGATCACCCATCCCCCAACGACCGGCCGGAGCGGTCCATTCGGGATGTCGTCGGCTACTACCACTCGCCCCGCTTCGTGCCCGCCGCCGACCGTCCAGCCCACATAAGAGCCACGCTGAAGGTCATGGAGAGTGCCGCTTGGCTGTGGTCGCTGATCCATGAATCGGTCGCGGAGGGGCATCCGGACCTGATCGGCCTGTCCGTGGATTACGTCGGCCGAGTCCGAAACGCACAGCAGGACGGTCGTGACGTGCGGCTTGTCGACGCAATTCAGCGTCTGTTCAGCGTGGATGTGGTGACCCGGCCGTCGGCTGGCGGTCGTTTCGAGCACATTCTGCACAGCGAGGTCCCGCCCGAAGAAATCGATGACAACAGTAATGACGAAGAAGGAGATTTGGAGATGGCCAACATAACCACGCCGGGAACCGTGGAGAGCGCAGCGGACCACGCTGAGGTCACGGAAGCTGAGCGCATTGGGAAAGCCGATATGACGGACATGGCGGCCGCGCGCGACGAGGTTCAACGAATATTGACCGACCTCCAGCAGCAGCGCCGGGTTCTGGAGGCGGAGCGAGCCATCGAGCGCGAGCTCTCCGGTGCAGCACTGCCCGACGCGGTGGCGCTCAAGCTTCGCAAGCGATTTCAAGCCGCTATTGACGCCGGATCGCCTCCCGCGCCCGCAAGCATTCGTGAGGCGGTTGACGAAGAACGAGACGTTCTGGGAGAGCTCGCGGCGGCGGGTTTGATCCAAGGCATGGGCTTCGAGAAGGGCGCCAGCACCATTCTGGCAGGCCGGGGCAAACTGCAGAAGCTCCAAACCGCGCTGGACCAGCTGTTTGATGTGGATGTGGCCGAGTCCGAACGCGTGCCGACACTGTCCGGCATCCGCGAGGCATACATCTTGGCTACCGGCGACAGCGCTCTGCACAGCTTTGGGCCAGCCACCTCGCTGGAGGAATCGCTGGTTCGCGAAGCGGAAGTCACGACCGCCAGCTTCTCGTTCCTGCTCGGGACCTCCATGAACAAGCGGCTCCTCAAGGATTACCAAGCTTGGCCAGCTGAGTGGCGGCGCTTCTGCAGCGAAGTGCCCATCAAGGACTTCAAGCAACAGGACCGGATTCGGTTGGGCGCGTTCGGATCGCTCAGTCAGGTGGCCGAAGACGCGCCATACACCGAGCTGACCCTGACAGACACGAGGGCCATCTATCACGCGGCGAAGTACGGCAACATCGTTGCGGTCTCACGCGAAGTGATCGTGAACGATGACCTGCACGCGGTACGCCAGATTCCGGCGAAGCTGGCGGTGGCGGCCGCTTACACCTTAGCCGAATTCGTGTACGGATTCCTGTCGACCGGCCGGACCGCCTTTATCTACGACGGCCAGACGCTGTTTGACGCTGCCGCCGGCCCTTATAACCACGGCCACAACCGCAGCGCCGCGGCCCTGTCCAGCCAGGCGATGCAGACCGGTGTCACCACCATGAAGGAACAGACCAACCTGGCCGGAAAGCGCATTGGCCTCAAGCCGTCCTTCCTGGTGGTCCCGCCGGAGCTGGAGTTCCAGGCCATGACCATCGTGAAGAGCGGCGGGCTGCCAGGCGGCAACTTCAACGACATCAACCCCATGCTCGGCTACTGCGAGGTGGTGGTGAGCCCGCAGCTGGTGAATGCGCTGGAGTGGTACCTGGTGGCCGACCCGCGCATGGTCGATACGGTGGAGGTCGGTTTCGTTGGCGGCCAGGTCAACCCTGTCCTGCTGGTCCAGGACAGCCCGCTGATGGGTCTCAACTTCACCCAGGACGTGATTTCCTACAAGATTCGCCATGAGTATGGCGGCGCTGTGGTGGATTACCGCGGGTTCTACTCGGGCGGGGACTGACGCTAGTAACGAGTAACGAGTAACGAGTAACGAGTAACGAGGCAACAACCGTGTGTCATTCTGAGCGGCGAGCGAAGAATCTCCCCTATGGATGTCGGGAAGCTCGCTCGTCGCTTCAGGCGGCTTGTCCCCGCGCTCGTCCGGCCAGCGACAGCGATGCATTGCTCTTGCCCAGCGCAGGGGCACAAGCCCCCGCGCTCCGGAATGGTTCGACCGGCCTCCGGAATCAACTTCCAAACAAGGAGAACCCATGTATCTGGATGAAGCGCAGCACCTGCTGGTGACTAGCGGTGGGAAGTTCTATACATCTATCTCTGCCGCGGGGACAACCGTCGTCAAGCCGACGGCCGGCCGGTTGGCGCGGCTGATTGTTCTGGGCAGCGGTGGGACGTTGGGTAACGTCACCGTTCACGACAGTCCGGATGCCAGCGGGCCTGTTGTCTTTGGGCCGACGACACCCGCCGCTGGGCAGGTCGTCGAGCTCCAGATTCCCTGCAGCGCGGGAATTACTGTAGTGACTGCGGCTGCTACAGCGCTGCTCGTGACCTACTCATAGGCTGCCTGGATGGCGAATAGGCGGCATTCCAGGCAACGGATAGCCCTCACCTCGGTCCTCTCCCAAGGGGATACGAAGTTCAGCCCGACAGCGGCGGTGAGCAACAGGAGTAAGGAAGCGCCCTTCCTTTGCCCTCTCCCGCTGCGGGTGATGCTTGTGGGCAACGAATAGCCCTCACCCTGCCCTCTCCCGCTGCTGAAGGCGAGGGTGATGCTTGGGGGCAGCCAATAGCCCTCACCTCGGTCCTCTCCCAATGGGAGAGGAAGTTCAGCCCGACAGCGGCGTGAGCAACAGTAATAAGGAAGCGCCCTCACCCCTGCCCTCTCCCGCTGCGGCAGGCGAGGGTGATGCTTGGGGGCAGTGACTAGCCTTTTAGTTCGGTCCGCTCCCAATGGGAGAGGAAGTTTCTGGAAGGGGCGACGTGCCACACGAATGACCAGGCGCCCTCACCCTGCCCTCTCCCGCTGCGGCAGGCGAGGGTGATGCTTGGGGGGAGCGAGTAGCCAGGGGAAGCCACTTAACAGAAGGGAGAAACGACGCATGCTGCTGGGTGATATGGAGCTCGCGGTCCGGCAGGACCTGAATGATCTTGATGCGACGCAATACCGGTGGCCCGCTGCTGTGCTGGATCGCTGCATTGCTCGGGCGCTGCGTGAGTACTCGTTTGTGTGGCCGCGCATTCAGGGCATGGTCATGTCCTGTTTGGCGGGCGTCCGGGCGTATCCGCTGCCGGTTCCGTCCGCGCTGGCCGCTCCCGCGGCTCCGGCACTGAGTCTGGGCCTTGGGGCGAGCATGCTTCCGGCGGGCCCGCTGTACGTTCGTGTTTCAGCCGCGACACTCAACGGCGAATCGGCGCCTTCCGTTGAAAGCCAGATGACGTTGGCTTCCGCCGGCGAGGCAGTCGCAGTGGACATCCCGGCGGTGGCCGGAGCTGTCGTCTACAACGTCTACGTTGGAGCCGCGGGGGGGGGCGGGGAATCCTGGAATGGCAAGACGAGCGCCAGCGGACCCGCCGCCTACACGGTTACCTCGCTGGCGCCGAGCCCGATCGGCCCGCTGCCGGCGACGCCCGGCGGACTGCCGCTGCTTCTCTCCGAGCCGGTGCCGTCAATCGAAGCGTGGTGGGCCGAGTCGGTGGAGTTTCCAGTCGGCTGCTGGCCACCGCGCTTCGTGCCGTTCGAGGAGCAGGGCGGCCTGTTCATTCTGAACCTGGATGCCGATCGCATTCCCGGCCCTACGCCGGGGCAAGTGATGAACGTGCTGTACGCGGGCAGCCACCAGCTTGACGCGATCGGGTCGACCATTCCGGAGCAGGACTGGGACGTTGTCGCCCTCGGCTCCTACGGCTACGCCTGTCTCCAGTACGGCCTTCCGGCGTCGGACAATTTTCATTTTCAGGACGGCGAGATGCGCGACCAGGTGGACGACACGATGGTCCCCAAGATGTGGCGTCAGAACGGTCTGGACGCGCTCAATTCGTTTCGAGCCAAGCTTGAGGAGATCCGCCGCCGCCGTGACTTCGCTGCCGCGGCGGTGGCCCACTGGGGCGACGTGCCGCGGCGATGGGATCGGCTGTGAGTGGCGAGTAATGAGTAACGAGTAACGAGTAATGAGTAGCGAGTAACGAGTACGCCTTTTGGTGGTGCTTACGTCTCGTTACTCGAATCTCGTTACTCCGTTTACCTACTGATTCCAGGTCACGGGGCTGTTGCCGGAGTAGTGCACCCAGTAGGCCATCCCCGGGCTGAGGTTGGTCAGGTTGTTGAGAGCTGCGTGGTTAGGATCGGCAAACCAGAGCTGGTAGCCGTTCACCGGATCGAAGCCTTCAACGATATCTACGCCACCGAGACCGGACACATTCGTCAAGCCAGCCACGACCGTTGGTGGCTTTGACGTTGGCTGGCCGTAGCCCACCAGGTTCCAGCCGGGATTCAGGTTGACGTTGTATGGTCCAGACGCGACGTTGGTAAGCGCCCCGGCCTTGGTCATATGGACCCAGTAGCCCTGCATAGCCTGCAGGGTAAGTAGGTCGTTCGAAGACGCCGCGGTGGGGTCGGTCGAATAGCGTGTTAGGCCGCCCCTTGTTTGATCGAAGCCGAGGATCGTGTCGAAGGCGCCGGAGATTGAGGGCACGTTCGCTGCCCCGCCACCAGCTGGGAGGGCTTGGTTTGAGTAGGCGGGCAGATAGAGGCCCCAGCCTGCTGGCAATTGGCGCGGAGCTTCGAAAGACACTGCGTTTGTGGTGTAGTGCACCTTTACGGAGTTCCCGTTCCAGGTGAAGGTTGAGCCCTCAGCCATGTTGCTGAACGTCCCGGTCAAGGTTCCGGCGTGAAGAAAGGTGTACGCCGCTCCTGGCGCCAAGCTCGTCTGGGCCGTTGGAGCCGCGTGTCCTGCAACTGGGCTATGAGGCAACGGATTGGCGCCTGCCAGCGACTGCAGCGGCACCACATAGGGCGCCAACTCGTTCAATGCCGAAACAAATGTCGTTATGTTGGCCGACCCCGCATTCAGCGCGAGGACGTCCACAGTATTGTCTCCGCTTATGTCGACCGCGTCGTCGGCGATCGAAGAGTTGGCTGCTGTCAACGAGCCGCTGATGTTCAGCTCACCGACGACAAACAGCTTCGCGGAATCATCAAGTGAAATGTCCTTGAGGTCGCCCTCCGTGATGAGGGTCCCGCCCGACGTATCCGTCACGTCAAGGCTTGGGAAATCGCCCACGAGTTCCAGGACGGTATTAGGGCCGGCGGGCGTAATGCTGCCGGTGAAGGGCCCGCTCCCAGAGATGACTTGCTTTGTGCCATCGGCAAGCGTAATTGCCCCTTCGCCGTCCACGGTACCCTGGAACACCGCGCCGCCGGGTGGTGATGAAGCGATGGTGAGATTGCCGTTGCTGCCGAGATACACGTCCGCCTTCCCGCTATCGTCGGATTGAAGACTGCGGATGGTTTCGGTGTGGCCATCGAGGCAGAGACAGCTCCCAGATTGGCCGACGCCAGAGATGTCTACGGCACTATTTGGACTGAACGCGCCGTCGGCGAGAGCGTGGAGGCTGTTTCCATTGTTGATCTCAGTTGTGCCGCTGTAGGTGTTTGCACCTTTGAGGTAGATGATTCCGTGCACCGGCACCAATTGAGTCCGGAGACCGCCGGCGCCTGTCAGCGCAAGGTCAATTTCTGCGTTGTGTCCCCCGTCCGCCACGGCTAAGACCCCCCCACCTGTCAGTGAGATCGACGCCCCAGTGATCGTCAGGGACGTGTCGCAGGCACAAACATAGAGCGTAATTCCCGACAGATTGGCGATATCGTTGTTGCTCGGGTTGGCCGTGTAGATGCTTCCAAACGAGAGTGTGGCGCCATTGCTGGGGATCTTGGCTGGATTCCAGTTGGCGCAGGTGGACCAGTTGGTGTCCGCGCCCGCGGCAACCCAGTCCAGCGTTTCGCCGGCCGCCGCGACCGGACAGGTCGGCGTCGTCAAACAGGGGACGGGATATCCGAAGAAGGTCCCGAAGAAGGCCCCTTCCACTTCGGTGGCGTTGATATTCACGATCTTGGTACCCGTGCCGGTCACGCAGCCGCTGCCGTCCATCGGCGGCGGGCCGGAGGTTGATGCCACGACAGCATCCTTCTGATTGGCAGCGTTAGCGAAGTTGATACCTGAACCCGTGACGGGTGATCCGAGATTGGGTGTGTTTACTGGGTGCACGAACCCGGAGCCGGCCAACGAAGTTTTGCCGGCGATAGCGATGCCCGCGCCGGGCACGGCCTGAGCAGGGATGAGGACCTGAGCGAATCCCCCGACTTCCGTGCCGTTGGTGGACACTGACCCGGCAACGGTGGTGTTCGCTGGAGAGACGGCGATCTTTACACCAGTGACAGAATTCCCAGCGGTTGTATCGACTACTGTCGTCGATTCGGAGTTGAATGCCGCGGCGCCGCTCTGTACGCCAACTCCGTCATATTTGACGCCGCCGTTGACGATGAGTGTGAAGTTGCCGCTGCCATCCGCGGCGCCGCCGAAGAAGCAGCCGGCGCCGGTGGTTATGGTGGCCTTGCAGCTGATCAGATTCACCTGCTCGTGCGGCACCGGCGTGGTTCCGTTCAACACCTGCCCGCTGACGCTGACGATGCCCGGCAGTGTGAAATTGACTGTGGGGTTCGCGCCGGATATGACGGTTGAGGGGAAGTCCGCGGCGTCATTTGCGATGCTGGCCGTCTTGTAGTCCACTTCGACCGTGTAGGTCCCGGGAACCATTTGGCCCGTCATGTAAGCGCCGCTCGTGATTGGCGCAGATTGGAGCGCGATGTAGCCGCCCCGCGGGTTCTGCAAGCGCAGCATGAAGTTGACGGACCCGGAGATGATGGCGACCCCGCCAGGAATAGTGACGCTTCCAGAGACACTATTGGTGGTAGCAGCTGAGGCGTACACGATGACGCCTGGGACGGCCCCTCCGGTGGCGTTCACCAGCGTGGTGGCCGTGGAGCCATAGGTGCTGCCGGTGGCTGCAGGCAGGACATAGAGGTCGACCTTGCTGGCAGCCACGCCTGTGGTGAAGGCGCCGCTGCCATCGGTGGTGGCAGGCGGGACGAAGGCGCAAGCGTCGCAGGCGCCGGAGACCGCAACACCCACAATGGGCGTGGTGGTACTCGCCAGGTAGACGTGCCCGCTGATGATGTTGAAGGTGGCGTCAGCGGGGATTGCGGTTGCCGTGGACGAGGCGGCGGGGCCGCTGCCACTGGCGTTGGTGGCCACAACAGCGAAGGTGTAGGAGGTGCCGGCCGACAGTCCGGTGAGGATGGCGGAGAGTGTGTTCGAGACGCCCACGGTTGTGCTCGCGCCGCCGGGGGATGCCGTGACAGTGTAGGTGCCAATCGGACTGGTGCCACTACTGTTGGGCGCAAACCAGCTCACCTGGGCGGAGCGGTAGCCGGCTTTGGCGGTGACCCCGATGGGGGCGGTCGGCAGTGGGGTGGGAACGGTGTAGTTGGTGAACCCCTGCGAGCCGGGGCCAACCAGGTTGCCGGCAACGACGTAGACGAAATACTGCTGCCCGGCGGTAACGCCTCCGGCAATGGTGATGGTGGCCGCCAGCGTGCTGCCGCTCACGGTAGTGCTGCCGGCGAGCCCGCTGCAGGAGTTGTTGACGCACAACTGCGCGGATGCTGTGTAGCTGGTGATGGTGCCGCTGCCGCTGCTGGCGGGCGCGACCCAGGTGACGGCGATGGTGCCAGAGGCGGCGCCTGTGCTGGCATGGACATTCAGGGGAGCGCCCGGCGGCGTTCCAATGCCAACGGCGCTTGTGGGGGCTGAGGAGGTAGAGCCAACGCCGTTATTCGCCGTGACGGTGAAGGTGTAGCTGCCGGTAGGCAGCGAGGTGAACGTCGCCGAGGTGGTGGCCGTCCCCACCGTGGTTTTCGTGGCGATGGGCGGGCTCATGGTGATGGAGTAGCCGGTGATGGCGCTGCCGCCGTCCGTGCCGGGAGCGTTCCAGGTAACCGTGGCTGAGCCGGCGGTAGAGTTGGCGGACACAAACGCCGTCGGCGAACTGGGAGCCGTTATTGCGCCCGGAGTGAAGCTGGCGCTGGTCGCGGCCGTGCTGGTGCCGGCGTTGTTGTTGGCATAGACAGTGAAGGTGGTTGGCGTCACGGCAAGGAAGACCACATTGAAGCTGGAGAAGGCGGCGCTATTGGTCAGGACAGTGCTCGCAGAGGAATAGGTCATGGTGTAGAAGGTCACCTGAGAGCTGCCAGCGCTGGCAGGGGGGCCGTAGAAGATCCAGGCTCTGGTGCCGCGCTGGGAATCGGACGTGTCACCGCCGAACACTTGCAGGTTGGTCACGGGGCCTGGCGGTGTTCCAGCTGCCGGCGAGGTAGTGACGGTATTGGAGGGCGAACTGACACCGTAGTTGCTGGCGTGGTCTATGGCTTGCACGAGAAACGACGCCGGAACGCCGTCGCTGAATCCATACATGGTGGTACTGGTGCCGAAGGCGGTTGTTGATGTAAACGGACGGCTGGCGCTTAGCGCTGTGAGGTTGTAGTACAGTATGCCGCCGGTTCCGGTGGTCACCGGGGCAGCCCAAGAGAGGCTGATGGCGCCGTGGCCAACGGAGGTCGCGACGACGCTCGTGGCCGCGCCAGGAGCGCCCGCGCCGGAGGCAACCTGAACAGAATTGGATGGAGCCGACGCTGCGCTGGGTCCGTCGGTTGCGTCGGTGGCCGTCACCGTAAAGAAGTAGGTGTTGTAGTAGGCCAACCCACTGAAATCCACCGATGTGGTGGTGGAGCTGACGGTCAGCGTCTGGATCGCCGAGCAGTTATTGCAGATGTAGGCAGCAATGGAGTAGCCGTCCTGCGTGGCGCTGGCAGAGCCCGGTGTCCAGGTGACGGTGGCCGACGCAACTCCGGGCGTGGCGATGACGTTGATGGGGACGCCGGGGCTGGCGTGGGGGCGCGTCTTGGCCGGCGGTGTTGGGGTTTGATGAGTGGTGAGCGTGCTCGAAGCGGTGGATTTGGGTGTTGGCGTGGCCGCCACCGGGCCCGTTTTGGTTGGAACCGGCGAGGAGATGATTGGTCCAGTCGATGGGGTTCCGGCGGCGGACGCGGGGGTCACGAAGCCGGTTCCGAGCAGCGTGGCCAGAAGAGCCACGGAAGCCAGACGGCGCATACGGAATGCGGATGTCATTGCCCGTACTCTGTTGCGACATCTCATGACAAGGGAGTGCCCCGGCGTGCGCGCAACTACCTCGGACGGTTCATCCACTCTCATCTCTGCCTCCACACGTTGTCCTTCTGAGTACGCTAAGCGACAGCGGGCGCGGCGCGCATCCCTAGAAGTTGGTATTTGCGGCGCCGCAGTAGGTATTTCTTCTGAGTTAGTTGCGAGCCACGGCGGCCGGTCACCCGCTTGAGCGAACGTTGGGAAAGCGCAGCCGGATGCTCCGCCCCTCTTTTTAGGTCGCTACTGCATCCAGGTAACTGGGCTCGCACCGCTGTAGTGCACCCAATACGCTTCGCCAGGATTGAGGACAGGCAGGTTGTTGAGAGCTGCTCGGTTTGGATCGCTGAACCACATCTGGTAGCCCTGGATTGGATCGAAGCCTTCGACGATGTCCACGCCGCCCGGACCGGCCACGTTTGTTAGGCCCACGGAGACGGTTGGCGGCGTTGTCGTTGGTTGGCCGTAGCCGACCAGGTTCCAGCCGGGGTTGAGCGTGACGTTGTAGGGTCCGGCCGGGATATTTGTCAGGGCCCCGGCCTTGGTCATGTGTACCCAATAGCCCTGCATGGTTTGGAGAGTCTGCAGATCGTTTGACGCAGCTGAGTTAGGGTCGGTTGAGTACTTGTCGAAGCCGCCCTTGGTCTGATCGAAGCCGAGGATGGTGTCGAACACTCCCGAGATCGAGGGCACGTTAGCGGCTCCGCCAGCGGCTGGCAGGCTTTGATTTATATAAGCGGGAAGATAGAGGCCCCAGCCCGCGGGCAACTGGCGTGGAGCTTCTAGTGAGATGGAATGAGTCTGGTAGTGGACAAGGACATTGGTCCCGCCCCAATTGAACGTCGCTCCTTCGACCAGATTGGTGAACGTTCCGCTGATTGCGCCGAGCACATCCAGAATGGGGTACTCGCCGTTGCTAGCCGGAGTTCCGGGCGGGGTGCTGGCTCCGAGGGTGCAGGAGACGAACGTCGCGGAGCCCCCTACACGGATCGCGGGATTTGCGTTCGAGTCATCGTCAATAGACGAGTTTGAGCAGCTGAGGTTGGTAATGAGGTCGAACGGGACGAAGCCATGCACCACGAAGTTGGCCCCACCCGCGAGCGTGAGGTTGTTGAACGTCGCGGTGGATACGTCGATCTCTCCCCCAAAATTAGCGACGAGGTTGGTAGCCGGAAAGCCACCG
>Ga0206910_1067_pt2 | contig 13394 bp, 19 predicted proteins | sample Alteio_BWOrgHeat_77_FD_152949 | JGI IMG/M metagenome (GOLD analysis project Ga0206910, IMG submission 152949) | Enriched cells from forest soil in Barre Woods Harvard Forest LTER site, Petersham, Massachusetts, United States -... | ecosystem: Environmental > Terrestrial > Soil > Temperate forest >... | reverse complement strand
GCATCGGCAGGATCTTCAAAGCCCCAATGCGCGCTGACAGGTTGTCCCGGCCACACAGGACAACTCTCTTTCGCACGGTCGCACACCGTGATCACAAAATCCATCGGCTGCCCCTGAAACTCTTCCCAGGATTTCGAGCGTAGGCCTTCCGTCGGATATTTCGCATCTTCCAGCACTCTCAGAGCCAAGGGATGAACGTATCCCGAAGGCTTGGCCCCTGCGCTGAGCGCCTGGAACCGTCCTTTTCCAAGCTGGTTCAAAATGACTTCCGCCATCTGGCTCCGGCAGGAATTCCCCGTACAAAGAAAAAGGACACGTTTCATGGCTTCGCTCCTTAACAACGCTTCGCTTTCAGTCGTTTTTCCAATCGCTTCATATCGCAATGCAGTTCGTCGACTTCATCAAAACATCCTTTCAAGCACTGAATAAGCCCCCGATGGAATTTCCCATCCGTTGGAGTCAGCGAGTAGTATTTCCAGAGGCCCTGTTTTCTGACTTGGACGAGATTCGCTTCTCGGAGATACGCTAAGTGTCTCGATACTTTGGACTGTGGAAGATGAAGAATGTCCAGAAGGTCACAAACGCACAATTCGCCCCGCGTCAGCACATGGAGAATTCGCAGACGGGTTTCGTCCGCAAAAGCCTTAAACATGCGATCAATGTTGTACTGGGGGGTCATACTATATTTGCCTATGCAGATATATTATCAAATAGAAAGGCGGGGTTTTATGACGTTCTTTTTCGGGATGCTCAGAATGCATCCCCGCGTATTGGGAGCGCGACGAACAGCAGCCGCCTCGATACCATGACGAAAAAGAGTTACGCTAAAGGCTGGAGCGACATCTAACCTTTGTCTCCATTGTGAGGCTTTATGAAAGAGAGCATCCACCGATTTATGTCTGACCGAAGAGTTATGACCGCGCTTTTACTACCCCTCCTTGCCGTGACCATCGGGTTGGGGAGCGCTGTGTATCGGACCACTTCGGAAAGAACATCCATTAAAAAAGACGCCAGCACCGTCAACAGCATTCAATATGGGCTTTTGTCCGTGGATCTCTGGAAAGACCGCATTTCAGAGATTGTGTCGGGAGACATGGGAGATTTTGCGCTCAGCCCGGGGCAGGAAAATGATTTAAAAAAAGTGATCGCGAATGTCCTCCAGGCGCTCATTACAGAAACGGACGGGCTGCTTCATAAGCGTCGGAAAACACTCTCCGAAAAAATACAAAAAATAATCATTAATTCGTTCATCGACATGAGCGATATCCGCAAAAGAGTGCCTGCGCTCACGCAATCCATTATCGATGAAATGAAAAAACCAAGCAATTCCAGAAAGCTAAAACATTTGGCACAAACTCAACTCGATAAATATGCGGCACTCTCCTATGACAATAATCGCGACCCCGGCCCTTTAAATCGGATTCTGGTCAAATATCAAACAACGTCCCCCGAGGAATTTAATACAAAAACGGAAGGGATGATCCGTTCGCTGGAACATCAGGCGGCCGTCTATAACTACGCGATGTTAGGCAGTGCGGCGTTATTTCTGGGGGTATGGTGGAGTGTGAGAAAAGATTCTTCCTTGCAGAAACTTTTATACACGTTCGCGGCGGCCTTTGCCTTTGTATTTTTGATCACGGCGGTCACGACACCCATGATGGAGATCGATGCCAGAATCAACAAAGTGGATATCTTATTGGTCGGAAAGCATCTGGTATTTCAAGACCAAGTTCTCTTCTACAGAAGCAAAAGCATTCTTCAGGTCGTCAAAACCATGCTGGATGCCGGCGGGGCTGATTCTACGCTCGTAGGTCTGCTCATATTAACGTTCAGTATTCTTTTCCCTATCATGAAGTTAATCTCCAGTGAAGGGGTCCTTCTGGGTGGAGACAAAATAAGAAAGAATCCATGGACTCATTTCTTTGCGTTTAAATCGGGCAAGTGGTCCATGGCCGATGTGATGGTCATTGCCATCTTTATGGCCTACCTGGGTTTTGACGGAATTCTCAACAACCAGCTTCAAAGCCTGAATATTAAAACCGATACGTTGGAATGCATCTCGACCAGCGGCACGACTCTCCAGCCTGGATTTATTTTGTTTGTGGCGTTTGTTATTTTTGGGATGTTCCTTTCTTTCATACTCGAAAGAATAGTTCTGGAGGATGATCATGTTCGATAAACTATTACCGGGGGTTCAGCATCTTCACAATCTGCATCCCCTGACGGTCCATTTCCCTATTGCCTATTTAATAGGGGCCGCGTTGCTCTATGGGTCGTCCTGGATGTGGCCGGACGACAAGCGAGAGTGGGCAGCTTATTGGTTCTTGATGCTGGGATTCGTGGCCTGCAATGTCGCAGTGGCGACCGGCTTTTATGCGCTGTGGGAAGTGGCCCTTTCCAATTCGGTACAGCAGCACTTGGTGTCCCCTCATATGACCTGGATGGTCGCCACGTGGATTATCACAACTGTCCTGACGGCTTGGGCGGTGGCCGACAGACCCTTTCCGCGTGCAGGCCGCGGGGTCTTCTTATTTTTATTCCTGATCTTGTTGATTGTCATGACGCGCGGGGCCGACTACGGCAGCCGGCTTGTGTTTGATTACAACGCCGATGGAAACGCTGTTTCCCACCCGCTCCGCTATTCAAAGTAATGAACCGGTGGGCAATGATGCGAAAGACTTCTATTTCGTTAGGACGACATGCGCGGCAGCGGGAGTGCTTTGGTATTCGCTGCATCGGTATCCGAGTTCGGCGAGATTAAGACCGGAAAGTAGGTTTTCGCCGGACCCCAAAAGGATCGGGCGAACCACGAGATGCATTTCATCCACGAGCTTCTCTTTCAAATATTGCCGGACCGTCGAGACGCCGCCGCCCAGTCGAACATCTTTTTCTTTCGCGGCTTCTTTCGCCCGGCGCAGCGCGTCATGAATTCCTTCCGTCACAAAATGAAACGTGGTGCCACCCTTCATCTCAATCGACTGGCGAGGATATTGGGTCAAGACAAAGACCGGCACATGGTATGGAGGCTCATCGCCCCACCAGCCTTTCCATTTTTCATCCGGCCACGGCCCGCGCACGGGACCAAACATATTTCGGCCGAGGATCCAAGCGCCGATATTCTCAAAACCACGCGCTGCAAATTGATTGTCTAAACCGGTGGCCCCTCCCTCTTTCCCGTGCATCTTCTGCCATACCTGGGTTGGGAAAAACCATTCCATGAGAGCCATCCCACCAACGCCGAGGGGATTCTTAAGATCCTGATGCGGTCCCGCACCGAAGCCGTCTAACGACATCCCAAAACTTGCAACGCGCAATTTTCCCATGTTAGGCCACCTTCAGTGCTGTTTCGAAAAATTCTTCCACCAGTTCGCGGATGCGGCTGGCTTCTTTCGCTTGGTGGACTTGGGTGCGGAGCTGACTGCCATTGCGGATGCCGTGAGAAAAACACGTGGCGAACTGTTTCATTTTCCCGGCCGCTTCGGGCGATCCTTCTTCAACCAGCATGCGGTAATAGGTACTCATAATCTGATATCGGTCTTTGTCCGTCGGCTGGAAATAATGGCCGGTGTTTATATATTCCTGAATCTGACGAAAGATCCACGGATTTGCCGCGGCTGCACGTCCGATCATGACCGCGTCACATCCAGTTTCCTGCACCATACGCACGGCATCTTCGGGACCTTGGATATCGCCGTTGCCGATAACCGGGATTTTGACCGCCTGCTTGAGAATGGCGATCCGCTTCCAATCCGCATGCCCGCTATAGCCCTGCTCGCGCGTGCGCGGATGCAGCGCAACGGCCTGCAGTCCTTCCTCTTCCGCAATTTTTCCCATCTCCGCCATGACGAGCTCTTGATCGTTCCAGCCGGCACGGAATTTCATGGTGAGAGGAATCTTCAAAACCCGGCGGCAAGCGCGGACCAATTGGCGTACGAGCCCGAGATCGCGCAAACAGGCGGAACCGCCATTGTTGCGCACGACTTTTTTCACCGGACAACCGAAATTGATATCGACGGCATCAAAACCAAGGTCCTGGCAAATCTGTGCCGCCTCGGCCATGACGACGGGATCGGCGCCGAAGAGTTGGGCCGAAATCGGATGCTCTTCGGGCTCGAAGCTCAGGTATTTAAAGCGTTGCGCGTTACGGCTCTCCCCCCGGCCGCCGTCGGTCCCTACCACCCCATGAGAGCTGGTGAATTCGGTCATCATTAGGCCGCAGCCGCCTTGCGCGCGAATCAGCCGACGAAAGACGGTGTCCGTGACGCCGGCCATTGGCGCCAAGATCGTGGCCGGAGCAATTTTTACCGGGCCAATGTGAAAGGTGCTAGGAAAAGAAATGGGCGTCGTCATACGTTTATTAATTTTTTCACCTTATTATCGAACCTCGCGATGAACGTGCATTTTTGGCATAGGTCTTCGACGAGAATTCCGTTTTGAAACCCTTCACGCATGGAGCGGGCTCGCGTGCTCTCAATTATATCATCGATCGTTTGCGTGCCGCAGTTCCCCAAACGGATGACGCCTTCCTTATCCAAACAACAGGGCACGACCGTTCCATCGGCCAGAATTCCGATATGAGACGATAATCCATGGCAAAATCCTTGTGTGCTGCGAATCGGCTGACTGGGATGCGGCCACTGAAACCGGCTGTCAAAATGCAGATACGCGCGCCCTTTGATTTTCACGCTCTTCTTCCATCGCACATCCGAATTATTCACAAACTCCACGCGAAGGCCCTGCTTGATTTTCTCGAGCATTCGGGTATTCGACGCCTGCGCTTCTGCCACCCCTTGGTTCCAAAGCCGATAGTTGATGTACAGGTCGGGGCGCTCTCGAAGAGCGCGCTCGGTAAAATCAAAAATAGTTTGAAGATACCGCGAATTGTCCTCGTCAGGAAAATTGGATTCGAAACTCTGAAGTGAGAAATTGATTTGCTTCAAAGCGGGACTCCGGAGAGCCTTCGCTCGTTCTTCGTTGAGCAACATGCCATTGGTGGTCAAATTCACGGGCAAACCGAGAGTCTCGCAATAGTTCAAATAAGCATCAAACTCGGGATGAAGGAGGGGTTCCCCCATGAGATGAAAACACACTTCGTCCGTAAGAGGAGCCACCGCGCGAGCTACTTTCTTGAAGAGCTCCGGTTCCATAAACCGTTTTTCGCGGTCCACTTCCGGACAAAACGTGCACTGGAGATTACAGACATTGCTGATTTCAATATAGACTTTTTTAAAGCGCTTGGGCATGCCCTATTATCTCTTGTTTTGAGCCCCTCTTTTTCCTCTCAGGCGTAGCCCTAGACTTCCATGAGTAGTTCCCGGGCTTGAAGAAATAGCGAGGGCCCCGGATAGGCGCAGCGCACTGAATATCCTACTGTAACCTCAGGCCGGACAATGCCGTCCAACTATGAAAAGGGACTTTATGACGATACGACCTCTCCTTGCTGTTTTCATTCTGCTCCCGGCACTTTCCAGTGCCGCGGAAATCCCTCACCAAATCATCGAAACCTATGGAATCGGACAGACGAATGTGGCGTTGTCGAACCTCGCTCAATGCAAAGCCGAGGCCCACAACGAAGCGATCCTGAAAGCACAAGCCCGAATGTTGACCATCCTTGAGACCCGTCATGCCAACGGAACCCCGCCCCGTCCTGAACTCATGCAATCCGCGATTCAACAATCGGCCAAGGTCGTCAAAACGGATTGGATTGATGCGTCCCATTGCCGGGTGATTCTACGACTGAACGAAACGCACTATGAAGAGTTGACCGGTGACCAGATCTCCAGCGAACCCACAGAAACCGCTACGGCCGCTCTCGATTAGCCAAACCCTATTAGATATACATGAATTCCTACTTCTTCGAAGGATGCCTTGGTATCATGACGAATGTCTTTCCAGTCTTTTCTCCAATCGATCGTTGCCTTCGCCGGAAGTCTTTACATCCGTTTGGTCGGAACGACCTCGCGCGTGTTGTGGGTCAATCGCATTTCTCGAGACAAACTGGAATCAACAGGAAAAGGATTCATCTATGCCTGTTGGCATGGCCGGCAAGTGTTTCTCCTCTATCTTCACGAAAACGACCTCGCACGGCCGCTCATTTCTAAAAGCAAAGACGGCGATCTGATCGCGAAGATTTGCCAGCATTTCGGTTTAGATGCCATTCGAGGGTCGTCCTCGCGCGGCGGCATGAAGGCCGTCATGGAACTGAAAAACACGTTGGCCTTGGGTACACGGGTGGGGTTTACGCCGGACGGGCCCCGCGGTCCTTTCCAGGAAGTTCAGCACGGATTGTTGTATGTGGCTCAAAAACTGGATTGTCCCATCCTTCCCTTTGCCTATGGTGCACGGAAACGGTGGGTGTTTGGGAGTTGGGATAAATTTATTGTTCCGAAGCTGTTTAATCGGATTTCGATTGTGTACGGAGAACCTCTATTTGTAGGCCCCGACGATAGTTTGAGCGATATGGCCGAAGTGATGAAGGAAAAACTGAATGCGGTCACCCAGGAAGCCGACCGCCTGGTCGCCGTCGCCTAATTTAGGAAGGATTCAACGCTTGATTTGAAAAGGGTTGGAACGTGTGCCCATCCCATTCCAATAAATGTCGCGTCGGAAGCGACTGGCCCTCAAACGGCAGATTCGATTTCGTTAAAATCTCAAGCCGACCGTCGCGATCCAAATCAAATGCGGCTTTGATATGTTCGGCTGGAATTCCCTCAGGGATAGGCGTCGTTTCGACCACGGACTGTCCCGCCCGCCACACTCCCCACACCGCTTCATACGTCGGCGGCCAAAATGTTTTACTCCAGACAACGGAATAAACGCCTTTCAGATCCCCTTGTTCCACGGAAACACCATTCACCGTAAAAACAATTTGCGGCGGTGGATTTCCGTCGGGGCCAGCCAAGGCCGTGGGGGAGGCTTGCGACCATGCCGTTTCAATCGTCTGTTGAATCCATTCGGTCACCGGGGTCGGCCAATCTTCATCCGGCACGCGATAGGTCCCCGTATGCGTGAGATAGCTGGTGCGCGATAAATTCTTATAGATCTTTCCTTTATTTTGAAAGGCAATGACTCCGGTCGACCATTGGTGTGCCGATGTGTGGAAGAGCAGGGGCATAAACGTTCCAATGCATCCTTGGTCGGCAAACCCATCGGGCTGAACCCGCGGAGAGTCCAATGTGACGGGCCACATCCCTTCAGGTGTATACAACCAGATTCCTTTATTTTTCGGGATCTTCATTTGATCGCGGAGATCCTCAGGAAATGAGATCTGATCGTACCGGTTATCGCCATCGGGCCAGCTCGACGATTGGCAGGCTTGTTCCCGCCATGCCAGCGCTTTGGGAGTAAGCCATTGATCGGGCACTAAAATACGTTCGCCGTCTACGAACGCGATGCCGTCCCAGGGTTTGAGAGGAACTGGGGATGTTGCTGTAGACACACTCACAGCCGCCTGCGGAGGGAGCGTCGATGGAGCGGGACGAATCTGCAAAGCAATGAAAACCGCCCCCCCTAACACAAGGACACCGATCAATAAAGCCACGCGCGGTAACGAATAATCTCTTAAGGACATATCACGTCTCTAAAACAATCCGTTCCACACAAAACGTTCGGAAAAAATAAAACTCCCCCACCCGAGCAAAGCTCCCATCACCACATCCGAGATAAAATGCTGTTTGATCAACACCGTCGACATAGCGATGAGTGCTGCGACCCCAAAAACGAGCAGCGCCCAGCGACGTCCCCGCAGACGCAGAAATAAAAACGAGACGAATACAATATTCGCAAGATGCAGACTGGGAAAACTGTTGAACCCAAGGTCAAAGGAATACAACTGATGCAGAATACGGCCATTAAGTCCCAGAGGAATCATCGGATGCACCATGCGCAGCGGCCACAGCAGAAAGAAAGTAAAACTAACGCCAAACTGAAGGCTAAAAGCGGTCATCGTTTTTGTGAACGTTTCAGAGTCATCGCGGACTTCACTCAGCAGAAGCGGCAGGAAACAAAACGGATAGTAAAGGAGATACACCCAGACCCATCCCGGAACAAAAGGAATATCCTTGTCCCACCCAAAAGACTGGATCGCCGGCATAGAGTGCAACCCGACCCGGGAGACGTTAAATAAGCTGATCATCACGAAACCGCCGCCACACATCAGCGCTAGAAAAGAAGCCCCCAGGATTCGGTGGAGTCCTTTTGCAAAAAAAGGCGTGGCCGTGTTTCTCTCAAGGGATGAAGCCATGTCGGGCATCTGAACCTCTTAGGGCGTCGTCGTGGCAGGAGCGGCAGACGCCGACAGCGAGGGCGGAGGCGTTTCTGCCGCTGTGGGAATGACCAGGTGTTCGGAAAGCTCAAATTTCAATCCGACGCTCCAAATGGTTTCACGATTCGTATAAAATTGGCCTTCATAGCGAGGGCCGTGCTGAAACTGAAGAAAATAAGTAATGCCGCGACCGCGCGAATAACTCTCGCCTGCTTTAAATCCGATTTGAGAAGTCCACGTGGGATCCCATCCCGTTCGTTGCCAGGATTGAACGTCGTTCGCCCAATAGGGATGCCAAAATCCGTGCGCGAAGGTATTAAAATAAATCTCTAATCCTCCCTGCAGCGCTCGCAATCCATCCCAGGCCGGTTTTGTATGAATGGCCGTGGTGTATCCCCCGTACAAACGAAAAACCTTGGAGGCCTGAACGGAGACAATGCCTCGCAGCGCTTCCCATGAATGATCGACGCTTTGGATATTATTCTCACGAAGATAATCGTCTCCCAAATGGGAACTGTCGTGATAAAACATCATCCGTGCGGACACTCGCCCCCGACGAAAATCCAAGGGGACATTGCCGTAATAATCGATGACTTGCAGGCTGTGGGCCGGCGTCGCATCAAAGCGGGTGAAAATAGCGCCGCCCACATTGAGCTGCAGCGCGCCGCCTTCGCCGGGCAATGCCCATCGGTAAATGCCAAGGTAGTCGCCCACATCCACGCGCGCGATCGCACGTTGCGCCACGGGATCTCCCAGAGAAAATCCAAAATGCGGTTCGGTGGGGTCGGCCTGAAGGGGTGTAAAGAGCTCATGCGCCGGTGGAAAACTAAAAGTTCCATAGTCGATAGCCATCGCAGGGCCAATGACTCCGAACAGAGCAACGAGGAGAGCCAGGATGAAAGGGATTCGCAAGGACACTAAGATAGAGCATAACACATATCATTTCCCGACGATCTTTTTAGGGAAGAGATGCACGAAAATTAATCATGCCACGGGTTCGGGTGTTTTTTAAGATGCTCCTGCCTTTTGGCATCGAGTTTGTCGAAAATACTTTGTTGGTCGGGGGTCAAGAGCTGGCGGATTTTTGTACGCATCGCTTGACGCACTGCATCCACGTCGGGCTTTGTTTTCGCAAAGATCGCATCGAGTTTTTGGTGGCTCTCCTGAATCACCGCATCCACTTGGGTTTTCTGCTCAGGGGTCAATTGCAGCATTTTCAAAAAGTGCTCCCGGCGCGCATTGGAATCATGCTCTCGCATGCCAAACGAATGAAAGGAATGCATCCAAAGCAGCCCGGACGCTGCTCCTAAAAACCATCCTATGACGAGGGTGATTCCCAAATACTTCCATGAATTTTTCATGGATTCACCCCCGTGGATGAATCCAGAAGTGGATCTTCATTCAAAGAATGAGAGGCCCAGTCGGTCGAGACCGTCTGTTCATCGCCCAAAAACAAAACATCCGTCGAGATGGGAGCGGAGCGCATTGTGAGGACGCAAGCGAGCGCAAAGCTGGTCATGGATAACCCTAAAGCAGGAAAGGCCCATCGGGTAAACGAACGCCAGAGCAGACGGGCTTCGCGTGGGGCGACGTGGCGCACCTTTCGCATCACATTTTGCACAAAAAACTCCGACCCTTCAGCACGCAGCGGCTGAAGGAGGGTTTCAACGATTTGATGCCATTCCTGTTCGGGGTCCATACGATTCCTCACTTAATTAACGAATTTTGATCCAAAAAGTGTCGTGCTTTTTCCTGCAGCTTTTGACGCGCCCGGTGCAAACGCGCTTTAACGCCATCGAGAGAACAATGCAGCACGGACCCAATTTCCTCATAACTGAGCCCATCCAATTCCCGGAGAACAAGAATTTGACGTTGCTCCTCCGACAAGATGGACAACAGCTGCATTGCCAAGCGGCTCCGCTCCTCCTTGTCTTGACTCCCTTCGTCGGTGGCCTCCAGAGCCGTCCCGTAAAGCGATGCCCACATCCCGGAATCGCCTTTCTGGTCCATCAGATTATCCAAGGAATCGGTTTTATGTCTTTTTCTCTTGCGCAGTAAATCCAAACAGTGGTTGGATGCAATTCGATACACCCAGGCGAGAAAGGATGTTTCCTGACGATAACGAGGCAGAGCGATGAACGCTTTGAGGAACGCTTCCTGGGCGGCATCTTCGGCTTCGGCGGGATCTAATAAGAAAGACCGGCACAGGGTACGGACCTGCACTTGATAGGCGCGCACAAGATCAGCGTAGGCTTCGCGATCGCCCGCGAGGACAGCCTGAATAATTTTGAAATCGTCGCTCATCGTTTCCCTAATATTAAGACGTATTTTAGGATCAAAAGTGTTCCCTCTCTATAGTCATAACACTTTTCAAGAGGGGATGCGTTAACTCTATAGACTGTTGAGACGCGTTACTTTGGGAGGGTGAAGGTTTAAAAACGCTCCCTCTGTTGCATGCGCAGGACCAGGCTGGTAGGATATAGGAAGCTTTATTTCTAAAGGAGGACTTTGTGACCTTCACCCGTTTTTCCCGTTTTCATATCCCTCTCGCGATTCTACTCCTCTTCACCCTGATACCTCTTGGCCATACCGCCGACGTTGATCCAAAACTACGAACCGTCACGGCCCTGGAGCAAGCCGTCAAAACCGATCCCTCCAATGCCGACCTGATGCTGCACCTGGCCTTTGCGTATCGTAAAGTCGACAAACTAGACGCGGCCCAAAGCGCGTTTGAAAAAGTACGGGCGCTCGATCCCCATAATCGCGACGCGCTTTATATGCTCGGACTGATCTACGAAAAAGAACATCGGACCGCCGATGCGCGCCAAGCCTGGACGGATCTGCTCGCCGCCGAAACCAATACCGAAAAGCGCAGCATCGCTGAAAAGCACATCCATCACTTGGATCAATGATCCCGACGATTTCATGAAAAGAAGAGTTCTTTTATTAACGGCGGTGATCGCTTTGGGGGGATGTGCCACCCCGGAAGTAGCGGTGAATTCGCACGCCGACTTCGGCCGGATCCACCGTGTCGCCGTGGCGACCTTTGATGGGCCCGGAGGCGATGTGGCCGCTGATCTCTTGACGCAAGACCTGCTGAATCACGGCGCCGATGTTGTCGAACGGCAGCGGCTGGATACTCTGTTGCAGGAACAGAATTTAGCCATGCAAAATATTCTGGATCCCAACACCATCAAAAAAGTCGGACAAATTTTAGGAGTCGATGCGATCTTCGTCGGAACCGTGGCTTCGAATATTCCCAGCCAAAGTTATGTGGTGACCTCCACACGGCACGGCAATGTGAGTTCGGTAACACCCATCGGAGCCGGAGATGCTTTTACAGGAGCAGGGATTCCCAGTTCACAGGTGGTGACATCAGCGGCACAGGATTCGCTGATTGCCCGCATGGTGGATGTGGAAACCGGATCGATTCTTTGGTCGGGGCGAATGAGTTACGAGGGGTATGACAATCAAACAACCATGTCGGAAATTACGTCTTCGTTAGCGCAATCGCTGGTTCCCTTGTGGCCCACGCTGCATAAATAAATCTATCTTCGACGTACGACAGGATGGAAGTACAACACCGTAACCAACACCCCGGAAAAGAAAACCGCACTTAATATTTCCAAAAGTTTAAGGACGATATCCCCCGAGACCAAACTGTCCGGCAGCATCCCCATAATACAGAGCCATATTCCGACCGTCCATACCAGGCTAATATCTTCCGATGAACGTCGCCGAATGATCCTCACGATCATGGGGATATTAAAAAGCGGCAAAAGAATGCTGGAAATAACTCCTAAAGTTTTCAAATTTACACTCCTTAAGATCTTTACAGATTTGTAAATATTAAAACAGTTCTATTTTTAGAATTGATTCTATTCAACTATTATTTAACTCGATCAACTCATTGACATCGATTAACATTGGGGATATACAGGGGTATGAAAAATAAAGTGCGTCTACTCCTTGGCTTGAGCCTCATCGGGTTTATGATCGCCCCTGCGTTTGGTGATGTGACCCCCGATCAGACGCTTCTTCACCGCGATCATGACTATGAAGAAACCCTGCGCTATGAAGCCAGCGCCGACAACAACGTCACTCCCGCAAAGGTGATTCGTTGGCTTTGCTCCATGGCGGGCCACGCCATCACCACCGCACCCTCATCGGCCGAGTTCCAACCCATCGTCAATGTGTACAACGGTCAATACCGCGCGATTGCCGCCATCAACTTTAAGTTCTAAAAACCCCAAACCACTTTGAGTCCCACTTTTCCCTCCTCAAAGGGGTGGGACTTTTTTATAGAGCATGGCCCCGGCCGGACTCGAACCGGCATGGCGTTGCCGCCGACAGATTTTAAGTCTGTTGTGTCTGCCATTCCACCACGGGGCCAAATCGATTGAATTATACTATCCTCCGCACTACGGGAGTAAACGTTCCAACCGCCGGAGTTTGGGCGCTTTCCAGGCCACGATCGCCACGGTGACCAATGTCATGCACCCGCCGAAAATTACCGAAGGAACAGTGCCCATCAACTTGGCCGCCAGCCCTGATTCAAAGGCACCGATTTCATTCGAAGAACCGATGAAGATCCCGTTCACGGCGGAGACGCGGCCTCTCATATGATCCGGAGTCAGGGCCTGTAAAATACTCGCCCGCGTCACCACGCTCACGTTATCGACCAATCCGCTGAAAACAAGAATGATGAAAGAAAGCCAAAATGTCGTCGAGAGCCCGAACGCGATCATGCTGACGCCAAACAAAGCGACGCAGGCAAATAGAATTTTTCCGCGATGACCGGAAAGAGGCCGATGCATCTGATAAAGCGCCATCATTACAGCCCCTAAACTGGGAGCCGCCCGTAAGAGCCCAAACCCCTGCGGCCCCACGCCCATGCGTTCAGCGAAGATCGGCAGAAGCGCCACGGCACCCCCAAAGAGAACCGCAAACATATCGAGCGAGAGCGCCGCTAAAATGATCTGCTCGGAAAAGACAAAACGGATGCCCGAGCGCCAATCCGATTCTTTCTGCCGCAAAGGGTCCGAAGGAACGGGCGGCCGCGGATTTAAAAAGGCACCTGCGATAAAACTGGCGATCAAACAAATCAACGCTCCGGTATAGGCCACCAAGG
>Ga0206910_1131_pt2 | contig 13446 bp, 13 predicted proteins | sample Alteio_BWOrgHeat_77_FD_152949 | JGI IMG/M metagenome (GOLD analysis project Ga0206910, IMG submission 152949) | Enriched cells from forest soil in Barre Woods Harvard Forest LTER site, Petersham, Massachusetts, United States -... | ecosystem: Environmental > Terrestrial > Soil > Temperate forest >... | reverse complement strand
ACATTTTAGTTTTTAGTAGCTATCGTATCTATATGTAGCCCATGAACAAATAGCAATATTTTTCAAAAAATCAATAGTTAAAATACTTTGTATTTGCGCAATAACACTTTATACCTTGCTGATATTTGAAGATACATTTGCATAAACAAAAACAACCAATGAAAAAGACAACTTTACTACCAATTCTTTTATGCAGCCTGTTTTGCATACGATCTTCCGCACAGACATGCTATGATGCGGCCGGAGTTTATCAATCTCCAGTCCCGATCAAAAATGCCTTAAAAAGTTCAGACAAAATTAGTGTAAAGGTTACTTTCCCTACTCCCGATACTTTGGGCGCTTTCTACTCATCATCTGCCAATAATATTGAAGTGGAAGTTGAAAATGCTAATAAACAAGCCTTCAATGTTACTTATAATGACTCTGTGTACACTTTTAATAATGTGCATTTTCACTACCCCTCCGAACACGTATTATTTGGTGTAAAACAAAGTGGCATGGAAGCGCATTTTGTGTCAGGGCCAACAGCGGGAACGTTGTGGTAGGTATGATATTAAAACCGGTGAGTAAGGCCACCGGTAAGACTGCAGCCTTATTGGATTCTTTGATAGACGCAATATGTAAAACGGCACCACATCTTGCAGGTGACTCCTCTTACATTGGTCATGTAGCCGGCTCGGCGAATCTCGCAAATGCGGGATTGAACACTGCTCTACAGAAAAAATTCTTTTTGTATGACGGGTCTCTCACCGCAGGGTCGTATGCAGAAGGGATAGCATGGATGGTACTTGGCAACGTGCAGGAAATAGATCAAAAATATTACGACGAATTCATGGCTTTCACCAAAACATACAAAATGGGTACTGCCAGGCCTATGCAAGCCATAAACAACAGGGCTATACTCTCTGTGACCGCAAAATAAGAACCGGTAATAAAACATTGAATTTATACTCCCAATACTATCAGGTGCAAACTGATAGTATTGGGATATAGCCTTTATCGACCTCCTTTATATACTGTTAGAATAGGGTTAATTTTCGTCAGATCGCCCAAGCTATCATATATTTTCTTTATTTTGATGGTCAGCTTTGCTTTGGCTCGGTTGGATAAACAAAAGAGAAAAGACATTATGAACAAGATATTTTTTACAAGTGTCACCTTAATATTCCTTTGCTGTTCCATGCTTCATGCGCAGGAAATAAAGAATGGATTGACTTGGTACACTAGCGTGAACCAAGTGTACCAAATATCGAAACAAACACAAAAACCTGTATTTGCCTTTTTCACAGGCAGCGACTGGTGTGGTTGGTGTCACAAGCTACAGGCCGCCGTATTTGATAAACAAGGCTTTAAAGATTGGGCCAAGAAGAATGTCATATTACTGGAAGTTGATTTCCCAAGGAATAAACAATTACCTGATACACTTGCCCAGCAAAATAACGGCTTGCAACAGTTCTTCCAGGTGCAGGGTTTCCCTACTGTCTGGATATTTGATATGGACAGGGACAAAACAACCAACAAATTCAATATATCAGCACTCGGCTCACTGGGTTATCCCAGGTCTGAGGCCGGAAAAGAAGAAGCGTCATTTTTGGAGAGTGCAAATGCCATTTTGAAAAACAAAAAGTAGACAACGGAGCTAAAAACTCAAAAACATTCTATAACAAGCAGAACAAAGGGCTGCCCGAAAACGGACAGCCCTTCGCCATGCAAGGTCAGGGTACATTATTTTTTTATCAGTTTTTTTGAGAACGTTTCCCCTTTATCGTTTTTTCAACTCGAACATATACACTTCAGAAGGCAGTTCAGCAATATTATAAGTCCTTGATGGTATGGTTGTTATCATTGCATGTAATATCCCTGTAGCAACAGTATCGTTATTGTAATAATGGTATCTACCGGCTGAAAAACACTATCGGGGGTCAAACTAGCCTGCTATTATAAGGGTTAAAAAAACTTTCCTTTGGCCATTGCGTAACTGATCGGTTACACATATATTTGTAACCGAACGGTAACATATTGATATGAGAAGAGACGTTTTCCAGGCGATAGCAGACCCCACAAGAAGGGAGATAATAAATACAATAGCTCATAAACGGCTAAACCTGAATGCTGTGGCAGAAAATTTTGATGTGAGCCGTCCCGCTATATCAAAACACATCAAGATACTTACGGAGTGCGGGCTTATTATAATACACCGAGAAGGGAGAGAACGGTATTGCGAGGCAAATCTTAAAACGCTGAACGAGGTATATGACTGGGTAAGCCATTTCAAAATTTTCTGGAGCAAAAAACTGGATGCCCTGGAAACTTTTATCAATGAAGAAAATAAAGCAAAACATAAACAAACCAAAAAGGTAAAGAAATGAACACAGCACCATTTGTAATAGAACGTACACTAAATGCCCCAGTGGAAAGGATATGGAAGGCCATCACCGACCCCACTGAAATGAAACAATGGTATTTTGATCTGCCCACTTTCAGACCGGAAGTAGGCTGCGAATTCCGTTTTGAAGGAGGACCGCCTGAAAAGTGCTACCTGCACATCTGTGAGGTGACGGAGGTGGTAGAAAATAAAAGATTGACTTACTCCTGGAGATATGATGGATACCCTGGTCTGTCTTTTGTCACCTTCGAGTTGTTTGGGGAAGGGGACAAAACAAGGCTGGTATTGACCCACAGCGATATTGAAAGCTTTGGCACTGAAAATCCGGACCTTGCAAAAACAAATTTCATTGCTGGCTGGACACACATTATCGGCACCTCATTGATTGACTATATCAATAAAGAAAATAAATAAGTATGAAAATAAAATTGACAAGTGTCTTTGTACAAGACCAAAACCATGCGCTGAAATTTTATACCGAAACGCTGGGTTTTATCGAAAAAAGGAACATGCCATTAGGAGAATATAAATGGTTAACTGTGGTATCGCCCGACGAGACCAACGGTGCTGAATTGCTACTGGAACCTAATGCCAACCCTGCTTCAAAGACATTCCAGGAGGCCTTATATGCACAGGGTGTAAGTGCAGCTTCGTTCTTCGTGGATGATATCGGTAAGCAATACGCAAGGTTGAAAGACCTCGGCGTGAACTTCAAAACAGACCCAACCCAAATGGGACATTACTCTTTTGCCATATTGGATGATACCTGCGGCAACTGGATAGTGATAAATCAGGTGGGCAAAAAGGAACATTGAATTAAAGAGGGCAGCTATTACCTTTATCTCCGCGATGAAATTCTTAAGGGACCAATGGCCTTCCTTGTTTATAGTCCTGCTTTGTATATTGAGCAGGCTACCGCAATTGCTGAGTAATGAACTGCTGCTGGACGGGGACGAATGTGTTATAGGCCTGATGGCAAAACATTTTAATGAAGGCAAAGAGATAGCTATATATTTTCATGGGCAGTCTTATGGTTTTTCTTTTATAGAGACGGCCCTGGTCTCGCTGGCATATCTGGTCAATGGGATGAATGACCTGAGCGTAAAACTCCCAATGCTGTTGTTGTGGACAGGGGGTGTATTGTTCTTTTATAAAGCCCTTAGAGAAATAAATACGGGAAACAAATGGCTGCCGTTACTGATAACATTCGTTCTGATATTTTCTCCCTCTTGGGCATTGTGGTCTATGAAGGCGAGGGGCGGGTATATCACAGCATTCTTTTTCTCATCTTTAATGATATGGATACTATTCCTGAGAAATTACAAACGTCCTTATGGCACGTATTTTTTCATTGGCTTTTGTATCGTGGTCATTTACCAAAGCCAGCCATTATGGTTGCCGGGCTTATTGCCCGTACTCGCTTATAAAATATACCATCAAAGAACGGCAAAGAACTTCTTGGGCCTTGCTGCGGGGATGCTGCCAACAATGTTGCTTTTCTTTTGGTTGAAAAAATTCGCATCACAACATTGGGCGCCTAAAGTATTTGATATTAGTTCGCATACACTACTCCTTAACATAAAGGATCTGCCTTCACACCTCTTTCATTCTCTGAATGGTTATTATTACTTGTATTATATCTATACCGCACCTTTGTCCTGTAGGGTATTTGCTTACGTTAGTATTGCCTTGATAGCAATGCTGCTAGTAATGACAGTATGGTATTTGTTGAAAAGCTTTAAGAAGCATACCCTGTTCATACTTTCGGTATTGTCTGTATTATTTACTATTGGTTATACCTTATTCCTGGTGGAGGAAACACCGCGCTACCTTTTACCTTTAACGGGTTTCTTGTTATTCGCTCTGTTTGTCTTCCTTGATAGAATAAAGCGATCAATAACGGGGATGTTAATTTGTGGTCTTTTGATGGTGATTGGGATTCCCGCAGTTATCTCGTTCAAAACTTACACATATTTTCCTGCAAGACGCGAAGAGGTATTGGCGTGTGTTGACTATATGGAAAGGAATGACGTAAAGTATTGCTTTTCGAATGATGGCCTCTTGCAATGGCAGATCATGTTCTACTCAAAGGAAAAAATAATTTGCCGTGAAAGCAGTAATGACGACCGATACCCCGAATATGTACATGAGGTAACAAACGCATATTATAAGGACAGGGAACATCTTGCAGTAATAGACAACACCACAGACCTGCAAAGCATAGCGCACGAAAAGGCTGTGAATGTCATAAGTCATTTCTACATAGTGATACACCCCGAAGACGAGGTAATACGGGATATGGAATTCAAATTATGATAGAATACAAGATATTTCGGCTTCGATGATCTTAAACACCGTAAGCACAAAAGATAGCTCTACTTCTTCATCATATTAGCAGCCGTATATTTCACCACCTCATTTTTCATAGGCGATAAGCTATGTAGGTAGGCATATATGGCAGCAAGATCTTGCCTTGTCATTCTGCCATACATTGTCCAGGGCATTATACTATTGAACTGTCCTCGATCAACGGTCAGCGGCGTATAGCCGGAGTCTGCGTATGCCTTGAATTTATTCACAAATATTTCTTCTGTCCAGTTGCCAAGCCCTGTCTCAATATCTGGAGTTAAGTTGGCAGAACGAATTATAGAACCATCAGGGAATGGGAATTCACGGCCGCCGCTAAATGCAAGGTCCATAAGTATCTGTCCTTTTTCCGCTTTAGTATGGCATTCCCTGCAGCCACTTGCATTTACCATGTAGGCGCCATAGGCCAAAGTGTTGGATGGGTCTGGCCTTGTTTGTGGCTCTGCTTTACGAGGTATTGTGTTGATGATAAAATTCATAGGAAAATCGGATACAGGCGTTGGAACTTTGTTCTCAATAGGATCAAGTGTGCGGATATAGGCGATTATACATTTTATATCCTCTGGATCCATCCTGCCATAATAGGTATAAGGCATCACCGGGAACATGGCTTTGCCTTCTTTGTCCACGCCAGTTGTTATGACACGGAAAAGTTCCCCATCGGTATAGCGGGAGATACCGGCTGGTGTTATATTGCGGGAATAGTATGCACCAGGGAACGTGAATTTCTGATCGAAAAGCTCCCCACCCTTGCCTAATGTGCCGGGTGTAAGCGGCCCTGTAAATTTTGTCCAGTCGCGGGTGGAATGGCAATCCATACAAACAGTGACACTATTGGCAAGATACCTGCCTCGTTCTATACGTTCGGGAGTCCTTTCTACTTTCAGATCGGGGGCAGGCCCAACATTGGGGAGCGCAGTTTTGACATAAATAAGCAAGCCTGCCACACCGACAATAATAACAAGCAGGAGATAGCCTAGTATCTTTAGGAATTTTTTCATAAATATCCGTTTGGGCTAAAAATAAAAAATTAATTTTAAAAATTATATACGTTAAATTCCCCCGTTCCTCTAAGCATATTTTTTCTACTTTACCATCCTTAAATGAATAAATAATGAAAAAAATAGCGGGTGTTCTATTACTGGGCTTTGCTTTTTGCTGTGTTTCCTTCAAGGGAGATCATATAGATAGCCCAGATATTAATACCATACTCAAAATAAAGGATGAGGGTTTCAATAACTCTAAAGTGATGGAAAGCCTTTTCAACCTGACAGATGCTAACGGGCCTAGGCTCACAGGATCGACAGGGATGAAAAACGCTGAAAAATGGGCGAGTCAGCAATTGAAGGAATGGGGCCTTGGCAATGTGGCCATAGAACCCTGGGGAGGCTTTGGGAAAGGATGGGAAACAAAGAAAGCCTACCTGGCCATGACCGCACCATACTACCAGCAACTGGTCTGTGTGCCCAAAGCATGGACACCCGGCACGCATGGCCTTATCAAAGGGGACGCAATGATAGTGAAAATAGACAGCGTAAAGGACTTTGAAAAGTACAAAGGCAAGCTGAGAGGAAAAATAGTGATCATGTCGTCTGCGAACGCATATGAACTGAAGTTGAATTTTACTGCTGATGCAAAAAGGCTGAGTGACGAAGACCTGCAAAAAACTGCTTACGACACTCATTTGGATGATGCTACTGCAAACACAAATCCACACGTAAAGGCTCCTGTGGGGAGGCCGGTAAATACACTGAGGCCACTCATTGACAGCTTCCTTATTTCCGAAGGCGCATCTGCCATACTAAGTGGCGGAAGGGGAACGATGGGCACGGTCTTTACATCCAATGGTGCATCGAGGGCGTGGAATGCTAAACCTGTTCTGCCGGAATTTGAAATGGGTGCAGAGCATATAGACCGCCTTATCCGTTTGCTGGACGCGGACAAAAAGGTATCGCTGGAAATGGAAGCAGATAATATCTTCCTCACGGCAGATTCTGTAGAATACAATGTAGTAGCAGAGATACCCGGCACAGACCCTGATCTCAAAAATGAATTGGTGATGCTGGGCGCGCATATGGATTCTTGGCACGCCGCAACTGGCACTACTGACAATGGCACCGGCTCTGTAGTGGCGCTAGAGGCTATACGTATACTGAAAACCATCGGTGTAGCGCCACGCCGTACCATACGCCTTATATTATGGAGTGGTGAAGAACAAGGCCTGCTGGGATCTAGAGGATACGTGAAGAAACATTTTGGGGACAAAACTACAATGAACTTCAAATCGGACTATTACAAAGTATCGGCCTACTTCAATCTCGATAACGGCGGTGGTAAAATAAGAGGTATTTATTGCCAGAGTAACGATGCTGTACGGCCTGTTTTTGAGGCATGGTTGCAACCATTCAAAGACCTCGGGGCGTCTACGGTGACACCACGTAATACAGGATCTACAGACCATATCTCTTTCGATGAGATAGGCATACCGGGCTTCCAGTTCATACAGGATCCACTTGAATACGGCAGCCGTTCCCACCACACTAATATGGATACTTACGAAAGGGTGAATAGCAACGACCTGATGCAGGCCTCTGTTATCATGGCTTCATTTGTGTATAATACAGCTATGAGGGACGAAAAACTGCCCCGGAAGGCAAAGCCTAAAAAGCCCTAGTATCTTAACGAATTGTTAATGGTAATTTAATCGGTAGTTAAGGCACGTTATTTGTTTTACAGAATGTAGATACTTTTGAAACTTAGTATCACTAAAAATGAAAGCAATGCAACATATAGTAGCTGATGACGTATATTCCGAACTGGTGGTGAACGAACAAGGGATATTGATGATTTCCCTAAATTGAACCGAACTAAAACCCTAAAAAACGCAGAGTGTATCAGATGCCGAAGAATATGATGCAGAGGTAGTAGATGAGCATCGCTCCTGCCAGTGAAAGTATCAATTCCGTATATTTTCCATGCTTTACTGTTTTCTTCAGCTTCGACCAAAACGTTAGCACCTTGGCCTTCGCAAGTGAGTACTGTCCTCCGTCTGAAGCATAACCACCAATGTATTTCTTTTGAACGTCTTTTTCCGGTGACATTTTTTTGTCTGGGTTAATGATACTATAACCTATCAACAACATGAAAGCAATAAATGTTGTCGTTACCTTTTTCATTATTTTTTGTGTAAAAATACGGAGGCAACAAGGCCTGCACAATCCCATAAAAGGGTGAAATATTTCGATATTTTAAACCGGGATGACGAGCCGTAAAGCAGTCCCAGAAGAGGAAGATGAACTTAGATAGAATTTCCCTTTTAGCAATTTTGAACGCAAATCCATGTTTTTCAATCCGTTACCTGCATGGTCGGCTGCCGTGTCAAAACCTATACCATTGTCTTTTATGGAAAGCGTCAGCTTATTGTGTTCCAGTTCCATATTTACGGTCACTTCCTGCGCCTTCGAATATTTTGCTGCATTATTTATGGCTTCTTTAAAAAAAAGATAAAGGTTCTTCCGCTGCTCCATGGTCATTTTTTGTGCGTTCAGTTGTTCATCTTCCTTCCAGCGTAGCTCTATACCGGCAGCACTCAGTATTTCGTATGCATAAGAACGCATTCGTTGCAGCATTTTTTCAGGTTTATCATTTGCAGGGTTTATGCTCCATACTATATCCCCCATACTGTCTATCATTTCCCTGCTGCTTATCTCTATTTTTTCCAGGTATTCTTTCGATCTTTCTGTGTCTGTCCCAGCCATGCGTTTTGCCACGTTGCTGTAGATGGATATGGAGCTAAGTGTTGCCCCTACTTCATCGTGCAGGTCGCTGGATATGGCTATACGCATACGCTCCAGTTTCAGGGCCTGGCCAAGGCGGTACGTATATAAAGCGTATATCAGGGCTGCCACTAATAAAATATTCAGTATAGCGAACCACCACGTCCGCCAGAAGGGAGGGTGTACCACAACATTTATTTCTGTGATAGCGGAATACAGGTTGCTGTTTGGGTCATAGGCCTGTACTTTGAATATCAGGTTCCCTCCCGGCAGGTTGGTATATTTTGCAATGTGCGTGGTCCCCGCCTTTATCCAGTCTTTATCAAAGCCCTCCAGCTTATACATGTATGTGATACTCTCGGGGTCATGATATAAAGGCAAAGAATACTCAAATATCAATTGGTTGTTCTTGTAGCTTACATGCACTGCATGTTGGTCTCTGGAACTATCAGGCAGGTTTACCCGTACATCACCACTCCAGATATCTGATATAAGAACGCCCGGCAGCATGGTGGATACAGCGTTAAAAGGATCGCCTTTTATATATTCTATTAGGTTATTGTATGCTACGCGAAGTTCACCTTTGTCATTTATTAGCATCGTGCAACCATCGGGGGTGCCCTCGTAACCGTTTTTATAATTGAATATCTTATTTCTCTTTTTTACGGGATCGAAAACGATCAAAGACGTAGCACAGTCTAGCCACAAATACCCCTTTTTATCCTCTGCAACATGCAACGGCACACCGGATGGGGCACCATCTTTTTCTGTATAAGGGTAAAATTTTTTCGATCTTATGTCAAAAGCCAACAGACCCTCATCAGAGCATATCCATATGGTATCTTTGTGATTGCATATCATGCTTGTAAACTTAGCGGGGAGGCATTTTTGCCTGGTAACGGCACTATAAAAAGAGTCCGGAAAATAACGCTCTAGTATCTTGCCGGAGGGAGAGAGGGCAAATAGGCCTTTTTCAATATCTATCACATATATATTCCCATCCCTGGCTTCTGCAATATCATATACCACTGCCGGACTTATTTTTCCTTTTTCCTCAGGCGTTTCCTTATTTATCCATAAAGCTTCCTTTTTTTCACCGTCGTAGCGACACACACCTGCGTGAGATGCAGCCAGCCACAGGATGCCCCGCGAATCGCGAAAATAATTTAGGATGATACAATCTTTCGTCAGCTCGTTCTTGTTCTTCCCCACCAGTTCATCTATTTTTTTCAACTTGTTCCCAGTCGGCTGCCACTCCCATACCTCATCATCTACACTTAGCCAGAATTTATTTTTATCTACTTGGAAAATGCCTTCCACTCCCGGTTTTGCAATTGGCAATTTTATCTCCTTTATCGTTTTCAGTTTTTCATTATACATAAAAACAGAAGGTGTGATAAATGTACACATGTAGTACACATCACTTTCATAAGCATCATTTACGAAGCCGTCCATGCTGAGGATCGGCATCTTGTTCTTTTCCGACACGGTGCGAAAGGTCTGCACATACTGTGTGTTGAAATCACAAATATCTATACCATTAGGACCATAGCACCACAAGATGTCCTGTTCCTCGTCGTAGAAACTACCCGGAAAGCGACTAATGGTGTAGGTTACTTTATTGGAGTAGGGATCATAAATATCCGGCCTGTATTCCGCGAACTTTTTTGCTGATGTATCGAAAGACAAAAGGCCATATTGGGAAACGAGCCACAATAGTGTTTTTTGCGACCCCGCCTCGTGTATCCATTTGGGATAGCTCATTACATTCTTCGCTCCATCAAGTTCTTTCAATTGCTCTACGAGATATATCTGCGAAGTATTAGTGACGGGATCGAAATGCTCTAACCCATTTCCCCAGGTGCTGAGCCACAAAGTGCCGTCTCCCGCTTCTGCAAAAGCTGTAACAAAGCCAAATATGGTTGACTGAAATGCAGGGTTCATGAATCTGTCTATGTGACCGGAGATAGGATCATATCTAATGACGTAAGTGTTTGTACTAAGCCACAATTGCCCTCCACTACTTTGGAACATGCTGAAAATATGGGCGCCTTTCCCATCTGGTGAGACATCCAATGTCTTGAACTTGTTCAGCGAAAGGTTGTACGCTATTAGCTTCCGGCCGTGAGAAAGGAACCATATATAACCTTCTTTATCCTCCAAAAGTATCCTCTTGCTTTTGCCGTTCTGCTCCTTCAATGAATCGGGTAAATACATCCTGTGGAATCTGTTTGTGGTCTTATTGTACCTGCAGATACCTTTTTCTGTGGCCACCCACAATTGTTTGTCCCGTGTTACGATCAATGAATTGATGCCATTATCTTGTATGGAAGTACTATCGTCAAAACTGTATCTGTATAAATAGAACTTATTACCATCGTAGCGGCATAGGCCCACATCGGTCCCTATCCAAAGAAAACCAGAGGGATCCTTTACAAAAGCTGTGACCGTATTTGACGGTAACCCATTGTGTACATCAAGATGACGGAACTTAAGATCGGGCGGCTGGGGGAACGCAAAGGCCGGCAATACCATATATAGGAGAAACAACAAAGAAAAGATGTTGCTATGGGGGTATTTCATATCACTATAGTGTCATCCGATATAAATATAATTTAAAAAAAGAATGTTCCTTAAATGAGTTTCTCATTCAAAGCCTTAGAAACAGCTTGCGTACTGCTGTTCACATGCAGCTTTGTGTAGATATGCTTCAGGTGGGTGCGTACTGTTTCTGTGCCTATGTTCATTTCAGACGCTATCATTTTATAGCTCAGTCCTCGTGTCAGGAATTTCAATACTTCTTTTTCCTTATCCGTCAGGTCATACACTTTCGGTCTTGCTTTTTCTACCGAAAAATAATTGAGCACTTTACGGGCTATGGAGGGTGTCATGGGGCTTTCCCCTTTGTTCAGGTCCAGGAGCGCCTCTATCAGCTTTTCGGGGCTCGCTTTTTTCAGCAAATAGCCATCCGCGCCTGCCGTTATTGCCCTGAATATTTTGTCATCATCGTCAAACACAGTGTACATCAATATCTTTACATCCTTGTCTGCGCTTTTGGCCAGGTTTATGCCCTGCAGGCCATTTGTACCGGGCATATCAATATCCATTATTATAAGCGCTGGTCTGTGTTCCGCCACCTCGTTCTTAACATTGCTGCAATTAGGGAAAGTACCCAGCACACAAAACTCTCCGCTAAGGTCCAGGAGTGTCTTGATGCTCTCTCTCAGGTTGTTATTGTCTTCGTATATCAGTACACTTATCAATTCTGGGATTTTTACAAAAATACTGTTTAGCTTACAAGGAGTAACACCAGGTTTATTTTAAAACGATAATAAGCAAACTGCGCCACTATTATTAAATAATGGCACAGTTTGCGAAGCAGGGGCTATCTCCTATCCCCCTACTCCTCTCTACATGTATCCCGCAGGATGAAAAAAGTCTCGTTTATCTGTCAGCAAATGTACTTCTGCAAACAGCATATGGCAATCCCATAAAAAGGTGATACAAGAAAGACAACGGTTTTTGGGTTCTGGTCTTTCTGATTCTATTTAGCTTTTGGGGCGTTAGCACCGATCGTAGTCTGGATCACTATTTAGCCCTAAAAAATTTCATCGGTAAACTTGTATCTTTTGTGTTTGCCTGTTTGAAGGAGACAGGATACTGATAAAGTAGACACCGGGCGGTGCAGGACTTATATCTATATCGGTTTGGGCACTGTTCAATGGAGCGTCGTGTATTTTCTGACCTATCGCATTCGCTACTTCTACATGAGCATTTTGCGGCACTTGCTTTAACCGTAAAGTGAATTTTCCGTTCGAAGGGTTCGGAAAAATATCGACGCCTGTTAGAAGAGGTACGTTATTAACGCCCAAGACGGGAGGTGTCACTTTCCGTATCACTGAATTGTTGCCATCGGCTATATAGATATATCCGGCGGTATCTACAAACACAGCGGTAGGCGAGTTCAGGCGGGCCTGTGTTGCAGGCCCGTTATCGCCCGTATAGCCTGGCGACCCGTTACCGGCTATGGTATAAATAGTACCATTCGGTATTATAGCCCTTACAACATTGTTCCCATTGTCTGATATGTACAAGATACCCTTGCTGTCTACAAAAACAGCATTGGGGCTGGCCAGCTTGGCATCTGCCGCAGGGCCATTATCGCCGGCATATCCAAGCTGCCCGGTACCTGCAACGGTACTTATAAGACCTGTAATAGCGTCGATTTTTCGGATCATGTTGTTGCCATTGTCAGAGATATACACGTTGCCTGCTGTGTCCGTACAAACACCATTCGGATAAGATAATCGTGACGTATCTGCAAGCCCCCCGTTCCCCGAAAAACCGGATGTGCCATTCCCTGCTATGGTATGGATAGTGCCTGTAGCAATATCCACTTTCCTCACCCGGTTGTTACCATAGTCAGCAATATATATATTGCCAATGGCATCTACCCATGTAGTGCTAGGTTTCTCCATATGGGCAGATGTGGCAGGCCCATTATCGCCGCCAAAGCCACCAGATCCGTTGCCGCAAACAGTAGTAATGATATGTGTTGTTGCGTTCACTTTTCTTACTACATCATTATACCAGTCTGTGATGTAGAGGTTGCCTGCTTGGTCCAGGCAAACGCCCTGCGGGTTGTGCAACTCCGCAGAGTCCGCAGGGTGCCCGTCACCAGTGTAGCCAATTGCTGAATCCCCGGCGAACGTATTGATGATACCTGATGGGTCTATGATGCGCACTCGGTGGTTATCGTTGTCAGCAATATATAGATTCCCCAGTCGGTCCATGCATATCCCGGAAGGTGCTGCCATTTCTGCAGTATCTGCAGGGCCGCCATCACCCGAAAATTCCGTTATACCATTCCCCGCTATTGTTGTGATAATGCTTTGTGCACGAACATGGGTCATATAT